>OCTA010000595.1_pt1 | contig 33149 bp, 39 predicted proteins | sample 1538991 | NCBI WGS metagenome assembly OCTA01 (sample SAMEA3539302, study PRJEB22396) | soil metagenome | biome: tundra; feature: field; material: soil | place: USA | collected 2010-05 | depth 0.15 m | reverse complement strand
CCGACATCATGATTGAATACGGCTCAGTGGAAATCGGAGGCAAGACCTATATCTGTCCGGTGAAAAGCGTCTCCATTTCCAGAGCTCGGTCAGTGACGACTCTGACGGAATGGGATGAAAGCTTCAGAACCTATGGACCCTATGCGACGATGCTGAACGATGTTGCTTTTGAGCGATATCACTTGTTTCGCGCCAAGTCGCGCATGCTGACCGGCTTCAACCCAACACAAGAGGAGGAATCAGGTCCCCCGAAATCTCAGTGAGAACCGCGTTGTTATTCCTGAGACCGACTGCTCCGGCTTCATCTTCATCACGCCCAGGCCCGACAATTCTGGCACCAAGGGAGATGCGTGTCGTTGCAAGCCGCCAATTGCTCGTTCCCTTCCCGGTCAAATGGCGAAAGCAGGCGATTACGCTCGTTGATCCAGTTTCTCTGCCGGTTCTCTCAGAATGCGGGAGAAGGTATTGAATCAGCCTTGGGTGCGATCCTGGACTTCCTCATGCCAGGCCATCTGGATCGCTTCCAGCTTGCCTTCGTTCGATGCTTTCGGATCGCCAGCAAAATTCGGCAACGCGGTGACGTAGCGGTGCAGGTCGGTGAAGCGCACGGCGAGCGGATCGAGTTGGGGGTGGGTTTCGGAAAGCAATATGCCGATGTCTTCGGCGTCGTCCCAAGTCAGTTGCTTTGCCATCCTCAGTGCTCCTCGGAGACGTAATTACGATTCCAGGCGGGAATTTCGATCACTACTTTACCCGGCTTGGTAATCTGGGCCTGGCAGCCGAGACGCGAGTTTAGCTGGAGATCGGCGGCCATGTCCAACCGGTCGGCCTCGTCGTCATCCATTTCGGAAAGATTCTCGGCGCCTTCCTTCACCCAGATATGACAGGTGGTGCAGGCGTTGTTGCCGCCGCAGGCATGGTCGAGCGTGATGTGATTGTTCAATGCCACATCAAGGATGGATTGCTCTTTGCCATGATCTTGGTAGGGCAATTTGCCGTTTTCGAACTGTACCGTTTTGCCTTCGGGCAGGAAGGTGACCTGTACCGTGTTTTCGCCCGGAGCGTCTTCGGTCAAGGTGCCAGCTCCTTGTGTCTTTTCTTCAGCCATATGTACTCCTGCCGGCGAGACGCCGGCGCTACAACTATTCGAACTCCGCTTTCGCCATCGGATGCGGCGCGGTTGGGCCCTCGCCTAGATCGGCCTCATCCATGTTTTTACCCTTGAGCACCGTCGAAACGGCGGTGTCCATCATCAACTCGGCCAGCCGCATTGTGCCCTGATTCAGCGCGTCGATCGCTTTGCGGATTGCTTGATAATCTTCTTCGGCATTCACCGCGACCAGCGCTTTTTCCATTTTGGCGATCTGCTTCTTTTCGTCGGTCGTGAGTTGTCCCCAGGCCGCGCTCTTCTTGCCTTTCTCGAGGGCGGCAAGAATCGTAGAGGTCTCGCTCCGCGCTTCGATCAGCTGGCGCCGCCGGAAATCTTCTTCGGCGTTGTCGAACGAGTCAAGAATCATGCCCTCGACCTGCTCATCGGTCAGACCGTAGCTGGGCTGCACTTGAATCTCTGCCTCTTTGCTGCTGCGTTGCTCTCGCGCGGAAACGTGCAGAATGCCGTTGGCGTCGATCAGAAACTTGACCTCGACGCGCGGGATGCCGGCAGCCATGGGTGGAATGCCTTTGAGATCGAAGCGCGCCAGCGAACGGCAGTCCCTGGCCAGCTCGCGCTCGCCTTGCAACACATGAATCGCCACGTTGGCCTGTCCGTCGACCTGCGTAGTGTAGAACTGCGTGGCCGATGCCGGAATGGTCGAGTTGCGCAGAATGATCTTGTCGGTAACTCCGCCGGCCACTTCGATTCCGAGCGATAGAGGAGTGACGTCCAGCAGCAGCATATTCTCCGTGGCTTCGGAGCCGCCGCCAAGAATGTTCGCCTGCACGGCGGCGCCCAAAGCAACCACTTCGTCGGGATTCAAGTCGGTATGCGGTTCGCGGTGGAACAATTCCTTGACCAGCGCCCGAACCTTGGGGATGCGCGTCGAACCGCCGACGAGGACGACTTCGTCAATCTGCTCAGGCTTAAGGCCTGCATCCTTCATGGCCTGCTCGCACGGACCGACGGTACGGTCGATGACGGGCTGAATCAGTTGCTCGTACTGCTCGAGGGTGATCTCGCGCCGATAGTGCTTGCCACTGGGCAGTTCGATGTCAAGCCTGACCGAAGGCTGCGAAGAAAGCGCGATCTTGGCTTCGATGACAGCCTTGCGGATCGCCTGCACAGCCTCAGCGTTGCGGCGGAGGTCAAGACCCAGGTCGCCGCGAACATCGTCAAGTGCGATGGTGATGAGCAGATTGTCGATGTCGTCGCCGCCGAGATGCGTGTCGCCGTTGGTGGCGATGACTTCGAAGATTCCGTCATGCAGCTTCAGGATCGAAATGTCAAAGGTGCCCCCGCCGAGGTCGTAAACTGCGATGATGCCGTTTTGTTTCTTGTCGAGACCATAGGCGAGCGACGCGGCCGTCGGCTCGTTGACCAGGCGAAGGACTTCGAGGCCCGCGATCCGGCCCGCATCTTTCGTAGCCTGACGCTGCGCGTCGTTGAAGTAGGCGGGAACCGTGATAACGGCCTTCGTAACCGGGCCGCCGAAGAATCGTTCCGCGCTGCGCTTGAGCTGACGAAGAATGAGCGCAGAAATTTCCGGTGGGGTGAAAGTTTTGTCGCCCAGTTTGATGCGCAGTACTTCGCCTGGTTCCATGTCTTCGGCAAGGCGGAAGGGAAAGAGTTTTAATTCGTCCTGAATGTCTTCGACGCCGCGCCCCATCAGGCGTTTGATAGAGTAGACCGCGCGTTCCGGCGTTTCAATCAGCGAATTGCGCGCGGCATTGCCGACGACGGGCTGGTTGTTGGCGTTCAGCGCGACCACCGAGGGAAGCAGATTCAACCCGTCATCGCCGGGGATCACGACAGGAGTTTCCGCCTGCATAAACGCCACCAGAGAGTTAGTGGTGCCCAGGTCGATGCCGACGATGCGATCAGTAGCCATTGGTGATTGTGTAATTGGGTAATTTGGTAATTGAAAAACCTTGAGGTTCAAATTACAAAATTACCCGATTACCAAATTATTCAGTCCTCTAATGCTGTATTCACGTCCCTAATCAGATTGCGGATGTAATTGCGGCGGTTCAGCACATCCACCATCTTGTCCCTTACCTGCGCTCGCTCTCCGGTCGCCGCAGTGTTTCCGTGCTGGCTGCGATCGATCAGGCTATCCCAAGTTTTCCAGTAAGTTTGTAGCTCCTGCAGGAGCGCTTCGTGCTTTGCTTCGAGCGACAGTTTCTGCTTTCCAATCTCTGCAATCAGCGCAGGATCGTCCTCGCCCATCTTGTTGTTCATGCGCAGTTCTTCGAGCTGCATGTTCAGTTCGAAGACTTCTTCGAGCAAATCCGGCGGAACGATCTGTTTCTTGATCTCTCCCGTAGCGCGGGCCTGCTCGGTCGCACTCTTGGACTGCTCTTCCAACTCCACGCCTTCAAGGTGCAAGAGGTAGGCTGTGCGCTTGATCGGGTCTTTCAGCGTGCGGTACGCGTCGTTGAGCAAGGAACTTTGCTCCATGCTCCATTCCTGCTCCTGGGTGCCGGCCCGTGCATTCAAATCCGGATGAAGCTTCCGGCTCAGTTCGTAGAAACTTTTCTCCAGTACCGCGACGTCAACATTAAGCTTGGGCGGCAGGCCGAAGAACGAGAAATAGTCGACCGGAACCGGGGGCTGAACTTTCCCGCAGGACTCGCAGAAGTGCGCGGCGCGCATGGATCCGCACGACCAGCAGGAGTGAGTGTCCTCCGGCAGGGGCTTCGGGCTGATCGCGGTAAGTGCGGATTTGGTCATTCCTTGTTCCTCAGACAGCAAACACGGTGCAGCTTAGAGACGTTGGCGCTTGATCAACCTGACGGTCGCGCGCGGGGCAGGCCTCGCGGGGAGGGCGCCCGCGCCACACAGGCATCAGGCGGAGAACGAAGTCCCACAGCCGCACGACTTCGATGCCTGGGGATTCACGAATACGAAGCCCTGTTGCATCAGCGTTTCCTGATAATCCAGGGTCATGCCGTGCAGGTAGATGAACGACTTCGGGTCCACGAAGACCCGCACATCGCTGAACTGGAAGATGCGGTCCCGCTCGCGCGGTTGCGTGTCGAACCGGATGTTGTAACTCAAACCCGAACAGCCGCCGCCTTGTACGCCGAGCCGCAAGCCGCCCTGTTCCGGCGAAATGCCCTCTTTGGCCATTGCGCTGCGCACCTTGGCCAAGGCTTTCTCGGTGACGAGAATTCCTTTGGCCGGGGCCTGTGCGGGTTGTGTGTTTTGTTCGGTTGCCGTCGTCATTCGTTCTTTCGCCCCAGTCGGCGCTTGGTCATGCTCTGCGTCTGCCCACGGCTTGCGCCGTGGGCTGCATTCTTACGCCGCTTCGCGGCTGGGCGTGCTGCGCCCAATCGCGTCCAATCAGCAACCCGACTGCGGCCGCTTACTTCGCTTCGGCAGCGACGGGGCTGGCGACTTCCTGCTTCTTCTTCCAGTCACCGATCGCGGCGCGAATCGCGTCCTCAGCCAGAACCGAACAATGGATCTTCACCGGAGGAAGCGAAAGCTCCTTCACGATGTCCATGTTCTTGATGGTTAGAGCTTCGTCCACGGTCTTGCCTTTGACCCACTCGGTGGCGAGTGAAGACGAGGCGATGGCTGAGCCGCAGCCGAAGGTCTTGAACTTCGCCTCTTCAATGACGTTAGTTTCGCGATTGACCTTGATCTGCAGCTTCATGACGTCGCCGCACTCGGGTGCGCCAACCAGGCCCGTCCCCACGTCCGTGCTCGTTTTATCCATGGAGCCGACGTTTCGAGGGTTGTTGTAATGATCGATGACCTTGTCGCTGTATGCCATGTATTTCTCCTATAGCCTTCTGGAATCTTGTGCCGTTCGTGCGTTCAACTCGGTGCTCACTCCCGACTTTACTCTCCCGCCCACTTCACATCCTTCAGGTTGATGCCTTCTTTCGCCATCTCGTAGAGCGGAGAAAGCTCACGCAGACGCTCAACGGTTTCGATGACGCGATCAGCAACATAGTCCACCTCGGCTTCGGTATTGAAGCGGCCGATGCCGAAGCGAATCGAACTGTGCGCCAGGTCGTCACCCGTGCCCAGAGCCTTCAATACATAAGATGGCTCAAGCGTCGCCGAGGTGCATGCCGAACCGCTGGAAACGGCGATGTCGTTGATCCCCATCAGCAGCGACTCACCTTCCACGTACGCGAAGCTAATGTTCAAGTTGCCGGGCAGGCGATGCTCCATCGATCCGTTGATGTAGGTCTCATCCAGACGGTTCATGATGCGGTCGCGCAGGCGATTGCGCAGGCCCGCCAAACGGCAGGATTCCTGCGGCATTTCTTCTTGCGCGATAGCGCAGGCTTTGCCCAGGCCCACGATACCGGGAACGTTCAAGGTCCCCGAGCGCATGCCACGCTCGTGGCCACCGCCGTCGATGAGGGCGGAAAGCTGGACGCGCGGATTTTTGCGGCGGACGTACAAGGCGCCGACGCCCTTGGGACCATACATCTTGTGGCCAGAGATCGACATCACGTCGATGTTCTGTTTGTTCACATCAGTGGGTACCTTACCCACCGCCTGCGTCGCGTCGGTGTGGAAGATCACTCCTCGTTCGCGGCAGAGCTTGCCAATTTCGGTCACCGGCTGCAGTACGCCGATTTCATTGTTGGCGGCCATAATCGTGACCAGGATCGTCTTGTCATCCGTGGCGCGCTTCAGGTCGTCGAGATCGATCAGGCCGTTCTTCTGCACCGGCATGTAGGTGACGCGGTAGCCATACTTTTCCAGCCGCTTGCAGGTATCGAGCACGGCCTTGTGCTCGGTGACCGCGGTGATAATGTGGTTGCCCTTCTCGCGGTACATCTCCGCCACACCCTTGATAGCGAGGTTGTCGCTTTCGGTGGCGCCGGAGGTGAAGATAATTTCTTTCGTGTTCGCGCCGACCAGTTTGGCGATGCGCTCGCGCGCCGTCTCCACGCCCTCTTCGGCGGCCCAGCCGAACGAGTGATTGCGGCTGGCTGCGTTGCCGAACTTCTCCATAAAGAAGGGCAGCATCTCTTCCAGCACCCGTGGATCCATGGGGGTGGTGGCGTGGTTATCCATATAAATAGGGAGCTTCACACCCTTCGCGTCGGGGTGATGCGCCTGCGTTTGTGCTTGGGGGATTTTGACGTCCGTGCTCATTGATTGCCTCTCCTACTTGGATGAATCTTGCATTCTCAACGGCTCAGGTGATGGTCACCAAATCCGCCGCTTTGGGAGCCTCGCTCCCGGGTTCTTCCGGTTCTTCGCGCATGTGCGAAATCTTGATGCGCTTCAACACCGCTTCAATACTCTCGTTCACCTTGCGAAGCGGTTCGCGGATATTGCAACGGTCGGTCTGGTCGCACTCCCCGCGCACCGTTACACAGGAAGTGATGAACAGCGGCCCATCGATGGCCTGAATCACCTCGAAGGCTGAAATCGTGTGCGCCGCCCGGCCCAGCGTATATCCGCCATTTGTGCCGTGCTGCGACTGCAACAGACCGGCCTTGGCTAGTCGCTGCAGAATCTTCGCCAGAGCCTCGGGCGGGATGCCATAGGCATCAGCCACGTCCTTCGCGCTACGAGAGCCCTCGGTGGAGTGCTCGGCGAGATGCTTCATCGCCATCAGTGCGTAGTCGGCTTTCTTGGTAAGCTTCAGCACTCGTTTCCTGTGTAAAACCCAAAACAAGTCAGCCGGACACAAAACTCCGACCTTTTCTGTCGTAATTCATTTTACGTTACCGCCAAGGCCTAAGGCAAGCCCACACAGGCAGCTGTCAGAAAACGATCCCTAAAGGTAAGTATCACGGGGTGAATGGCTTAGACTTGTACGACAATTTTAGTCGGAATTTCTGCGCTCGGACGGTCAAGAAGTATCGGCATCACGGCTTTGCCCTTGTTACGAATTCACGACGTTGTAACCTATGGGGACTTGACAACCGGCAAACCGGGTCTAAAATACCGTGAAATTCCGGCGAAAACATCCCTTCCGTCTGTTCGTTTGGAGACCCTCCGGATTTATGACCTCAAAGTCGACCTCTCCTCAAAGCCGTGATATGAAGCAGCCGTGCAAGCACCCCCGCGTGCAAATTGTCAGCCGAGACGAGGATTCTGAGTTCGTCGAGTGTAAGGAGTGCGGCGAAATCTTCGAGTCCAGCGAATTCAAAGACATGAATATCGAAGAGCGCGCCCAGGAAAGCGAGATCTGATCGCTACTTCGCGGGCTGCGGCGTGACGGAGGTAATCTCCGCTCCGCGGTTTCGGCTTGTTCCGTGCGAAGCCCTCTGCTAGTGTCCGACCCGGGGGCGTGTCGGTACGAGCCTCCGCCTTCTATGCCCATGGTGGCTCTAGTAGTCGACGACTCCATGCTGATCCGCTACACCGTATGCCAGTTTCTGGAGCAGCGCGGTTTTGCGGTCGAGGCTGCCACCAACGGCGAGGAAGCGTTGGAAGTCCTCACCCGCCTGCAACCGGCATTGATCATTACGGACATGGTGATGCCGAAGATGTCTGGAAGTGAATTGATCACCGCGCTGAAGAGCAAGCCGGAGACGGCGGGAGTTCCTATCATTATTGTCGCGTACAAGGCTGGCAGCTTCGATCAGACGGAGAAGCGCGCGAACTTCGCGATCTACAAAGACATCGACATCGAAGCGCAGCTTGCTAAGGCGCTGGATGCGGTGTTGGACAAGGCGAGCCAACCGCATCCCGCCGGGAAGTAGCGGGCTCCAGCGCAGGATCTTTCACCGCAAGAGGAGGCCGGCCTCCGCAGAAAAATCCATCGCGGCGAAATCCTTCAACAGAAATTTGGGATAGGCCGCGGCGGCGATCATGGCCGCGTTGTCAGTCGACAGCGGACGCGAGGGGAAGTATACGGGCAGGCCCTCTTTTGCGCCCTCGCGTTTAAAGGTCTGTCGCAATTCCTGGTTCGCCGCAACTCCTCCCGTTACGAAGAGCGTGGCCACATCGTAGGCTCGGGCCGCCGCCAGAGTCTTTCCCACCAGATCTTCCACAATTGCGCGTTGGAAGGATGCCACCAAGTCGAGAGTGAGCTTGTCGCAGTTGGCGAGATAATCTTCCAGCTTCGGTTTCGCTAGGTTCGCGAAGGCTTTCCGGCGCGCTTCCACGCCCTGATGCATGCCGTGGGTTTCGACGTAACGCAAGATGGCCGTCTTGATGCCGCTGTAAGAGAAATCAAAGCGCGGACGATCATCGTCTACCTCGACGACCTTGCCATCGTTTCTGCCACGACGATCACGATGCTTGATCTGTGCTGGGGGAAATTTCACAGCCCTTGGATCGCCATGCGGAGCGAGCCGATCGATCGCCGGCCCGCCGGGATATCCCAGGCCTAAAAGCTTAGCAACTTTGTCGAAGGCTTCTCCGGCGGCGTCGTCGCGAGTGTGGCCTATGTTCTGGTAGGTCCAGGAAGCGCCCTTTTGCGCAGCCAGATACAGATGCGTGTGTCCGCCGGAAACAACCAGGGCCAGCACCGGAAACTGAAGTTCATGGTTTCCGTTCTGCCGCTCCTCGAGAAGCACGGCATGGATGTGGCCTTCGAGATGGTTGACGGCAATCAACGGCTTGTCGAGCGCGAAGGCCAGCGCCTTGGCGTAGCTGATGCCCACCAGCAAAGCCCCGGCGAGACCTGGGCCCTGGGTAACGGCGATGGCATCGACGGTGTCGTAGGTATGCTTAGCTTCGGCCAGCGCCTGGCGCACGACGGGTACGATGGCGCGCAGATGCTCCCGCGACGCCAGTTCCGGCACAACGCCGCCATAGGGCTGGTGGGTCGCGATCTGCGAGGCGACAACGTTCGAGATGAGCTGCTCGCCCGAGCGCACTACCGCGGCCGCAGTCTCGTCGCAGGAACTCTCGATGCCGAGGATGTAGGCGTCAGGCATGGCTGTGGCTTTCAGTTTATCGTTTTCCGGTGCGAGTTGACTGGGCTGCACCCACTAGTCGACTGATTGTTGTCGGGAACTGAGCGGTATCATGGAATCGTATTTGTGAGGGCTGCTGACCGGCCATGTTGAAGGATTTCGCCAGTTTGATCGTGCAAACTCTGCGCCAGCGGGGCTTTCAAGCCTATCTGGTGGGCGGATGCGTGCGCGACCTTTTGCTCGGGCGCGAACCGAAGGATTACGACGTGGCGACGAACGCGACGCCGGAGCAGGTCATGGGCATCTTTCCCGAGACGTACGCGGTAGGAGCGCAGTTCGGCGTCGTGCTTGTGCCTGCGCCGGAAAGAGACGCGCCGAGCGGCGTTTCGGCGGAAGGTTCTTCGAAGTCTTTCGCGGTCGAGGTTGCGACGTTCCGCGGCGATATCGGATACTCCGACGGTCGCCATCCTGACGAAGTGCGATTCAGCCTCGACCCGCGGGAAGATGTCGCGCGCCGCGACTTTACGATCAACGGTATGCTGCTCGATCCCGTGAGCGGCGACGTGCTCGACTTTGTGGGTGGGCAAGAGGATTTGAAGGCGGGAGTCATCCGTACCATTGGGGATCCCGAGCAGCGCTTCGGCGAAGACAAGTTGCGCATGCTGCGGGCGGTGCGCTTTGCCGCGCGATTCGAATACACGATTGATCCCGCGACTTTTGCGGCGATGCAGGAATTGGCTCAGCAGATCCAGGTCGTCTCGCGCGAGCGTGTACGCGATGAACTGACGCGCATGTTGACGGAAGGGCACGCGCGCCGTGCGTTTCTCCTGCTGGATGAGAGCGGTTTGCTCAAGTCGGTTCTGCCAGAGATTTCGGTCATGAAGGGGGTGGAGCAACCGCCGGAGTTCCATCCTGAGGGCGACGTGTTTGTGCACACGCTGCTGCTTCTGGACAACTTGCCGACCCCTTGCCCGCTGACGTTGGCTTGGGGCGCGTTGTTGCATGATGTCGGCAAGCCCCCGACGTTCCGGGTGGCTCCGGATCGCATTCGGTTCGATGGCCATGTTGAAGTTGGGGTGAAGATGGCGGAGGAAATCTGCCGGCGCTTGCGGTTTTCCAACAGCGAAACCGAGCAGATTCTGGCGCTCGTAGACAACCACATGCGCTTCGGCCACGCGACCCGCATGAAGGAATCGACGCTGAAGAGATTCCTTCGCATGCCCGCGTTCGGGGAACATCTTGCCTTGCACCGCGCGGACTGCCTGGCCAGCCACCGCAATCTGGGTACATATGAATTTATCCAGCAGAAGCGCGGGGAGATTCCTGCGGAAAAAATGCGTCCTTCGCCCTTGGTGACCGGGGATGATCTGATCACAGAGGGGCATCTGCCCGGGCCAAGATTCCGCGAGATCCTGAGTGCGGTGGAAGATGCGCAACTCGAAGGGCGATTGCCCTCACGGGAAGCAGCTCTCGAATTCGTCCGTCGCGAATTCCCCGTCTAAGGCGTTGCGATGCCGCGCCCGCCCGCCGGTAGCGGGAATGCTAAAATCAAAAGATCTCTCAGGTTGGACGCGCGCTTGATGAGACGAGGAACTGCACTTGGAGCAGGCGGGCTCAGGGCTGGAAAAAATCGTAGCGCAGTCGTTACGGCAGGCGCCCCCGGCGGAGGCGCCACTCCTGGCGTGGCCGGTCGTCTGCGGCTCAGCCGTGGCCGAACGCACGCGCGCTCTGAGTTTCGAAGACGGAGTGTTGCGCGTGGAAGTCGCCGGTCCGCGTTGGAAAGGCGAACTGCAGGCTCTGGCGCCGCGATATCTGGCGGTGATCAACCGGTATACCACCGGGGCGGTTCGCAGAATCGAGTTCGTGCTGGCACGTGCGGAAAGCGCAGACAAGAACCTCCGCTGACTCGGACCCCCATCCCATGAAAGTCACTGATAAAGACGTTGCCTACGTCGCGGAGCTGGCTAATCTCGAACTCACGGAAGAAGAGCGCCCGGGAATGCTGCGCGACCTGAATTCCATTCTCGAGTACGTCGACCGGCTCAATGAACTCGATACGTCTGACGTGCCGCCGATGGCGCAGGTTTCGGATCGCTATGGAGTTGACGAGTCGAAGCAGGGAAGCGTGCGATTCGCGTATGCGAGCCGCGAAGACGTTCCCGAAGGACTACGCAAGTCGTTGCCGCATGAAGAAGCACTCGCGAACGCTCCGGATGCGGACGAAGACTTTTTCAGAGTCCCGAAAGTAATTGAGCGATAGGCCGAGGCCGATTCCACCACAGACCAATGGACTTGAAGTCACTCACCATCGACGCCGCCCGTACGGCTGTGCAGGAACGCAACACGACCGCACTCGCGCTGGCGGAGGCGCACTACGCCCGCATCAAGCAGGAAGACGGTCAAATCGGCGCATTCCTGACCCTTTCCAAAGAACGTGCTCTCGAGCAAGCGGACCGCATCGACCGCATGGCGGCCGAAGGCAAGACGTTACCGCCCCTGGGCGGCGTGCCCGTCGGGATCAAGGACGTGATGAGCACGCGCGGCGTGCGCACCACCGCGGGATCGAAGATTCTGGATAAGTACGTTCCTCCTTATGACTGCACCGCTGTTGCGCGCATGGAAGCCGCGGGCGCGGTCGTGCTCGGCAAAATGAACTGTGATGAGTTTGCGATGGGCTCGTCGAATGAAAACTCCGCCTATCATCCCGTGCGCAATCCGCGCGATCTGAGCCGTGTGCCCGGAGGTTCTTCGGGCGGTTCGGCCGCGGCGGTAGCAGCCGACATGGCGGTCGCTACGCTGGGCTCAGACACTGGCGGGTCGATCCGCCAACCGGCATCGTTCTGCGGCGTGGTGGGCTTGATGCCGACCTACGGACGCGTGTCCCGCTACGGACTGATCGCGTTTGCCTCATCGCTCGACCACATTGGGCCGCTGGCAAAAACAGTGAAGGACGCGGCGATTGTGCTGCGCACGATTGCCGGACGCGATCCGATGGATTCCACCTCTGCCGATGTCGCTGTACCTGACTATATTGCCGAACTCGAGAAGCCCATTCGTGGATTGAAGCTCGGTGTGGCCAAAGAGTATTTCGGCGAGGGTCTCGACGAAGAAGTCCGGCAGGCCGTCGAAGTGGCGATCGACAAGGTGAAGGGATTGGGCTGCGAGATTGTGCCGGTTTCTCTGCCCCATACTCCCTATGCCATTCCGACGTATTACCTGATTGCGACTGCGGAAGCGTCGTCGAATCTGGCGCGCTATGACGGTGTGCGCTACAGCCACCGGGCGCGCGGAGTCAAGACGTTGTCGGAGATGTACCGCCGCAGCCGCGACGAGGGCTTTGGAGCCGAGGTGAAGCGGCGCATCATGCTCGGCACTTATGCGCTGAGCGCCGGCTACTACGATGCGTACTACTTGAAGGCGCAGAAGGTGCGGACGCTGCTGACGCGGGATTTCGACGAAGCGTTCCGCAAGGTCGATGCGATTGTGACTCCGACGAGTCCGACCGCGGCATTCCGCCTCGGCGAGAAGTCGAATGATCCGCTGGCCATGTACCTGGCCGATATCTACACCGTGACCGCCGATCTGGCGGGGATTCCGGGGATTTCGGTGCCGTGCGGAGAAACGAAAGAGAAATTGCCAATCGGATTACAGATTCTTGGCAAGCACTTTGACGAAGCTACGATTCTGCGCGTGGCGCACGCGTATGAGCAAGCCTAAGCCCCCTCGTCCGTCGATGGTTCGTAGTAGCAGTCCCCAGCGCAAGCCCGGCACAGAAGTTTCCCACCGCGCAGCACTTCTCTGCGGAAGTTAATCCCTTCCCCGCACGCCTCGCATACCACGCGCTCGCCTTTGTATCCCGGAAATTCTTCCGGTGGCAATTTGACTTTCACCCACTGCGTGGTGAACAGGTCGTCGTCGGAGATTTCGCGATAAGCCATCATCTGCTGCTGGTTCTTGTCTGAAATCTCCGGGTGCATCTGGCGAGCCAACGCCTTCGACGATTCTTTGGCCGCGATGCGAATCGCTTTGCCGCTGTTCACGTCCACGAATGTCGCCGCAACCTTGCCCCAGTCGCGGAACTTGAGCGCGCGCTTGCCCAGCCGGCACCCGGTCACTACGGCGACTGCGTCGGTCGCGCAGCGATCGATTTCGACGAAGGTGACGAGACGCTTTCTGTCTTTTCCTCGGGGATCGTCAATGCCAAGCTCTTGCAAACCGAGCATCGCGAGGCGCACCCCGAGGACTTGCCCGGCACAGATGTGCCCGTGGGCCTGCTCAGCGTCGCGGAGAAATTCGTCGAGGGATTTCATGGGGAAAGCGGTCAGCTATCAGCCCCTTCGGCGTTCGCCTCAGGGCAGGCTAAGGTCAGCCTTCAGCTTAACATCTCACGCCAGATAAGACTTCCGCGGCGCGAGCACTGGATCATTTCCTTCTCCAGCGGATACCGTCTTTGGTGATTTCCACAAGGATGCCTGCATCGGCGAGTTCGGCGCGGAGCGTGTCTGAGGTTTTGAAATCGCGAGTATTACGGGCGGCCTTCATCGCATCGATCTTCTTTTCGATGTCGATGTCCGAGAGTTGTGCCGACTGAACTGCCTCGCGCAACTCGTCGGTGATGTCTTTGTCGCGACCTTCTGTGACGGCCCAATCGAAGACCCGCTTCATCTTCGGACCATCGTCATCGTCGAGCACGGCAAAAATTTCGTCAAACTTGTCTAACGCCGCGAGCAATGGCGCGACGTCATCTTTCCTGATTCCACCTGCGTCGAACGCGGCGTTCGCCTGGCGCACCATGTCGAAAAGCGCCGCTTGCGCCTGAGCGGTATTGAGGTCATCGTCAAGCGCGGCCTTCATGCCCTCGACGGTGTCAGCCGCGAGAGACTGCATGTCGCGGCTGACACCTGGAGGAAAACTTCCCGCGCTCAAACGCAGCCGAAAATTCCGCAGGCGCTCAACGGACACCGCGGCCTGCTTGAGACCATCGAAGGTGAAGTTCAGTTGATTCCGGTAGGGAACCGACGTGAGAAGGTAGCGGATCGACGAAGGTTTGTGCCCTTTAAGAACCAGGTCGCGGAGAGTGAAGAAATTCCCCAGGCTCTTCGACATCTTCTCGCCCTCGACGAGCAGGAAGCGCGCATGAAACCAGAAATGGACGAAAGGCTTGCCGGTAAAGGACTCGGATTGCGCAATTTCGTTTTCATGATGCGGAAAGACAAGATCTTCTCCACCCGCGTGCAGGTCGAAGCTCTCTCCGAGTTCCCGCATGGACATGACTGAGCACTCGAGGTGCCAGCCTGGGCGGCCCGGCCCGATCGCCGTATCCCACGAAGCTTCCCCCGGCTTGGGCGCCTTCCACAGAGCGAAGTCGCGCGCGCTGTCTTTGTCGTATTCGTCGACATCGACGCGGGCGCCATCCAGCATGCCGCTGAAATCTCTTTTCGACAGCTTGCCATACCGCGAAAACTTCGCGATGCGGAAGTAATAGGAGCCGTCGTCGGTGCGGTAGGCGAAGCCTTTTTCCACCAGCTTTGCAACGTAGTCCGCCATTTCCGCAATGTGCTCGGTAGCCCTGACGAGCGTAGGCTCCTCGATGGCGATCATGGCGGCGTCTTCGAGGAACGCTCTCTCGTACTTCGCGGTATATTGCTGCACGCTTACGCCGTCGCGCGCCGCGTTGCGGATAATCTTGTCGTCCACGTCGGTGATGTTCATGACGTGGCGCACTTTGTATCCGGTCTGCCGGAAGAACCTCCGCAGAATGTCAACCGCAATGAAGGTTCGGAAGTTGCCAACGTGTCCGTAGTCGTAGACGGTCGGGCCGCAGGCGTACATGCGGACTTCGTAGTCGCGAAGGGGACGGAAGTCTTCAATTCGCGAAGACATGGTGTTAAAAAGACGAAGCGCCATAGGAAGTTCGAGCACCGGGAAACGAACCTAAGATTCTAGGGTCGGCAAGAGAGTGGGTCAAATTGCCATCAGGCGGCCGGAGTCCGGGCCGGGGGCAAGGCATGCGTCTGTTCGCGCAAACGCTGCTGCACCAGAATGACGTAGTGCAAGGCAGAAATGATGGTGAAAAAGAAGGTCGCTCGAAGAAACTCGGTGCGCGCGATCCATATCCAGCGCAACGGGCGAATCTGAAACAGAAGGACAAAAAAAACAGCGCTGATCTGCGAGAAGGTGTTGGCCTTGCCGAAGATGCTAGGCCGGAAGTTGCGCAGCCCGGCAATCGCGAACAGAACCGCGCTGGCTGCAAGAATCGAAATGTCCCGGCTGAAGACCAGCACAGTGAACTTCCACGGGATCTTATGGAGAATAGAGAGCACAAGAAATATCGTGCTCAATAGAAGTTTGTCTGCAATGGGATCAAGATACTGTCCCAGCAATGTTTGTTGGTGAAGCCTCCGGGCTAGCAATCCGTCTAGGCCGTCGCTGAATCCGGCGGTCACGAAGAGGATGAGTGCCCAAAGATAGCGCCCATCCACAAGATAAATCACGATGAACGGAACAAAAATCATCCGCATCAGCGTGAGCTGGTTGGGAGCAGTAAAGATTTGGGAGAGCTTCACGCACGCTCCTTCGAAGCATGCGAAGCGCAGTTGTGAACGTCACGGCCCACCTTTTCTGTGTATGAGGGGGCGAGCGCGGCGGATGGCTCCAGCCCGGTCTTGGCGAAGAAGCGCTGTGACAGAGAAGGCAGGCTCCCGTCGGGCAAGTCAAGTTCGACGCGCTCAATGCGGTGCATGGGAAAGAAAACGACGGCTGGAGTGAACGGCTCGCCGTCCCTCACCATCACGGCGAGATCCTCGAAAGAGGCGAGTTCGGCTCCGCTCAGGCTGAGCCCCTCCGGCGCAAGCGCAAGGATCATCCCCCAGAACTTTTCCCGCGGATTGCACAGGGTCGCAATCACGACTGCACCGGGCAGGAATGGCTGGCGGGTCTTGGCCGGCGCGATTGGACTGCCGCTTGAGAAGTGCTTTTCCATCCTAAGATTGTCGCCGGGAGAAGCGCGCATTGCAAATCCGCGCGGAGAGGTTCGAATGGAGATCTCGCTCCACTCTTAGCTGAAAACTCCGGTATGCTTGGCGGACATGCAACCAGCGGCCGCACCTCCGGTGATTGAATTCCGTGACGTATCCTACCGCGTGGCGGGCACACAGGTACTCTCCGGATTCAATCTACAAGTCCGAAGCGGTGAGACTGTGGTGCTGCTGGGACGCAGCGGTTCGGGCAAGACTACATCGCTCAAGCTGGTCAATCGCTTGCTGTCTCCCACGTCTGGGGAGATCCGTGTGAAGGGTGTGTCAAACGGAGAAGGCGATCTCATTCGCCTGCGTCGCAGCATCGGCTATGTGATCCAGGACGTCGGCCTGTTCCCTCATTTCACCATCGAACGAAACATCGGGCTCGTTCCGAAGATCGAAGGCTGGTCCCAGGACCGGATTCGCGCGCGCGTACAAGAGTTGTTGCAGATGGTGGGGCTGGCGCCCGAGACAGCGTCGCGGTATCCGCATCAGCTATCGGGCGGGCAGAGGCAGCGGGTCGGTGTGGCCCGGGCTTTGGCCGCAGATCCCGAAATTCTGCTGATGGACGAGCCTTTTGGTTCGCTCGATCCTCTTACGCGGGACGAGTTGCAACGTGAATTCCTTTTGTTGCAGCAGAGGCTCCATAAGACCGTCGTGTTTGTCACGCACGATCTGCACGAGGCGCTGCGGCTTGGATCGCGGATTGCGTTGATGGAAGCGGGGCGACTGGTTACGGTGCTTGCGCCCGGGGACTTTTTGCGGTCCACGGATTCTTTGGCGTCCGCCTACGTCAGAGCGTTCGGCGAAGGGTTGGAGTCGGCTGCAAATCGAGGCACGTCATGAACGTCTTTCGATTCATCTTGGAGAACCGCGGTCAGGTGCTGGAACTCACGCTGGAACATCTCCGGCTGGTTGGCTTCTCCACGCTGTTCGCGATGCTGATCGGCATACCCCTCGGCATTGTGATCGCCCATCGGCCGCGGTTCAACAAGCCGGTGTTGGCCAGCGCCAACATCATTCAGACGATTCCCAGTCTCGCGCTTTTCGGATTTCTGCTGCCCGTGCCGTGGCTGGGCGAGCGCGCAGACCGGCTCGCGATTCTAGCGCTCACTCTTTATGCCTTGCTGCCCATTATCAGGAACACATATACCGGAATCCGCGGTGTCGATGCGGCTGTGGTGGAAGCGGGCCGAGGCATGGGACTCACGGAATCTCAGCTTCTGTTTCAAGTGGAACTACCGCTGGCCGTGAGCGTGATTCTTTCAGGCGTGCGCGTAGCGATTGTCATCTCGGTCGGGCTGGCAACGATCGCCGCGGCAATTGGGGCCGGAGGTCTCGGAGAGTTCATCTTTCGGGGCCTGGCCATGGTCGACGACAGAGTCATTCTGGCCGGAGCCATTCCAGCGGCACTGCTTGCGCTGGTCGCCGATTTTGGCGTGGGGTGGCTGGAGAGGCGTCTACAGCCACGATGAGGATTCCTCAATCGCGTCTTTACATTTCAGTTCTCGTGGCAGTCGCGTTGCTGCTGCCGTCATGTTCGCCGTCGCACGCCGACCGCATCGTTGTCGGCTCCAAGAACTTCACCGAATCGTTCCTGTTGGGCGAGATCATGGCACAGCAGGTCGAGGCCCACACCAATCTGAAAGTGGATCGACGCTTCTATCTTTCCGGAACCTATATCTGTCAGCAGGCGATTCTGGCCGGACGAATCGACATATATCCCGAATACACGGGTACTGCGCTTACCGCGATTCTCAAACAAAAAGCAAGTGCCCAAAAGGAAGACGTTTATCAGCGGGTTAAAAGTGAATACGAACATCGTTTCGGGCTGACTCTGGGCCCGGCCCTCGGCTTCAACGATACCTTCGCGATGGAAATCCGTGGCGAGGATGCTCGTCGCTTGAATATCAAGACCCTGTCGCAGGCGACCGCGTTTGCTCCACAATGGCGCGCCGGGTTCGGCTATGAGTTCATGGAGCGTCCTGATGGATATCGAGGTTTGGTCGCAACCTACGGCCTGCGCTTCGCGGAACAGCCACGCGTTATGGATTTGGGCTTGCTCGCGCGGACCTTAAAGGATCACCAGATCGACTTGGCCGGCGGCAATACGACCGACGGGCTGATTCCGGCTCTGGGTTTGTTCGTGCTGGAAGACGACCGACATTATTTTCCTCCGTATGAGGCGGTGCCGGTAATACGCGCGCAGACTCTGCAGCGGCATCCGGAGTTGGCCGAGGTCCTGGCCGAGTTGGCGGGAAAGATTTCCGACGAGGAGATGCAAAGATTGAACTACGCGGTCGAAGGACAACACCGCGACGCAAAAGAAGTAGTACACGAATTCTTGAGAAACAAGGGACTCGTACGGTGAGCTGCGGTGCGACATTGGCGCTCAGATTTGCAGCGAGCCCTGCAGCGTCAGCACAGCGTTGCCTTTGATGATGACTCGACTTGCCGCCATTTCGCACCAGAGTTCACCACCGCGTTCCGACACTTGGCGCGCATAAAGATGCGTGTTGCCCAGGCGCTGCGCCCAGTATGGAGTGAGTGCACAATGGGCAGAGCCGGTCACCGGATCTTCAGGGATGCCATAACTTGGCGCAAAGTAACGCGAGACGAAATCTGCTTCCTCGCCTGGCGCCGTGATCGCAACAGCAAAGGGATGGAGTTGTTCCAGCGTCGCGAAATCAGGGCGGATGTTTTGGATTGCGGCCTGGGTTTCGTACACGGCAATATACGTGTCATTCGCTTCCAGCAAGTTGGATGGAAGCGGTCCCGGCCCGAGACCGGGGATCAGGGCGTCCGGGGGATGTGCGCAAGTCTTCCCGAACATCGCGGGGAAATCCATTGCGAAAATGTCGCCGTTTCGGCAGACGGTTAGAGCCCCGCTGAGGCGCGTCTCGAATCGCACCGTTTGCAGGCCGGGTCGTAGCAGGTTTAGCACCACATAGGCCGACCCGAGGGTCGCGTGCCCGCACAGGCTCACCTCGCAACGTGGCGTAAACCACCGCAGATCATAATGGTCGCTCCTAGGTACGAAAAAGGCGGTCTCAGAAAGATTATTTTCAGCAGCGACTTTGCGCAGCAACCCGTCATCTAACCACGATTGAAGAGGGCAGACTGCGGCCGGGTTGCCGCTGAACGGCCGGTTGGTGAACGCGTTAACGTGAAATAGAGGGATGCGCATCTGCCTTATTTTACTTTGCGAAAGGGCTTGAAACGGGCGGAGACACTTCAAACGCCGGTTGCCATGGAGCAACATCCAATCAACAAACAGGAGGCCCAATGCTCGCTGCTCAAGTAGAGATCGCAGTCCGTCGTCAACTGCTGGAGCGGGTCTCCGATGCTCGCCGCCGAAGTGACGCACTCTTCCGCATAGTACGTTCGGACTCCATCTACGAACGGCCGATTCCAGAGCGTCACCGCATCCTCTTTTACGTCGGGCATCTCGAGGCATTTGACTGGAACCTGCTCCACGAGAACGTCCTGGGTCTCAAGAGTTTTCATCCCGAATTTGATCGGCTGTTTGCGTTCGGCATTGACCCGGTGGGCGGCGGATTGCCCTCCGACCAACCGTCGGACTGGCCGTCCCTTGAGGCTCTGCGCGACTACGTGACTCGAATCCGGGCTGCACTGGACGAGAAACTGGCTGACGGAAGTCTGGAATCATACGGTCAGAGCCGCGACGGCTTCCCGCTCGATACCCTGCTCAACGTGGCAATTGAGCATCGCTTGATGCATGTCGAGACCCTGGCCTATATGCTGCACCAGTTGCCACTGGATCGGAAGGTTCCGCAAGAAAATCCATTCAGACTCGCGACTCCGCCTGTGACCTGTCGGATGATTGAGATTCCCGCTGGCGTGGCAACCCTAGGCCTCTCGCGAGCAGGAGAGACTTTCGGCTGGGACAATGAGTACGAAGCCCATACCGCGCTAGTGCCTGCTTTTGAGGTTGATCAGTACGAGGTCACGAACCGGCAATACCTCGATTTCATGGCCGCTGGCGGCTATGAGACGCGCGCCTTCTGGAGCGACGAGGACTGGAACTGGAAGTCCGCTCATGCGGTCTCGCATCCTGTGTTTTGGACGAAGTTGCGCGACGGATGGCTCTACCGCGCCATGTTCGAAGAAGTTCCGCTGCCTCTGGACTGGCCAGTCTATGTAGGTCATGCCGAGGCCGTGGCGTACGCGCGCTGGGCCGGGAAGTCGCTCCCTACAGAAGAGCAGTGGCACCGCGCCGCCTACGGCGCGGAGGATGGGACCGAAAGAGATTACCCATGGGGTAGAGAAGCGCCCAGTTCGAGTTTCGGCAACTTTGATTTCGGCCATTGGAATCCCACGCCGGTGAATGCCTTTCCCACGGGTCACAGCGCTTTCGGTGTGCATGACATGTTGGGCAACGGGTGGGAATGGACTTCCACCGTTTTCGCTCCATTTGCTGGATTCGAGCCGTTTCCGTTCTACCGCGGATATTCGGCTGATTTTTTCGATGGCAAACATTTTGTCATGAAGGGCGGTTCGCCGCGTACTGCCGCGTGCATGCTGCGTCCCACGTTTCGCAACTGGTTCCAGGCACATTACCAATACGTGTACGCGGGGTTCCGCTGCGTGAATCCCTAATCATAAGGAGTGGCCAATGCTCGTTCATGCGATCCCTAGCAACGCCACATACGACTTCGCTGCCGATGTTCGCGCCGGGCTTACCCGCTCAGGACAAAAAGAACTTCCCTCGAAGTACCTGTATGACGATGTTGGCTCCGCTCTATTTGAAGTGATCAGTCGCCTTCCCGAATACGGGCTCACGCGGGCGGACGAGCGTTTACTGCGGCGCCACGCGGATGAGATTGTGGACCGGCTTGCCGGGCCGGTCGCTGTAGCGGAACTGGGGAGTGGCAGTGGTAAGAAGACCCGTTGGCTGCTCGAAGCGTTCTGTCGACGTCAGCGCACGTCCTATTATCCGGTCGAAATATCCCGCTCGGCTCTGGTCATGTGCGAACGAGAACTGAGTGACATTGATGCGATCAGCATCGTGGGTTTCGAGCGCGAATATCTGGACGGGTTGCTGGAGGTGGCATCGTATCGCAAGAGCGGTCAGCGCCTGTTCGTACTGTTTCTGGGCAGCACCATTGGGAACTTCGACCGCCCGGCAGGTGTGAAGTTTCTGGGGGCAGTCCGAAGTATTCTTCAGCCGGGCGACTCTCTGCTTCTAGGAGCGGACTTGGAAAAACCCAGCGCGCAACTGCTCGGAGCCTACGACGACGAACTCGGGGTGACGGCGGCTTTTAATCTCAACCTGCTCGCCCGAACGAATCGCGAACTCGGCGCCGACTTTGATTTGCGGGAATTCGCCCATCTTGCGAAGATCAACTACGACGTTCGGAGCGTCGAGATGCACTTGCAGTCGAAGCGGCGGCAGATCGTGAGTATTCCGGCGGCAGAGGTCGTGGTGGAGTTTCACGAAGGAGAAACTATATGGACGGAAAGCAGCCACAAGTATTCGGCCGAGGAGATTGTCGAGACGGCGCGCGCTGCGGGATTTCGCAGCGAGAGTCAATGGATCGATGAGCAGTGGCCTTTTTCCGAGAGCCTGCTCATCGCGGAGTGAACGAGTATGTTCGGAGGCAGGGTCGTGCCGGAATCAATGGCTCTCGTGGCTCGCTTCTTAAGACGCTCCAGACTTGCGCCACGCGCGCAGGTTGATCGCGCTCATCACCATGCAGAATACATTGGCAGGGATGAAGCCCAGTTGGTCTGTTTTGAGGCCGATAATACATACGAGTACGCTATTGACGCCAGCCAACGCCCATCCTTCCCAGCACCGCCGCCCCACCAGAATCGTGGACGCGATGGTCAATACGCAGGATAAATAATCAAGCCGAAACACAGATGAAGTACCTCTGGAATCATTGTGAGTGAAAGACGCAGCTGTTTACAGTGATGGTGGCCTTTCGTTACATGACCGAGGTCACTTGACCGAAATTCAACACTTTCTCGGAGGAACCGATGCCGAAAGCATGCACCCACTTAAACCAGATCAAAATTAGAGAAACAGATAAGCATGTCTGCGAGGACTGCGTTAAGACGGGTGACTCCTGGGTTCACTTGCGCTTGTGCCTCACCTGTGGACACGTGGGCTGTTGCGACTCGTCCAAGAACAAGCACGCCACCAAACACTTCCACAAAACGCAGCACCCTCTCATCCGTTCCAATGAGCCTGGGGAGTCTTGGGTCTGGTGTTATGTGGACGAAATCGAGGCTGGGGAACTTGGGGCGTGAGGGCGCGAACGAGAAAGGCGCAACCGAATGCCGGTTTCTGTATCTAATCAGCTTATTCAGGTCCCGGATTTCCGGAATCACCTGCTTCATCTTGAAGTCTTAGAGCAATCATGGCGAAGCCGATTCTGCTCGCGGTTGACGACGATCCGGATGTCCTGCGGGCGATCGAGCGCGATTTGCGATCGCAGTACGGCGCTGCGTATCGCGTCCTGAGCAGCGACTCCCCGGAGGCGGCGCTGGGTCTGCTCAAGGGGCTGAAGCTTCGCAATGACGGGGTCGCGCTTCTCCTCGTGGATCAGCGCATGCCGGGCATGGACGGGGTCGCGTTCCTGCAGGAAGCGCGGCAAATATTCCCGGACGCGAAGCGGACTCTGCTCACCGCGTATGCCGACACGAACGCCGCGATTAGCGCCATCAACCAGGCCAGCCTCGACTACTTTTTCATGAAGCCATGGGACCCTCCCACCGAGCACTTGTACCCCCCACTGGACGACTTGCTGGAGGATTGGCAAGCTTCGTACCGCCCGGCGTTCCAGGGGATCAGGGTGTTGGGCACGAGGTGGTCTCCGCGATCGTACGAACTGCGGGATTTTCTGGCGCGCAGCCACGTTCCCTATCAGTGGATCGACGTTGAGGGCTCCGCCAACGATCCGGAGACCAAGCGCCTTCTTGAAGCCCTGGGGCCCGACGCGAGTGACCTTCCTATCGTGCTGTTTTCGGATGGGACTAAACTCCTCAACAGCATACCGGCCGAAGTGGCGCAAAAGGTCGGGCTGCGGACGCGCGCCGAAACCAGTTTTTACGACCTGGCAATCGTAGGTGGAGGGCCGGCAGGCTTGGCCGCCGCCGTCTATGGCGCTTCCGAAGGTTTGCACACGGTCATGCTCGATCGCGAGGCTCCCGGCGGTCAGGCCGGAATGAGTTCGCGGATCGAGAACTATCTCGGATTTCCGGCGGGGCTGAGCGGGGGCGATCTCACTCGTCGCGCAGTAGTGCAGGCCCGGCGTTTTGGAGTTGAAATCCTGGCGCCCCAGGAGGCGGTCGGCGTCCGAACCGAAGGTCCTTACCGGATTATCAAATTGGCCGACGACAGCGAGATTTCTTGCCACGCCTTGATGATCGCGACAGGAGTGCAGTGGCGACGACTGGAAGCCCCGGGGATTGACCGATTGCAGGGTGCCGGGGTCTACTACGGCGGCGGTGCCACGGAGGCATTGTCCTGCAAGGGTGAGATGGTCTACATCGTGGGTGGCGCCAATTCTGCGGGTCAGGCCGCGATGAATTTTTCCAAGTACGCAGAGCGCGTTGTGATCCTGGTCCGCGGGGATTCGCTTTCCAGCACCATGTCCCAATATCTGATTGATCAGATCAAGGAGACGACCAACATTCAGCTCTGGACCCACGCCAGTGTCGCCGAGGTGCACGGCGAAACGCACCTGGAAGAGATTTCGGTCGTTTGTTCGGACACGAACAAGGTGGAGCGTGTGCCAGCAAGTTCGATGTTCATCTTCATTGGCGCGCTGCCGCGGACGGATTGGCTGGCAGGCACGGTCGAGCGCGACGAACGAGGATTCATTCGGACCGGCCCCGATCTGATGCAGGGAGGACAGCGCCCCAAAGGTTGGTCGCCTGATCGTGATCCGTTTCTCCTGGAAACAAACGTGCCGGGTATATTTGCCGTGGGCGATGTGCGGCACGGCTCGGTCAAACGGGTGGCCTCCGGAGTTGGCGAAGGATCCGTAGCGGTGCAGTTCATCCATCAGTACTTGAGCAAGGTCTAAATGGCCGAAACATCGGATCTGCTAGGTCGCGTCCCGGCATTCGAAGGCTTGCCCGAAGACCAAATCGCCTGGTTCCTCAGCCAGTCGAAAGAACTCCATCTCAAGGCGGGCGACGTCTACGCGCGTCAGGGTGACCCGGCTGATGCGATGTTTGTGATTCTTGAGGGCCAACTTCAGGGGCGGGGCGAGGTTGGGGGCGAAACCATCATCTTTGACCTAGAGCCGGGCGACGTCACCGGATTGCTACCCTTTTCAAGGATGAAGCAGTTTACCGTGAGCGGGCGCGCCGAGACGGACAGCCGCGCCCTACGATTTCCTGCCTCGCTGTTTCCAGATCTTGTGCAGAGAATGCCGGTGCTCACGCAGCGTCTCGTGGGAATGATGTCGGACAGGATCCGCGAAGTAACCCGGCTCGAACAGCAACAAGACCGGCTTGCTGCGCTGGGGAAGCTTTCCGCGGGCCTTGCCCATGAGCTTAATAATCCTGCCTCCGCCGCGAAACGCGCTGCCAGCCAACTGCGCGACATTTTGAAGCGGGTCCGCGACGCCAGCCATGAACTGGGACGGCGCGACCTTACCGTGGCGCAAAAGTCAGAAATTGAGAAGTGGGAGGGCTCGCTGACCCAAGTCGATGGGCATCTACCCGACGCCCTGACAGCGAGCGATCTGGAGGACCAGCTTGATTCCGTGCTCCGCAGTCACGGGCAAAGCGATCTATGGCAACTCGCGGCCGATCTCGCACGCCGCAACTTCCAGCCGACCGCGTTGGAGCAACTGTTCGCGGCGCTCGATGCCGACACCGCCCGGGCAGCGTTGGTGAGGATCTCGGCTTCCGTGGAGATTGCTGACTTGCTAAACCAAATTGAAAGCAGCACCTCGCGGATCTCCGAACTGGTGGGCGCGATCAAGGAATATACGTTCATGGATCAGTCGCCCGTACAGAATGTAGATATTGTGAAGACTCTGGAGACCACGCTCATCATTTTGAATCACAAACTCAAACGTGGGGTGACCGTGCAGCGGGATTATCAGAAAATTCCGCTTCTCGTGAATTCCTTCGGCAGCGAACTTAACCAGGTCTGGACCAACATTATCGACAACGCCATTGATGCGATGGGCGGAAAAGGTGAGCTGCGCGTGCGCACGTGTCGCGAGGACAATTGCGTCGTGGTGGAGATCGGCGATAACGGTCCAGGGATTTCAGCGGCAGTCCAGCCCCACATTTTTGAACCTTTCTTCACCACGAAAGGCGTTGGGGAGGGAACCGGGCTTGGCCTCGACACGGTCCAACGAATCGTCAAAAAGCATCGTGGCAACATTCAGGTCCGTTCCAAGCCTGGAGACACGCGTTTTCAGGTGTGGCTGCCGTTGGCGGACAGCGCTGGCTAATGCAGTGCGGGGCTGAGGAGAAAGGTAATGAATTCCGGATTCGCAGTGTTGTTGTTGGCGCTCGGCATCGGGGTGGTGGCGGGGCTGCGGTCTCTGACAGCGCCCGCAGTCGTGGCTTGGGCGGCGCACTTGGGCTGGATCAATCTTCACGGTTCTCCTATGGCTTTCATGGGATCTGTGTGGGCCGTGGTCATCTTCACCGTTTTGGCTGTGGTTGAACTGGTGGCTGACCAACTTCCGACCACGCCGTCCCGCACTGCTCCAGTTGGCCTTTCTGCCCGAATTGTCACAGGCGCGCTGAGCGGCGCATGCCTTGGCATTGCTGGCAGCTCAGTGCTTTGGGTGGGCGCGCTAGCCGGCGCGCTCGGTGGAATTGCCGGCGCATTCGGCGGATATCAGGCACGCGTAGGTTTGGTCCGAATCCTGCGCGTTTCGGATTTCGCGATCGCCATCCCCGAGGACTTGGTCGCAATCGGACTCGGGCTGCTTCTCGTTTCTCGATTCTGAGTAGCAGATATGGATTCGCAATCGCGCGCCGGGGTTCAAGAGTTCCGGGGACGGACCAAATCTTAGCGGTGCTTATGGCCACTTCGCGGCAATACGATGCCCTTATCATCGGCTCTGGGCAGGCCGGTACGCCGCTCTCCATGGCTCTGGCCGCGTCAGGAATGCGTACCGCTCTCATCGAGCGGAAACATGTCGGCGGTACCTGTGTGAATGAGGGATGCACTCCGACGAAAACCATGGTAGCCAGCGGGCGCGTCGCATACCTGGCTCGCCGAGCCGCCGACTATGGTGTGCATACCGGCCCGATTAGCGTTGATATGGCGAAAGTTCATCAACGCAAGCGCGACATTGTGGACAGCTTTCGAAACGGAAGCCAGGCGCGCATTGAGAAGACTTCAAACCTCGAATTGATCTTCGGCGATGCGAGTTTCAGCGGTCCCAAGACAATCGCGGTTGACTCGCACGATGGCGGTCAGCACATACTTTCGGCTCAATACGTTTTCATCAATGCGGGCACGCGCGCGTCGCAGCCTAAGATCGACGGGTTGGACACGGTGCCTTTTCTCGACAACGTCTCCGTCATGGAACTCGAAGCGCTCCCGGATCACTTGTTGATCCTGGGCGGAGGCTACATCGGCCTGGAGTTCGGCCAGCTTTTCCGGCGCTTTGGCAGTCGAGTAACGATCGTTCAATGCGCGGGCCAACTTCTGACCGGCGAGGACCCCGATATCGCGGAAGAAATTAGCAAAATCCTGCGACAGGACGGGGTTGAAGTCATGTTGAACGCGAAAACAACTCACGTGGGCCGGACGGGCGAGAGCATCCGCTTGAATGTTCAGTCGAAGAACGACTCGACCACACTGGTTGGTTCGCATCTACTCGTTGCCACCGGCCGCGTGCCCAATTCGGACACACTCAATCTCGCCGCGGCCGGAATTCAAACCAGCGAGTGCGGATTCATCCAGGTAAACGACCGCTTGGAAACCACCGCGGCAGGCGTTTACGCCCTGGGCGACATCAAAGGCGGTCCGGCGTTCACGCACATCTCCTATGACGACTTTCGGATCATTCGCGCCAATCTCATCGAAAAGAAAGCCGCCTCCACCAGGGACCGTCAAGTGCCGTATGCCGTTTTTATCGATCCGCAGTTGGGCCGCGTCGGCCTGACCGAGCGGGAAGCTCGCGCGCAAGGCCGCAACATTCGCGTCGCAAAGCTGCCCATGACGCACGTGGCGCGAGCTCTTGAAGTCGACGAGACTCGTGGTTTCATGAAGGCCATCGTGGACGCCGACAGTAACCAGATCCTCGGCGTAGCCATTCTCGGTATCGAAGGTGGAGAAATCATGTCCGCCCTGGAGATAGCCATGATGGGGAAATTGCCATACACGGCACTGCGCGACGGCACCTTTGCCCATCCCACGCTGGCCGAGTCGCTGAACAACCTGTTCATGGCGATGGATAGCGGGTCATAGGTCAACGACGGGAATCTTGTTCCGGTAAGCATTCGGGAGGCGGTTGCATGGATGTGCACTTGGTTGACGGAACCTACGAATTGTTCCGGCATTTTTTCGCCGTGCCCGCCGCGAAAGATCCGAACGGTCAAGAAATCGGTGCAGTGCGTGGTGTCCTGACGTCCGTTGTATCCATGATTGAGCGTGGCGCAACTCACATCGGGGTTGCAACCGACCATGTCGTGGAGTCGTTTCGCAACGACCTGTATCCCGGATACAAGACGGCTGAAGGCGTGGCTCCGGAATTGCTCTCGCAGTTTCCGATTCTCGAGGAAGCGCTGGAAGCAATGGGAGTGGTCGTATGGCCAATGGTGTATTACGAGGCCGATGATGCGCTCGCTTCCGCCGCTGCAAGAGCCGCGCAGGATGAGCGTGTCAGTCGAGTACTCATTTGCACACCGGACAAAGATCTTGGTCAGTGTGTGGTAGGCACCCGAGTCGTACAACTGGATCGCAGGCAGGACGTTGTGCGGGATGAAGCCGGCGTCGTCGCTAAATTTGGTGTGAAACCGCAATCGATCCCTGATTACCTGGCGGTGGTCGGCGACAGTGCAGATGGCTTCCCCGGTGTGTCTGGATGGGGACAGAAGGCTGCGGCACTTACTTTATCTCAATATTCTCACCTTGAGGAAATTCCCAAGGATTGGCGACAATGGCATGCGTCGATCCGCAAAGCCCGCTTGCTCTCTGAATCGCTGTTTAGCGCCTGGAATGATGCTCTATTGTTTCGCACACTTGCCACCCTGCGACTCGATGTGCCCGTCTTTGATACGGTCGAGGACCTCCGTTGGAAGGGACCACGCCCGGGCTTTGAAGAGTACTGCCAGCGAATGAAGTCCCCCGATCTGCTTCGCCGCGCCGCAGCGGCAGGATCGAAATCTGGATGAATTCGACAAGAGCCCATGCGCAACACCGCATGGTAAAATCATGATTGGAATTTTTGGACCCCACGACGGCAAGGTCGGTGGTTGCAAACGCTTGACAGCAAAATGTAGGCGCGTAGCTCAGTTGGTTAGAGCGCTACCTTGACACTGCGAGTGCATCAGGATTATCAGGGACTTACAGACTTATGAAGACCGCCCAAGTCCCTGAAAACCACGCCGAATTCTGAGAGTTGTGGATCGGGTGTGGATCAGGATTCTTTGGTGCCACGAGTCGATCTGGCTGACGGATTACCACCGTGGATTGCTCTGGCGTATCCCCTATGAAGAAGAGCTATGCCATTGAAGGTTCCATTCCAAACCCTTCGTCGTTATGATCCCTACTCCTTGCAGGGCCACAGGTAGGGCATGATCGTCGGGCCGAATGCGTCGTGCAGAGTCTCAGGTCGCCCGACGGAAATTTGATAGTCCTTCAGGGCAGCATCGACGGCGGCGGCACCGTGGTCATCGACCAAAGACTTGATTCTCCACGCGAACCTCTCGTTCACGTGTTTGACTGCGAGTGCAAGTTCGCCCTGATACCATTCAAAGAAATTCCTAAGTCTAAAGTCGAGAACCCTCCCGTTCACATCGATTGGTTGCTTCATTGCCGTGGTGACCTTCCTGCGTTTCGAGTCCGCCGACCGTCTCTATCTGAGGAAGTGAAAATCGAGACTTGTCGAATTAGGTGAGGGTGGAGCGAGCAGAGCACCAGATTGATCTGCCATAATCTCCCAATGTGCGGTCGCTATCGACTTTCGCGCAGAGGGGAAATGGGCGCAATGATTGTGAGCGGAAGTGCAATTCCGAGCTGGAGGGAACGATGAGCAGCAAAGGTAAAGTTGCGAGCGTGCGGGTGAAGGATGTGAACGTTTTCGAATTGACACCCGGACTGGCGGATGCGCTCTCAGCGTCTCTGGACGCCTCGTATCCGGAATACTTTACTACCGATTGTTCAGGGACGAGCACGAAGGAAGCTGAGAGGCGGATTGCAGCCATACCGGAGGAGAAGCGTTATCTCACAAGAGTACTTGACTCGTTGGATAGCGCATTTGCGGACTTCGATACCGAGACAGCGATGCTGGACTTGCCTCACATGCAGAACCGCAAACCTGAAGCCATCAAACGTTATCTTGAGTTCCGCCTTCGGCAATTCACAATGCTGCTTGATGCGGTTGAAGATTACGTTGGAGAGAGGTATCCGGCAACAGGGGGACATTCTTAGCCCCTGCTATCCGATAAGCACGCGGATCAACCACGTCGCCAATGATGACGAAGAATGCTCCGCACCAGTGGAACTCGAACAGATTCAGGATCGGCTCTTCTTGTAGGTTGTGTCACGCGACAGTCGGAAATAGGATTCTGAGTGGTGACTACCTCCACCCAAGACCGCTCGCGAATCGACGAATTCCTGCCGAATTACGATTTCTGTGCTGCCTACGAAATCCGCATCGACGCCCCAACTTCTGTGGTGTACGAGTGTCTTCTGCGCTCAGACTTCAGCGAACTGTGGCTGGTGCGCGTCCTGATGACACTCAGAAGTGGAAAACGGCTGCCGCGCAATCGTGTGCCCAGCGATCTACGTCGGCGGCTACAAGGCACGGGATTCGTCATGCTGGCGGAAGCTCCCGGTGACGAGCTTGTCATCGGCGTTGCAGGACAATTCTGGCGTCCCGATGGCGGGCGCTGTCTCGACCTCACTGCCGATGAGTTTGCTGGGTTTTCTCGCCCCGGCTACGCAAAGGTGGCGTGGAACTTCAAGCTACGTGCAGAATCACCGGAGAGCACGCTTCTTTCCACAGAGACGATGATCAAGTGTTTCGGACAAGCCGCGCTGTGGAAATTTCGAATCTATTGGAGTCTGGTTGGCCCGTTCTCTGGACTCATGCGCAAGGCGATTCTTAAGCAAATAAAGACTGAGGCGGAATCAAAGGCTAACCCCCACCGCTCTGCCGAATTGAAGTGATAGATTAGTTCAACCCTTTCTGCACAAGGACGGTCGTCATGGCGATTCCCCTTTCCAACGAAATCAGAGCCTTGCTCGATGACCCCAACTTCGCCCATCTCGCCACCCTCATGCCTGACGGCTCGCCGCAGAGCGTTCCCGTTTGGGTGGGCCGTGAAGGTGACCGCATCCTGATCTGTACCGGGGAAGGCTCACTCAAAGCGAAAAACACTCGGCGCGATCCGCGTATCTCGCTCTCCATCGTCAATTTCCACGACCCGTATCAGGAGGCCCAGCTTCGAGGTCGTGTGGTCGAGCGCCGTCCGGACGGAGACTTTAAATACATGGACGCCATTTCGCTCAAGTACACGGGCAAGCCGTTCCCGTTTCGCAGCCCCGAGGGAAGAGTGGCGCTCGTGATCGAGATCGAAAAGGCGCGATACACCAAGCTGCCTTTTGAACATACGCCGCCCCAGTAGTGCGGCTCCGAGCGCGGAAATACGAACGCGGCCAATACGCACCGAACAGGACAGGATCGAGCGTAGTCGTGCACTACTCCGTGCATTCGGACTGGTCATAATAGCGGGGCATGTGCGCCCTCTCGCATGACCAATCTGTTGTCTTGGATCGCGAGCCTGATCAGAAAAAGGCCTCGACCCCTCTGGCCGCTGCTTCTCTTCCAAACTGGTCCGGATTACAGCTTTCGCACGTAAAACGCAGACACAACCGCCGCTCCCCAAAACACGGGGTCAATTCCGAGTTCATACATTTCTGTGCATTGTTGGAGGGCAGGATTATGCTGTCTGGATGGAATGGTTCGCAAATAAAGGGCAGGTGTTACAAGTGATCGCCGCCGTAGTCTCCGCTGTCATAGTCCTCATCAATGTGTTTGTGGCAAAAGAGAAAGTATTGTCGGTTGTTGTGCTCGTGATCGCTCTTGGATGGTTGGCATTTTCGATCATCATATTTTTTAGAAATCGGGCGCAAATGGCTGAAATGAAAACTGCCGTAGAGACAACCGCTGCGGTGTCTATGGGAAAGATTCCATTTGATTACCTGCCACAAGAATCACCATCGGTCCACGGCTGGGCACTCCTTGCGGAAAAGGCAACGGGGCCGATCCCGCCCACGTTTTCGTCATTGTCTGCTAATGCTCCTGTCTCCATTGGGCTGTCAATAAAACCGAACGGCTGGTACGGGATGGACTATCCAATAACGGAGGCGCAGAAGACAAGGTGTAACCGTTTGATCTTCGCAGCCAATTTCGGGACAGATGGCAAGGTTTACGCATTCCTTCACATGCCGTCAAGAATCGTTGGCGGGACTCCCGAGGAGCGGTGGATTCAGATGGGTGTCAACGTTGGTCCAGATCGCATAGAGGGGGATGAGGGCATCGTAGGCATTATTGGAAAGGAACTGCGGGACGGCTGGGTATCATTTGATGTCTCATTGGTTGACATCGTAGAACGCACATTTGGGAAGCGGCACCTTTTCTACGGGGAACACGGGAAACTGCTGAAGATTCGTTTTCGTGGTTCTCTCTCTATCTCAGAAGTGGAGTTTTACAGGGGATGAATCAATATATCCTTGACAGGATACCTCTAATCGACCAAGGAAAAGCTGCCCATGAGCCAACGCCGTCTTAGGGTTGTCAAATGGTTGAGCACCACTCCGGCGCTTGGAGTCTGCACACTTTGCAGCCGGGAATTTAAAGTTCCGATGAGTGCGCTTAAGAGGACTGCCGATGCGCAGGCGAGCCTTCAAGAGCAGTTCGAAAGGCACAAATGCGAGCCCGAAGATTCCAGCCAAGCCGCTGCGCGGGGAACTGCCGATATTTTCCTTCGACAAGAGCCAGCCGAGGAAGAAGACGAAGAGGAAGACGAAGGCGACGGCAAAGAAGATGACGATGATGACGACACGACCGACGACGGCTACTCGGAGTGACCGTGCCCTGAGTTCAGTGAAACTGGGGTCAACCACACTGTCTCTGGGCTTGTGATGAATGCTTCAAATCGAGGAGAGTGCTATGGCAGACCGGAGTGCGGGTAAGGCAGCACCCACTCAGAAGCTGAAAAAGGAACAGAGCGCATCAACTCAGCAAGCGGCGGCACAAGTGGGAACACAACCGAAGATTGGTGATCTCAAGGTTCGGTCGCAATTAGAAAAGGGCATATCGGAGCTTCAGGGGCTACACAAGTTGTTGCTCTCCAGCGATGTAAACCCTGATGTTCTGACGGACTTCCGGGACGCTTTGAATCGAGTCAGGAATACCGCATGGGCCGCCCAGCAGTACATCGTCCGCAAGGAGACCGATCAGGACTCGACCAGTGTGCTCTCGCTCTTAGCCGGAGAACGTATTCGCGCCGCCTACCACCTTTGCCAAGCTCTGGCGGATGATTTGAAAGGAACCGACGTTGAATTTCAACGAGGCAGCCTTGTGCAACTCTACGAGGCCACGAAGACTTTGACAGAGAGACTAAAAGGCGTCATCGACAAACTATGATGCAGCTTGAATCGTTCAAGCTCCGTGATGCAAGTCACATCTGCGAGTGCGTACACGCGGCGGGCAGCCGATGAAAGACCGAGGATTCACCATGCTGGCCCAGCAGTGACGGGTTCTGTTCTATACTGCGCGATATGGCGGAAAAGAAAACCGACCGTAGCGCCTGCCGTTTCACAGTTCAGCAAGCGAAAGACGGAAAGCCTTTCATTGCTGTACAACTTTACCGCGACACCATTCCGGTGCTGAGGGAAGTATCGTTTGGATTTGACCTGCTTCGAGGCACGCAGGTCGAGGA
>OCTA010000590.1_pt1 | contig 33382 bp, 40 predicted proteins | sample 1538991 | NCBI WGS metagenome assembly OCTA01 (sample SAMEA3539302, study PRJEB22396) | soil metagenome | biome: tundra; feature: field; material: soil | place: USA | collected 2010-05 | depth 0.15 m | reverse complement strand
GACCGTCGCCTGTTCCGGCCGGCCTGCAACCGGCCACCTCCGCTGTCTTTTCCAGCGTCTACGCCTTTACCCTTCCCACCGGCTCGGCCGACTGCGCCATGGTTGTCACTCTTCCGCCTGGCGGCTACACCGCCCAAGTCAGCGGGGTAGGCAACATCACCGGCGTTGCCCTAATGGAGGTCTATGACATCCCTTGAACCGCGCGCCACGACGGCTCCCATAATCCTCCCAAATTCTCGGTGTTGACCGCAACTTTTTCAACCTTGACCCCTACCCCAGTGAAACGCCGAGTATTCGGCCGATCGCGGCGGTAATCGCCATTGCAAGCGCGCCCCCGAGGGTGACCCGCAAGGCTGCACGGCCGACCGGGGCGCCGCCCAAGTGGCCGCCAAAGGCGCCGAGCACCGCGAGACTCGCCAGCGAAAATGCGCCGATCACCGGGATGCGCAGCGAAGGCGGCGCGACCAGCAGGGCGATGATCGGAATCCCCGCGAAAGACGCAAAGCTCGCCGCCGATATCCAGGCTGCCTGCATTGGGCGCGCGAGGGATGCCTGCCTGATCCCAAGCTCATCGAGCAAATGCGCGCCCAGCCTGTCCCGCGCGCTGAGCTGTTCCGCAACTTTCATTGCGAGCCCCGCCTCAAGGCCCCGCTTCACGTAAGAATTCGCGAGCTCCTGCAATTCCGCCTGCGGCTGATCGGTCAGCTCGCGCCTTTCGCGCTCGATGTCAGCCTGCTCGGCGTCGCGCTGGGTGCTGACCGAGACATATTCGCCCACGGCCATCGACATCGCACCCGCCACAAGACCCGCCACGCCGGCGATCCAAATCGCCCCCTTCGACGCGGACGATGCGGCGACGCCAATCATCAGGCTCGCAATCGACACGATTGCATCATTCGACCCCAATACGGCGGCACGCAGCCATCCTACGCGCCTGCTTCGGTGCTTTTCACCGCCGGCTATTTGTGATTTCGGTCCCTGCTTCATGCGCCGGAATGCACCTGGCAAGGCGCAGAGTGGCCGCGGCGCATCGCCTATGATTTCGGACTGCGTAGCAACCCCGCGAGGCCTGCCACGGCCGCAACAATTCCGCCGAGCAGCAGCCAGATCGTCCTGTCGGTGGGGGACCCCCGGAACAGCCGCGAAAAGCTGGAACCGACGGAATCCGACGCACTCGCGCCCCAGATGATCAGGACTATTCCTACAGCAAGAAGTGCGAGTGAAATGGGTTTGTTCATGATCAATGTTTTTGCCGATTGAACCTGGCGCGGCCGCCTTGAACGCGGCCGCGCTGTTCAAGAGATTGCCTAGCTCTTCACGGTCATGTCATTGGTGACCGACTTCACACCGCGGATGTCCTGGGCGAGTTTGGAAACCAGGGACTTCTCGGCGTCGGACGCCGCCTCGCCCGTGATGCTGACCGCGCCATCGACCGTCGTGACCTTCGTCTTGAGGGCGCTCGTGGATTTGTGGGTCAGAAGCGAATACTTCACCTGGCTTGTGATCGACGCGTCGTCGACCTTGTCGCCAATCGTCTCGCCCGTGACGGCGGGCTCCTTGACGACGATGTTGTTTTTGACCGATTTCACCCAATCGATCTCCTTGGCGTAGACTCCCGTGAGCTCCTTTTGCGCCGAGTTGTCGGCTGTGCCGCCGAGGGTGACGACGCCATCCTGCACGGCAACGGTCGTGTTGGCGGCGCTCACATGGGCCTTCACGAGCAGCTCGCCGCGGATCTTCCAGCCTATCCACGCGTCGGAGTGTTCGGGATAAGTGGGGGTGAGCGTGATTTCGTTCTTAACGCTCACCACACCCGGAAGGTTTTCCACGGTGTCCTCGGCGAGGGCCTTCTGGTCCTTGTCCTGCACGACGCCGGTCAGCGTGACAACGCCGCCGTCGGCTTTCACCGTCACATGGTCCTCAAGGACGGTCTTGTAGTTGTAGGAGGCCCTCGCGGAATCCTCGATCTTGCTGTCGATTTCGGAGGAAGCGAACAACGAGGCGGGCAGGGCGACGGCGATTAGGAGCGCGGGAAGCGTACGTGTTTTCATATATGATTTATTTCTCGACTAGAACGCCGCCGATCAAGGCCGGCTGACGAGCCGTCGAATAAATGGCAGCGGAGCTAATACTGAAATCTGTCGTAGGATAGGCCATCGGCCGACCGCAGGCTATGGGGTGTTGTAGGGGTATTGGATTCTCATGCGGCCAACCCCCGGAGCTTTACCAAGGCCGAACCGACGCAGGGTTAGACCCCATACGGTTAATCCGGAGTTCGGACTAACATGGGCCGTACAAAACAAAGGATATCCATGTCGCTAATCTCCGCAGTGTTCACCCTGATCATCGTTGGCGTGCTTCTTTGGCTCATCAACCGGTTCGTTCCGATGGAAGGGGCGATTAAGACCATCTTGAATCTCGTCGTCGTGATCGCAGTAATCCTTTGGCTGCTGTACGGGTTCGGGGTGCTGAACCATTCGGGAACAATCCACATTCCAGACGTAAAGTAGCCGGCCCTTCGGCGGCGCAGGCCGGTCGTGCGCGCCGACCCGGGGCGTCGCCGATCCTTTTGCGGGATGCGACGCGGCGGGACTGTGGTCGCCTTGGCTAGTCGGGAAGATTATCCGCCTTGCGGGATCCAGCGCATGCCTTGGCGAGTTCGTTGTCCCTGGTCCCTTGGATGTCCGCCTTGGTGAGGTTAACGAACACCTTCGAATCCTCATAACTGATTCGATCGATCTTGCCCGGAGATATGAATATCTCCTTGCCCCGATACCAGTGGCCGGTCTCGACGCTCAGATCGCGAATCGCCCAGCTCTTGTCGTCGACCATCAGGTCGCTCACATGGCCGATCGTCCCGTCGACCGTTTGGATTTGATATCCGGCTATCGCACACGTGCTTTGGAGATGCTTGTCCTTCCGGTGGTGGTACCGCAGGTCGGTTTCCACTTCGTCGGCCGAAGGCGGCATCAGGACAGGAAGGCTGCCGCGACCCCACAACGCGCTGCCATCCCAATAGGCCGGCCAGCCATAATAGCGGTAATAGTCGATCTCGTATTGGCGGGAAACAGGCTTGTGCGAATCGATCGGGGGGCTGTTTTCAATCTGTTTCCGTGTCAGGCCCACGTGCAGGGTTTTCCCGTCCCGGTCGTAGCGGCCGAAGGCATGAGGGCTGACCAGCACCAGGCGTCCCGACAACCAGGATCCCGTGTCCGCGACCAGGTACCGAACCACCCAGGTCTTGTCGTCAAAGTAGAAGTCCTTCACACAGCCGATGTCGCCGTCGGAGGCGGCGAGCGTATTGCCATAGAATCCCTTGATGTTTTGTAACATAAATTGTCCCTGTTTTGTCTGCGGGGCCGTTCTGCCTGCAATCGCGGAAACCAACCCCGCTGTTTCGCACGCGTCAGGATAGGCTGACGGGGCGTCGCGGGCTATGGGGTCTTGACCCGACGGCGGAAGATAATTCCGGCCGTTCGCCGGCGGGTGGGTAACACCCCATTCTCGCGTTTGAACCAAGGGGTTATCTTCCCGGCAAACTTGGAAGATGGATCTGCGAACCGCCTTTCCCCGCCAACCGCCCATGAAAGTCCCTTTTCTCCTAGCGCTTGCGCTTTGCTTCGCGTTTTCAACACGGGGTCAGACTCCGGGCGGAGCCTACTCTCCTGAGCAGTTGGATCAGCTGCTCGGGCCGATCGCGCTCTACCCGGATCCCCTGGTCGCCGTGATCCTTCCGGCCTCCACCGTGCCCTCGGACATCGCGCTCGCGGCCGGATATTTGGCAGCCGGCGGCGCCCCTGGCGGCATCGACTCCCAGCCCTGGGATCCAAGCGTAAGGGCGCTGGCCCACTATCCCGATGTGCTGAAATGGATGAACGACAATCTCGATTGGACGCAGGCATTGGGCGCCGCGTTTGCGCAGCAACCGTCCGACGTCATGATGTCCGTCCAGCAGCTCCGTGTCCGGGCCCGCGCGGCCGGGACCCTCGTCGACACGCCCCAGCAGCGGATCGACATGGAGGGCGACGACATCCGTATTGTGCCCGTCCAGCCAAATACGATCTACGTGCCTGAATACGACCCCAATGTCGTTTATGAATCTCCCGTTGGTTATGCCGGACCCTTCGTCACATTTGGGATGGGATACCCGGCCGGCGCATGGCTGGGATACCAATGCGACTGGGATGATTTTGGAATCTGGGTTGGGCCGTGGAGCCCCGGTTGGGCCTATGCCCGGCAATGGCAGCATCCGGGATCCGGTGCGAATTCCTGGCGTGCCTGGCGGCCCGATCCGCGGCGTTCCAGCCTGGTCGTGCGCAACTTCTATCGGCCGGAAGTCCGGCTGCCCAGTCCCGGGGTAATCCCGGGCTACCGCGCGCCGGTCAGCCGCATGGGCGGCGCGCCCCGTCCCGCGGTTTCCCGCGCGCCCTCTCTTCCGGACTACCGCGGTCGGGCGATCGCGGCGCCGCGACCGTCGAACCCGGCCCCGGCGGCCAAGCTTCTGGACGGATACAATCGGGGAACGCAAACGCGCGATTTCAGCAATCGCGGACAAACCAGCCGCTCCGCTCCGGTCCGGACTCCGGCCCCGTCCCGGGCCGCGGCTCCGGCTCCGGCCCGCGCCGCCCCGCCGGCTCGCGCGCCCTCCTCCGCTCCGGCGGACAGCCGGGAACGGCGTTGATCTCCACCACGAACCCATTCGCACCATGATTCCCTTTCTGCAGATGATTCGTCCCGCCAGCCTGCTGGCTGCGGCGCTTGTTTTTGGCATCTCCGCAGCCGTCTCACCGCTTCGCGCGGGCTCGGCCGGCCCTGCGGTGCCACCGCGGCTTTTCAATTCGCCCGAGGAGGCGCTGAAGGCGCTCGCGGCCGCGACCCAGGCCGGCGATCACGCAGGCGTCGATGCAATCTTTGGATCCGAGGTGAAGGATCTCCTGTCGGGCGACGCCAGGCAGGACGCCCTCGAGTTCGCCGCGTTTGCAAAATTGCTCGGGCAGTTCTCCCGATTGGTCCAGAAGGCCGACGACCGGTTCGTGCTCAATCTTGGGGATCAGAACTGGCCGTTTCCCATTCCGCTCGTGAAGAAGGGCGAAGCATGGTTTTTCGACACGGCTGCGGGCATGAGTGAGATCATCAATCGACGCATCGGCGAAGACGAGCTGGCCGCCATCGGCGTCTGCCGGACCTACCTGGCCGCCCAGCGCGAGTACGCCAGCGGGGATCGCTCCGGCGATGGCGTTCTCCGATTCGCGCAAAGGATCCGCAGCACACCGGGCCACAAGGACGGCCTCTACTGGCCGGCGGCGGCAAACGAGGACCCGAGTCCGTTCGGTCCGCTTATCACCGAAGTGCGCGCCGATGGCTACGGCGGCCAAACCGCTGAAGGACAGCCGCAGCCCTTTTACGGATACCATTTCAAGATCCTTGCTGCGCAGGGCGCGGCGGCCCCCGGCGGGGCGTACGACTATGTCATCAATGGAAACCTGATCGCCGGATTCGCGCTGGTCGCATATCCCGCCCATTGGGGCGAATCCGGGATCATGACCTTCATTGTGAACCAGTGGGGCAAGGTGTATGAATGCAATTTGGGTTCCCAAAGCGCCGCCATCGCCGCCGCCATGACCGAGTTCGATCCCGACCGCGATTGGGCGGCTGTGGAGTCGCGTTGATCGCTGGCGCTTGTTAGCGCAGACCGCGACCCTGCGGCTATGGCCATAACACCCCATATCGCCGGAGACTCCATCCGTGTACCTTGTGGCAATGAAAGCAACTATTCTTCCCATCCAGTCACCTTCGGCCTCCGCTCGCGCGGCATGGCATCTCTCCCCTTTCCTTGCGTGCTTCGCAGCCATCGGCCTCATGGCTGGTTGCACCTCCGAACCGGAATCGCATGTCGTTTCCGCCCCGCCTCCACCCGCGCCGAATAGGGCGGTGATGGTGACGACGACAACGACCACTCCCGCGACGGTGGCGAATCCCGCGGTGTTCGTGGGGAACACAGCTTATGCGACGACCACAACCCAGCCCATGAGCACCATCGTCGTGACGCAAGCCCCGCCGGCTCTTCAGCAGGAAGTCGTGCTCGCCCAGCCAACGCCCCAGCACGTGTGGCTCACAGGCTACTGGACGTGGCGCAATGACCGGTATGAATGGATGGCCGGTCATTGGGAGCTGCCGCCAAATTCGGGTTCCGTGTGGACCTCGCCGCGATGGGAGCAGGAGGGCAACGCATACAGATTCCACGAAGGATATTGGAACTGATCGGCCGCAGGTTTGATTTAGACTCGATCGAAATATTCAGGGCGCCTGATCGACAGGCCCGTCCCGCGTGGGACGGGCCTTTTGCCTTCCGAATCGGAAGGCGGCAAGACTGCGTCGGGTAACACCCCATATTCTCTGTTTGGGTCGCGAACTATCCTCCCTGTCAGCGAGGAAGAAAAACCAGCGAACAGTCCCGACCCCATAATACAAAGCCCATGACCGCCACAACCGCCAAAGACGGCGCAAAAGCAAAGGCAATCCAGGCGATCGTCGCGACTGATCTGACCAAGACGTTTGGGGAGGGCGATGCCAGGATGACCGCCGTAAATCGTGTCGGGCTTGTCGCCAACTTTGGCGAGATGCTCTTCATCGTCGGCCCTTCCGGCAGCGGCAAAACCACGCTGCTCAGCATGATTTCCGGCATCCTGCGCCCAAATGCCGGCAAGGTAATGGTCAAAGGGACCGACATCTGGACCCTGACCAACGACCAGCTGGCTGATTTCCGGCTGCACACCGTCGGATTCGTCTTCCAGGACTACCATCTGTTCCCGCGGCTGACCACGGCCGAGAATGTCGCGATCCCATTGATCCTCAAGCAGCGCAACTGGGACGAATCCATCACCGAGGCGGAAAAATTCCTCGCGATCGTCGGCCTGAAATCCAAGAGCGAGATTCTGCCTGTGAAGCTCTCGGGCGGCGAGCAGCAGCGCGTTGCGATCGCGCGCGCCGTCGTCAGCAGTCCGGAGATCCTGATCCTCGACGAGCCGACCGCATCCCTGGACGGGGACACCGGGAGGATGATCATCGCCTTTGTAAAGCAGAAGATTCTCAACCAGAACCGCTGCATCCTGATCGTCACCCATGATGCGCGCATCAACGAGTATGCGGATCGGATTCTCCATATGGAAGATGGTCATCTCTCCGCGGCGGACAAGGGTACCGAATGAAAACAGCCGAGACTGACCCAGAGGCCAAAACAGCCAAGCCTGCGCCTGCTGCGGTGGCAGCCAAGACCATGCCCGAAGACACAACAGCCGAGCCCTTGCAGGAAGTTAAGGCGGCCGGGCCTGAGGCCAAGGCAGCCAAGCCCGGGTCCAAGACCAGGGCAGCCAAGCCCAAGTCCAAAGCCAAGGCAGCCGAGATTGAGCCCGGGGACAAGGCGGCCGAGCCCATGCCAGAGGATAAGGCAACCGAGCCTGGAGCCAAGGCGGCCGAGCCTGAGGACAAGGCAGCCGAGCCTGAAGCCAAAGCGGCCGAGCCTGAGGTCAAGGCGGCCAAGCCCAAGTTCGAAGCCAGGAACAAGATCATCTTTGCCCTCGCGATAATAGGCGTCCTGGCCGCACTGGTCGCCGCCTACATCTTTGGGAGGGAGAGAAAGCCCCAGCCCCCGGTGTTCAAACCGGTCAGCAGCCCTTACGAGTCGGCCATCTTTGCGAATGGCATCATCGAGAGCGACCAGTCGAACGGTTCAAACATCAATATCTATCCTGAAGTTTCCGGTCCGATCACCAAGGTGTTCGTGCATGAGGGACAACAGGTGTCGGCTGGAACGCCGCTGCTCACGATCGACGATTCGGTGCAGAGAGCGACCACCGAGCAGCTGCGCCTGCAGTCCGAGGCTGCAACGGCGCTTCTGAACGAGCTCAAGGCCCAGCCGAGAGCGGAGACGCTCGCGATTGCCGAAGCGCAGGTGGGTCTGGCCGAATCCAACCTGAAGGCGGCCCGCGACCCATACGACAAGGACCGCGCCTCCTATGACATCGATCCGAAATCGATCAGCAAGGATGTGCTGGATACTGCGGAAGATGCCGTCAAGCAGGCTGCAGCCGGACTGGACGTGGCCCGCAAGCAGTATGACCTGACCAAGGCCGGCGCCTGGAGCTACGACATTGCCAGCCAGGAGAAACAGGCCGAGGCGCTCCAGCAGGCTTACCAGGCCGCCGACGCGCTGCTGCAAAAATACTCGATCCGGGCGCCGATCGACGGAATCGTTCTATCTGTCTACGCGGCGGCCGGCAGCTCTGTTTCCCCGCAGGGTGCCTATGATCCTTACACGGAGGGATTCGACCAGCTCGTGATCATGGGACCGCCTCAAGACTTTCTGGCCGTGCGCTGTTATGTCGACGAGATCCTGGTCTCACGCCTGCCATCAAAATGGCATATGGCCGCGCAGATGTCGATCACCGGCACCGACATCAAGGTGCCGCTGGAGTTCGTCCGGGTGCAGCCCTATGTTTCTCCGAAAATCGAGTTGTCCAATGAGCGCCAGGAGAGGGTGGACCTCCGTGTGTTGCCGGTGATCTTCCGGTTCGAGAAAAAGGACGTCCCCGTCTATCCGGGCCAGCTGGTGGATGTGTATATAGGGCAAAAGTAACGCCCTTGCCCGACCAGGCACCCATCCCGAGCGAATGCGATGAAAATCTCTCGATCCTTGATCCGGCGAAGCGCCTGCCTTTGCGCAATCATGGCGATGCTTGGCGCCTGCGCCGTGGGTCCCGACTTTGTCCGGCCGGCTCCGCCCGATGCGGACCGGTATACGCGCGAGCCGCTGGCTGCCACTACGGTCGCAGCAGACGGCCAAACACAGCATTTCACGTCCGACGCATTGCTGATGGCCGACTGGTGGCGGCTTTTCAGGTCCGCGCAGTTGGATGGGGTCGTCCGTCAGGCGATCGCCAACAATCCGACTCTCCAGGCGGCCGAGGCCAGCTTGCGTCAGAGTCAGGACAACCTTCGCGCCGGGTACGGCGTTTTCTACCCGCATATCGATGCCGAAATCGACGCGAGCCGGCAGCGCACCGCGCCGTTGCGGCAAGGAACGCAGGCGCCCGGCACCATCTTCAATCTGCTGACACTGAGCGGCACCGTCAGCTATGCCCTCGACGTATTCGGCGGTGAGCGGCGGACGGTGGAGGGCCTGCGCGCCCAGACCGACTACCAGAATTACGCAAAAAAGGCGGCCTGCCTGACGCTGTCTGCAAATGTCGTCAACACCGTCGTCGCGCGCGCAGCCTATGCCGCCCAGATCCGCGCGACCGAACAGCTGATCGACCTGGAGAACCAGCAGCTTCAGCTCACCGAGGCACAGGTGCGCGCCGGCACGGCTCCGTATGCGAACGTGCTCAGCATACGCAGCCTGATCGCCGCCAACCAGGCCCTGCTGGCGCCCCTGCGGCAAAAGGTCAGTCAGTCCGAAGACTTGCTGGCAACGCTGGAGGGCGTGGTGCCATCCAAGGCGATCCTGCCCGACATCGAGCTGACCGGGCTCGCATTGCCGGTCGATCTCCCGGTTAGCCTGCCGTCCGACCTGGTGCGCCAGCGTCCCGACATCCTGTCGGCCGAGGCGCAATTGCACGTTGCCAGCGCCGGCATCGGCGTCGCGACCGCCGCGATGTTCCCAAGCTTCAACCTGAGCGGCACTTACGGTGCCGCCAGCTCCAGCCTCGGGCATCTTTCGGCAGCCAGCGCCAGGTTCTGGAGCATCGGCCCGTCGGCCACGATTCCCCTGTTCCAGGGCGGCACCCTGTGGTACGGCCGGAAGGCGGCGATCGACGCCTTCCAACTGTCGCAGGCCAGCTATCGGCAGACCGTGTTGGACGCATTCGCGCAAGTCGCCGACTCCCTGAAGGCGCTGGGGCACGACGCCGAGGCGCTCCAAGCGCAGGTCGACTCCCGGCAAGCCGCCGGCGAGGCTCTCAGTCTCTTCCAGGCCAATTACCGCGCAGGCTTGGTCGCCTACCCGGACGTGTTGGTGGCCGACGTTCAATTCCACGAGGCCACCATCGCCTATCTGCAGGCGGTGGCGCAGCGCCAGCAGGACACCGTCGCCTTGTTCGTGGCGCTGGGCGGGGGTTGGTGGAACGGCAAGAGCCCGACGGACGAAGGCGGGGCCCCATGAAATACAGCGGTATCCTCCGCATCGGATTCAAGCTGCTGGTGAACGACAAGGCCAAGTTCTCCGCGCTGCTGATCGGGATCACTTTCGCCGTGTTCCTGATGATGGAAATGACCGCGATGTTTGCCGGCATCCTTGACCGTGCCTATTCGACCGTCACCAATATCGGCGCGGCGATGTGGGTCATGGACCCGGCGGTCAATACGGCCTCCAATTCGATCCCCATGCCCGATTACCTGCTGGACGCAGTGCGAAGCATGGACGGGGTCAGCTACGCGGTGCCGCTTTTCATGGGCGGTGCGCTGGTCAAGCTAGAGGACGGCACCTATCAGTCGGTCTCTGTCGTCGGCCTGGACGATGAAAGCTTGTTCGGCCGGCCCGAAATCGAGCAGGGCAATATCCTGGACATCTATGACGACAACACCTTTTTCGCGGTCAACGACGCTGAATTCTCAAAACTGGAAAATCCGAAGATCGGCACGTCATTCGAACTCAATGACCACCGCGGAACGATCGTGGGCATCGCGCGGGTCGCCTCGAACGGACTGAACGGTGTGCCGACGCTCTATACCACCTACAACCGCGCGATCGAATACATCCCGTCGACGCGTTTCACCATTTCCTATATTCTGGTGCAGCCGAAGAACGACGCAGCGGTGGCCGGGATCAAGCGGCAGGTCGCCAAGCTCAGTTATGTCGCGCTTACCAAGGCTGAATTCAACAAACAGATCTCGGACTTCTACGTCTACAAGACCGGAATTGGCACAAATATCCTGATGATGACCGTGATCAGCTTCATCGTCGGACTGTCGATCTCGGGCCAGACTTTTTACACCTTCATCCTCGAAAATCTGGAAAAATTTGGAGCATTGAAGGCCATCGGCGCAAAGGGGCGCGAACTGATCTACATGATCCTGTTCATGGCGACCTTCACCGCGCTGACCGGCTATGGTTTGGGCGTCGGCCTGGTGACCCTGATGATCTGCATCGCCCGATCGCGCATGCCCAACTATGCAGCGATGATCACCTTCTGGAACCTCGGCCTTGCCTTCGGCATGGTTCTGCTGATCGCCGGAATATCCAGCTACATCGGGGTCCGCAAAGTACTCAAGATCGAGCCCTTCGATATCTTCAGGGGATAGCGCTCCAGGGGTTCATGGTAACACCCCATATCGCATCTGAGTCCCGGGTGATATCCTTGCCGGCATCTCTTTCGAACGATGGGCACAAACGCTTGCCTGACCTGCCGCTTATGCGGCCAAGAACACCGGCGAATCCATCTTGAGCCGGGAGAGAAGGCGCTGTGCATTCGCTGCGACGCCATGTTGGAAAAGGGCTCGCGATCCGGAGCCGACACGGCCCTCGTTTTCTCCCTCACCGGTTTGGCGTTCTCCGTTCCCGCGGCGCTGCTGCCATTCGTCGCCGCGGGAAACCTGGGCGACGAGCGCCTCAGCCTCCTGTTTACCGGCGTGGCGAGCCTGTGGAACGGCGGCATGCGCTCGCTGGCCGTCCTTGTGTGCTTATGCGGCTGGCTCCTGCCCTTCGCGCTCCTTGCCTCCATGGCGGTCCTGCGCGCCCCCGCCAGGCTGGGTTGGCAAAATGCCGGCTTCCAACCCGTGCTCCGGGCCGCCCACGTCCTCGAACGCTGGGCGATCCCGGAGGTGCAGGTTCTGGCTGTCCTTGTCGCCCTGATGAAGCTGGGAAACGTCGTCAGCGTCACGATCGGTCCCGGATTCTGGTGTTACTGCGCGATGGGCCTCTCGCTGCTGATCGCGCGGCACAGTTTCGACTTCGAATCGGAATCCCCGCCTTCCAAAGCCGGTGGAACCGCCGCCGCCTCCCCGCCATGAACCGCCTCTTCGCACGCACCGGCTTCGGCGGCACCTCGGCCGCCGCCGCGCTGGCGCTCGCCGCAGCCGTGATGCTTGTGCCGGCCAATCTGCTTCCCGTCCTGAGCACAGAGTCCTCTGGCGCCAACCGCAGCGACACCATCCTGTCCGGCGTTGTCCAGCTTTGGCGGCAGGGCCTTTGGGCGATCGCCGCCATCGTCTTCACGGCGAGCATCCTGATCCCCGTCCTCAAGCTCGGGGGCATGGGCTGGTTGTTGTTAAACGCGCGCCGCGGTGCATCCAGGAATTCGCGGCGGCTGACGCGGATCTACACAGTCCTGGATTTCATAGGTCGCTGGTCGATGCTCGACGTCTTTCTGGCTGCATTCCTGACGGGCCTGGTGCAGTTCGGCGAATTTTCAACGGTGACCCCGCGCAGCGGCCTCATTGCGTTCGCGGCGGCGGTCGTGCTGACCGTGCTCTCCACCCAGGCGTTCGACCCGCGCGTCCTCTGGCCTGCGCCCGGCGCTTCTCCACCATGAACTCACCTCCCCGTCCAAAGGTTTCCCGAGCCTCCCCGTTCCCCCTGATCTGGATCGTCCCGTTGATCGCGATCGCGATTGGGGGATGGATGGGGTTCAGCGCATGGCACGATCGCGGGCCCGAGATCACGATCGATTTTGCCGACGGCTCGGGGGTCGAAATCGGAAAGACCGTGCTTGAGTACAAGGGAGTCTCCGCCGGGACCGTGGCGGCGGTGGAACTGAAGCCGGGCCTGGAAGGTGTCCGGATCCGGCTGCGTCTGAAAAGGGGCGCTGCGTCGCTGGCCAATGCGGGAGCACGTTTCTGGATCGTCCACCCCGAGATAGGATTTTCGGGCGTGCGCGGGCTTGACACCCTTGTCACCGGCGTCCGTCTCAACGTGCTGCCCGGCAACGGCCCTCCCGGGGAGAGTTTCATCGGCCTCGAAAAACCGCCGGCTCCGGATGTCACCGACCAGGGCCGGGCCTTCCTGTTGCAGAGCGACCGGCTCGGTTCACTAACGACTGGCGCTCCGGTGTTCTATCGCGAATTCAAGGTCGGAAAGGTGGAAGCCAGCCGCCTTTCCGATGATGCGACGGTCGTGCTGATCCGAATTCACATCGACAGTCCCTACGCCGATCTCGTGCGCACCAACTCCAGGTTTTGGAACACGGGCGGATTCTCCTTCAAAGTCAGCCTATTTGGGGGAGCCGAGCTCAAGGACACTTCGCTCGAGTCGCTCGTCACGGGTGGCGTCGCCTTCGCGACCCCCGACGATGGCGCGCTCGCGCCCGCGGCGCCGAAAGGCGCCCAATTCGTTCTTGCGGCCGAGCCCGACAAAGACTGGCTCAAATGGTCTCCCAAAATCCCTATAAGATCGTCGGAGGCCGTCGCGGACCCGCCACCCGACAAGGCGATCCTGACCAAACTCATAAAGCCGTGAGGCCGCCAGGCGGCGCGAGTCGAAGGAACGTGCGGGTTACACCCTATGGAATGCGCTCGACCTTCGGTCTAACCTACTGTCGATGCAAAACGGAAGTCCGAAGGAAATAAAAATGCCTTCGGCAAATCAACCCACTCGCAGCATGAACAGACTCCCCCACCCATCAGCCCCCGCGTTGTTATTCGCACTTGCAGGCGCACTCGCGACTGCCGGCCTCATCGGAGGCTGCGCGGCCACGCCCACGACGGACAGCACCGGCCAGTACGTCGACGACACGGCCATCACGACCAAGGTCAAGGCCGCCCTTTTGGGCGACAAGACCGTGAAATCATTCGAAATCAAGGTCGTGACCGTCAAGGGGGTCGTACAGTTGAGCGGCCGCGTGGACACTTCCGACCAGAAATCCGCCGCGGAGAAGGACGCTTCGTCCATCGCCGGCGTGAACGATGTTGTCGACAATCTTCTCGTCAAGTAGCGCGGGAGATCAACGCGCCGGGATCGAAAACAGCCAGCGAATCGCCCGGTGCGCCGTGAAGATCCACAACCCCGACCATGCCTTGCTGTTATTGGAGTTGAAGTGCCTCATTGCCGCAATGTTCAGGCCCGATGTTCTCGATCCGGGCGCAATTGCCGACGACCTGCCGCTCCTTGAGGCCGGTCTCTGCCTCGACTCTATCGATGCGCTCGAACTGGCCATTTGCGTCGAGGAAAAGTTTGGGATTGCGATTCGCGGCCGATCCGAGTCGCAAAGAGTTTTCGCAAGCCTTGGCAGTCTGGCCAACTTCCTATCCGCCCATGCTCCGGCTCGCATCGCACCTTCTCCCGTTTCGGCCGACGTTCGAATGCCTTTGATCCTGTCGGCTGGGTGGGCGCTGTAAACGCGCTCCGGGGCGGCGCCGCCATGCCAGAACACGGTTCCGTCGCGGATCTTCCCTCGTCCGCGGCGTTGGCCGGCGATGAGGCTCGCCGCCGGCTCCTTCCCGCGGCCTCCCGGTCCCCTTCGTCTCACGGGACCACCATCAGGCCTGTGCGAAATTGCGCGTTGAGCTTGAGGTTGTAGTCCAGGATCGTTTCGCCCCAGCCGTTGAAATACTGGACAAACCAGTAGCCGTTCAGCCCGTGAGCGCCGATCCTGTCGAAGAACTGGTCGCTCGACCGCAGGGGCAGCACGGCATTCACCTCGATGCTTCCAAAGTGCTCCCTTGTGCCCTTGCGTAGGGTTGTATTCAGCCTCCAGCCGTTCTTGATGACGCCGACCAGCAGGTCCATGTGCCCGCGGTAGTCGGCGATGTCGGGATTGTCCGATTTGTCGAGATATCCATAGACCATCGGCGAGATGAAGAAATGGATGTCGTCGGGCGCCGCCCAATCGAGGCGGGGGCGCGCGTAGAGAAGGTCTATGCTGCGCTCCAGGGAGCCGGTCTCGTGGCCGTTGGATTCATGGGCGAGGCCGGACTCCAGGCCGAACCGGACCTTGTTGTTTTCGGAAACCCACACTCGCTCCTCCTGGAAGAAGAGGTGCGGACGATAAGAGGTGTCGTAAAAAAGTGCGGAACTGGAGTGCAGATCCCACAGGGAGGTCTGGGAATAGGAGAAGTAGACGGGAATCAGGTCGATGGGCTGGTATTTCAAACTTAGCTGGAACTTGGCGTTGAGCCCGCCGTTGCCGCCGATTCCGAAGTATATCGGCTCGTAACGCGAGACCCCCGGCATCAGCTGCGTGCTGCGGCGCAAGGCCGTCTCGTGCGCAGCCTTGTTTTGATCGTTTGCGGAACCCCCGGCGGCGACGCTGGCGCGGGTCGCGTCCTCTCCTTGCATGACGGAAAACATCACGGGCTGGGACTCGATCTGGATCAGTTCCAGCACGATCGGCCCGGAAAACCCTGGCTGGAGCCGGAATTGATACCGCAATTGCAGGTACCCGCCGGGCGGCAGGATGCGGTCACCCTCAGGGTCGGCCGTCGTCAGCATCACATCCTCCGAGCGTGACGATCCGGAATGCAGCCGAGCGGCAAGCGATTTTTTCACCGCCCAGGTCATCGATTCCGCGCCGGCGTTTGTGACGACAACCTTCACAAAGACCACTGATCCCCCCTCCACGGACACCGCCTCTGGAACAAGAATAAGGTCGGCTTGGGCAAGAGGAGCCAGGACCAGCAGGACGCAGACGCCAAGAATCGCTCGCAGAGATCTTCGGGCATTGCAGCGGTCGGCGTGGGCGCTGATGGACAAAGGCCCGCCCCCGTGCCGGCGCAGCATCTCGTTCATGATGGTCCCTTTGTGGTGATGGGCGATCTTGCCCTGAAAACATCAGAGCCGATATGGGGATTTGCCCTACCATGCGCCTCTTCACGCCCGAATCGTGCCGCAGCAATTCAGCACCCCGGGGTTGCGCAGATAAGCCCGGCGCAGCCGGGAATCCGGCCGATCGTCAACGATGCCGCGAAGATCGGCCGCTCCGGGTGGGTAACACCCCATTCCGCCGATTCGATCAGCAGACTATATTTCAAATCGCATGCACATCTCTTCCTTATACCGCAACCTGGCGGGCGTTGCCGCCCTCGCGGCATTGATGGCCGGAACCCAGTTTGCCGCCCCCGCCAGCGCCGCGACGTTCCCGCCGCTCAACAATCCCGCCACAAAAGAGGCGCACCCCGGCAAATTCGTCTGGGCCGAGCTGTTTACGGCCGACTCCGCAGCCGCGGCGAAATTCTATTCCGGCGTTTTCGGATGGACCGCCGTCACGCTGGAACAGCAGGGCGTGGCCTACACGGTATTCAGCAATGGGAACCATCCTGTCGCCGGATTCAGGCAGCGCGCTCCGTCGGCTGCGAAACGCCCCTCCCGCTGGGTGCCCTATATTGCCGTGACGGACATCACGGCCGCCTTGGAAATCGCGGCAAAGGCGGGTGGAGAGGTGCGCGCTCCGGCCCGGGAATTTCCGCAAATAGGATCGCAGGCGATCATCACGGACATCGAGGGCTCTCCGGTCGGCCTTCTCCGGTCCTCCTCAGGCGATTCCGCCGACGTGGAGCCGGCAGCCGGCGAATGGAATTGGTTTCACCTCCTTGTTAAAAACCCGAAAGCCGCCGCGGACTTTTACGGGCGGGTCTTCGGTTATGACGTGGCGCCGGACGCGCGCACCGAAAAAACCAACGAATTTCTTCTCTCGAGCGGATCCCTGAACCGCGGCGGCGTATCCGTTCTCCCGGAACAGGAGGGTGCCAAACCCGGCTGGCTGGGCATTGTGCGCGCCGCAAATCTCGACGAGATGCTGGCCCGGGTGCCGGCGCTCGGAGGGCAGGTCATTACGGCTCCGCACGAGGCCGCCTTTGGAAGCCGATTCGCGCTGATCGCCGATCCCACCGGCGGCACCGTCGGCGTCGTGGAATACGTCAATAACGCCAATCCCACAAACCGGCCATGAAAAACATCAAAAGCATACTTCTGAGCATCCTTGCCTTGTCCGGCCTGTTGCTTGCACTGGTCGGTTGCGTCGCCGAAGTGGGAGGCGACGGCCGGGGCGGCGGCGGAATGTGGTATAACGACGGCCCGTGGTTTGACGGACCCGGCTGGGGCGCACCCCGCGGCGGCAGGGGCATCGAGGTCCATCCCCCGGGGTTCCGGCGTTAATCCGGCTTTCCGGGGACGCCGTCCGAAACGGTGTTCCAAAGGCAGATGGCTGGGATTCCCCCGGTACGGCGCTCGTAGCCGAGGATGCTCACCGACGCAGTATCCAGGGAAAAATGCGCGCCCGCCGGAATCGGCAGCCCGACCCAGAGCATCGCAAGCGCCCGCAGGAACTGCCCGTGCGAGAACACGGCAACCGTTCCCTCCACCGGGCGGAGGGCATCCAGCACGCGTTCCGCGCGTTGAATGATCTGCTCCACGGACTCGCCGTGCGGACAGCCGTCCCTGAACACGTCCCATCCCGGCCGTTGCGCGCAAATGTCGGCGGTCGTCCGGCCTTCGTAGTCGCCATAGTTCCATTCCTGGAGGTCCGGCTCGACCCGCGCGTCTGCGCCGAGCCCGGCCAGTTCGCAGGTCCGTCGGGCGCGCTGAAGGGGGCTGGTGAGCACGAGCGAGAATCTGACCCGTCCCAATGGCGCGCGAAGAGCGATCGCGCGGCGTTCCCCGTTATTGGTGAGGGGCAGGTCGGTCCGGCCGGTATGCCGGCCCGTGAGAGACCACTGCGTCTCCCCATGACGGATCAGGAAGATGTTCAATTCTGAAAGACGATCAATCTTCCAGCGACTTCTGAGCCTTTGCGTCCGCTTCCTTGCGTCCGCCGGCGGCTTCCTGGCCCAGGCCCATGGTCAGCGCCGTCAGCCCGGCAAGGCCCCCAAGCTGCATGGATTCCACCGCTGTGCTGGGCACGATCACGATGGTCGCATTGTCTTTCAGGCCCTCGTACAGCATGTTCATGGCCCTCAAATGAAGGGCAACCGGGTTGTGGGCGTAGCTTTTGGCCGCGTCCGCAAACTTCTCGGCCACCTGCCGCTCGGAATCTCCGAGGATCACCCGTGCCTGGCGCTCCCTTTCCGCCTGGGCCTGCATCGACATCGCGTCCTCCAGGGCCGACGGGATCAGGACGTCCTTCACCTCCACTGAAATCACATTGATTCCCCAGGGTTCGGTGCGCTCGTCGATGATCTTCTGAAGCAAATTGCTGATCTTGTCCCTGCCTTCCAGCATTTCCGAAAGGACGGTCTTGCCGATCACATCGCGCAGGGCGGTTTGCGAGGCCCAGCTTATTGCGCTCGCATAGTCCGCCACGTCCAAGGCCGCCTTCTTGGGGTCCACAACCTTCCAAAACAACACGGCATCCACATCGACCGGCACCGTATCCTTGGTCAGGGTCTTTTCCGCCTTGAAGCCGGTTGTGATGACCCGGATGTCGATCCAGTAGGGAATCGCATCGACGACCGGAATGATGAAAAACAGGCCCGGCCCCCTGAGGGCGTGGAAGTGACCGAGACGCAGGATGACGGCCCTGTTCCACTGGTCGGCAACCTGGATTGCGGAAGAAATGAAAAGGGCGGCGACAATGGCGGCACCCAGCGTGACGGCCGCTTCGCTGTTTGCCCCTGCTTCATGCCGGAAATAGGCCATCGTCGCGCCAATGGCGAGAATCACAAAGGCAATCAACGTTGCGAACGATCGATTCTGTTTCATTTCAATTCTTCCGTGGTTGTGCGCGGAAATCGGGCCCATTTCTGACTGCGGCCAAGGCCCGTCCTTTCGCGCCTCGCAAATATGCGCCGTAGGGGTGGCATGGACCATGGGGTGTTACCCATCCCCTTGGGTTTCGGCGCACCACGGACCGGCCGGTTTCGTCAGCCGGCAGCCGCGCGCGGACCGACGTCGCCATCGGAAACATCCGGCTGCCGAAACGCCAATGGGGTGATTGACCCACTAGCAAGACGAGCGGAGCGAATCTATGCTCCCTTTTCTTCCATAATCGAATGAATCCCACAGCCTTCCTTCCGACCCGGTCCGCGCCCATCGGCAAACCGGGCGGATCCAATTTTGTGGCGAAGTACCTGCGCTTTTTCTGGGCCGGTCTTGTGAAGCACGGGCAGACCGGCGGCATTTTGCCTTCTCAAAGGTTTCTCATCGCGAAGATGATCGCTCCCGTTCCGAAGACCTATGCCGGGCAGATCATCGAGCTGGGAGCGGGAAACGGGGCCCTCACCCTGCGACTGGCGGCGCGATGCCCGGGTGCGCGAATTCTCGCTTGTGAAATCAACCCGGCGTTGGTTCGCGATCTCAAGAGCAACCTCTCGGCGGCAGGTCTCCAAGGCAGGGTCGAATTGTTTGCGGGCGCCGCCGAGGACCTTCTTGCGCTATTGGCCAAATCCGGCGCTGGGAAACCGGATTTTGTGATTTCCGGCATTCCGCTGGGCAATCTTGGCCGGGGAAAGGCTCTCGCCCTCATTGGCGCCGTCCGCCGGGCCCTCGGCGAAGGCGGAAGGTACATCCAGTTTCAGCATTCCCTGCTGGACCGCAAAAAGATCAGAACGGGGTTCCCGAACCTGCGCACCATTCCCGTGTTCCTGAACTTTCCTCCCGCGTTCGTCTATTGCGCGCTCAAGTCAACGCCAATGGCCGCCCAAGCCGCCTGATTTTCGGTTCAAGGCGGCGGAGTCGCTGCAGGCTCCGCCCTATCGCAAAAAAGGGGCTGGAAAAGGCTTCCGCCCCATGGCGCCGCTCAGGAGCCGGCGCTGGCCTTCACCTTCTCGAAAGCGGTCTTCACCCGATCCCAGGCCTGAGCCACCTTGTCCTTCGCATCGGCCCATGTGTCGGTGGTGGCTTTGGCAAGATCGGAAAGCCTTGAATTCAGGTCGGCGCGGGCTTCATCGTAATCCTTCATCGCCGTTGCCCGATCCTTGGAGCCCGAATCCGGCGCGCCGGCCATCTTGTCCTTCAACTCGCGGGTCCTGTCATCCAGTTGCTTCGCCATCCGGTCGATGCCGGTGGAGAAGTCGGAGCGCCTTTCGTAGGTGAAATCCTTGATGGCGTCCCAGGAATCGACCGCCGCGGTTTTGACGTCGGCCGTTGCGGCCTTCGCGTCGGCTTGCACTTTGTCCATGGTCGACGAGCTGTTGTCTGTCTTGGAGCAGCCGGCCAGAAACAGGGCTGCGGGGCTCACCACCGCGGTGAGCAGCAAAAGATATCGGTATGTTTTCATGGTTTTGGAAGGGACGGGAAGGGTTGGGGATCTTTGGGTGAAGTGGGGTGTCAGCGGCGAAGCAGCAAGACGACGACCACGATGACAATAATGAGTCCGAGCGAACCGCCGCCAACGTAGTATATATTGGCCAGCTCCGGCGTGAATAATGCATGCATAATTTTGATTCCCATCGGCCGCGATGATCCGCCGCCGATTTGAGAGTGTAGAATACCCGCGCAACGGATCGAAAACGATGGGTTATAACCCTACGTTCGACCGGTCTCGCCCCGCTTCCAATTTTGGGATTGCGGCAGGTCCCGTCCGTGTTGATGGCTGCATGCGATCCGCCGAAGGGCTCGGGGCGTTTTCATCACCGCTGCCACAGGATCCGATCCACTTCCAACGGGACCGCCACGCCGGATCGCTTCGGTATCACCCGCGCCGTGTAGTCTCCCGCCGGGCGTGCGGCAGGCGTCGTCGCAAGATAGGCGCGGGAACCGGATCTTCCGGGAAATTGTTGCCCGCATTTCATTTCCTCCCGAGCGGGATCGCCGCCGGTGATTCCGTCCGCATAAAGCTCGACCCGCACCGAATCCGGATCGAGGCCGTTCAGAAAGACTTCGATTTCAAACTTGTGGTGGTCCGCGTCGGTTTCGACCCGCAAGCTTCCGAAGCGCAAGGAACCCCACCCTCCATCCATTGCACGCTGCCAATCGACCACTTGCCATCCCAACGCGCCTTTGTTCGCCGCGCGTTTCCGGTATGCTGCAGCGGCCGGGAGGTAGTGCTGCTCGGTGTATTCGCGCACCGTTCGACTGGCGGAAAACCTGGGCGTCAACCGCGCCATGCTTTCCCTCATCCGCGCCACCCAGGAGACGGATAGGCCTTTTTCATTTCGCGCATAAAACTCCGGTATCACGTCCTGTTCGAGCCGCTCGTACAGGGCTTCGGCCTCGGCGGCGTCCCAGGCCGGATTCTCGCCGTGTTCCCGGCCGTCTCCCAATGCCCAGCCTACCTCCGGCGCATAGGCTTCAGCCCACCAGCCGTCCAATTCGGAGAGATTGATGCCGCCGTTGACGAGCACCTTCATGCCGCTCGTTCCGCTGGCTTCCCATGGCCGCCGGGGCGTGTCGATCCATACGTCAATTCCCTGAACCATGCGCTCGGCCAAAAGCATGTCGTAGTCGGCCAGGAATATCACAGGCGGATTCGCATCCTTTCGGCGGATGAAACGCGTCCATTCCCGGATCAGCGCCTGCCCGGACTCATCGGCCGGATGTGCCTTGCCTGCGAGGATGAGTTGCGCCGGCCGCTCCGGATTCTTGAGAATGCGAATCAAACGGTCCGGATCGTGCAGCAGAAGGTTGGGCCTTTTGTACGTCGCAAAACGGCGTGCAAAACCGAGCGTAAGGATTCCGGGATCCAGGCGGGCCTGCGTGCGCTCGACCTCTTCCGGGCTCGCGCCGGCGACGGCCATTTGCCTGCCGACGGTTTCGCGGGCAAATTCAACGAGGAGTTTCCGGTTGGCGGCGCGCATCTCCCACAGCTTCTCATCGGGAACCCGCCGAAGGTCCGCTTCCAGGGTGTCGGACGTCCCCATCCAACGCCCCTTGCCGCAGGCCTCCGTCCAAAGGCTGTCCGCCGCCGCCGAATCCCAGGTCGGCATGTGCACGCCGTTGGTCACGTGGCCGATGGGCACTTCGCCCTCCGGCCACCGGGGAAAGAGCGGCGCAAAGATATGCCGGCTCACCCGGCCATGCAATTGGCTGACTCCGTTGACCGCCCCGCTCCCGCGGATGGCCAGGTAAGCCATGTTGAAAGCTTCCTCCATGTCATCGGGATTTCGGCGTCCCAGCGCAAGCAGCTCGCGCAATGGCAGGCCGAGATCATTCTGCGCGTACCGGCCCAAATACTGTTCCACCAACGCGGGGGGAAAAAGGTCGAAGCCTGCCGCGACTGCCGTGTGGGTCGTGAACAGATTGCCCGCGCGCGTGGCCGCCAGCGCGACGGCAAAAGGCTGCCCGGCCTCCTGCATGAAGCCGCGGGCGCGCTCCAGCAGGGCTAGGGCCGCATGCCCTTCGTTGAAATGGCAGACGTCCGGTCTGATTCCGAGTGCGGCGAGCAACCGCCAGCCGCCGATCCCAAGCACCATCTCCTGCTTCAGCCGCAATTCCGGGCCGCCGCCATAAAGCTCGCTCGTGATCTCCCTGTGCACGGGCAAGTTGGCGGCGTCATTCGAGTCGAGCAGATAGAGCTTCAGCCGGCCTACCTGGACCTGCCAGGTGCGCAGCCACACGGAATGACCGGGCAATGCGATCTCCAGGCGCAGCCACTCGCCATTCGGTCGAAAAACCGGCGCGACCGGCATTTGCTTTGGATCGTTGTAGGGATAGAGCGCTTGTTGCGCGCCATCCCGGTCGATCACCTGGCGAAAATAACCGTGCTGGTAGAGCAGGCCCACGCCGACAACCGGCACCCCAAGGTTGCTAGCGGCCTTGAGTTGATCGCCGGCCACGTTGCCAAGCCCCCCGGAATAGATCGGAAGAGCCTCACTCAGCATGAATTCCATGCAAAAATAGGCAACGCAGCCAAGCGGCGCTCCCGGATGTTTCTGCTGAAACCAGCCCGGCTTCGCCTCCGCCTGCCGTTTGTCCTGCAAAACGCGGTCGAGCAATTGGCAAAAGTCCGCATCGGCCAAGGCAAGCGCGAGCTTCTCCTTCGAGGTTTCCCGAAGCACCACGCTGGGGTGACAGTTGAGCTTCCAGAGCGCGGGATCGAGCCGTCGCCATAGCTCGTCCGAATAGTGATTCCACGTCCAGCGCAGATCCATGGCAAGTTCGGTCAAGGCGTCGAGCCTTTGAGGACGGAGTGCGGAAGGACCGGCGGGTTCGGCATTCATGTTTTGACCATCTTCCGTGAAAGGAACCCGGTCAGCCCCTCGTTGCGCCATGCGGCCATCGATTCGCCCTCCGTCTGCTTATGCGGAGCGGACGACTTGTGGACTGCCTCGGGCGCCGCGTCCACCACCGCACTGACGATCGTCTGGGCCTCTTCCAGGATCTGCCGCAAATGGGACTTCCCGCGGAAACTCTCCGCGTAGATCCTGGTCATGTCCTCCGTTCCGGAGGGACGCGCCGCAAACCAGCCGCGCTCCGCCACCACCTTCAATCCTCCAAGCGGGGCATCATTGCCCGGGGCCCGGGTGAGAACGGCTCGAATCTTTTCGCCCGCCAGCTCGGTGAGCCTTATCTGCCCCGGGGAAAGTTTCGCAAGCGCTGTCTTTTCCGCCGGCGTGGCGGGCGCCTCCACGCGGTCGTAGGACGGCTCGCCGAATTCGCTGGTGAGGGCGCGGTATAGTTCACCTGGATCCCGGCCCGTCCGCGCCGTCATCTCCGCGGCGAGCAGACATGGGACAAACCCATCCTTGTCCGTCGTCCAAACGCTGCCATCCAGGCGGAGAAAGGAAGCGCCCGCGCTCTCCTCGCCGCCAAAGCCCAGCGAGCCGTCGAGCAAGCCGTCGACAAACCATTTGAAGCCGACCGGGACCTCGTAGAGTTTTCGCCCCAGCTTCGCAGTGATGCGATCGATCATCGAGGTGCTCACTGCGGTCTTGCCGACAGCCGCCAACCCGGACCATTTCGGCCTGTTCCGAAAAAGGTAGGAAATTGCCGCGCACAGATAGTGGTTGGGCGGCAGCAATCCTTCGCCCTTGGTGACGATACCGTGCCGGTCGTGGTCGGTGTCGCACGCGAATGAGAGATCGAAGCGGTTCTTCATTCCGATCAGTCGCGCCATCGCGCAAGGCGAGGACGGATCCATGCGGATCTGCCCATCCCAATCCACCGTCATGAAACGGAATGTCGGATCGACCGTCTCGTCGACGACGGTCAGGTTCAATCGGTGGCGCTCGGCGATTCGCGCCCAGTAATGGACGCCTGCGCCGCCAAGAGGATCGACTCCCAGCGTCACCCTTGCGCCGCGAATGGCGTCCATGTCGATCACATGGCCGAGGTCGTTTATGTAGGCGTCCACGTAGTCGTGCCGATGGGTTGTCGCAGCGCCAAGGGCCCTTTCATGGGAAACTCGCTTAACGCCCTTGAGGCGCATCTCAAGGAACGCATTCGCCTTTGCCTCGATCCAGCCGGTGACGGCGGTGCCGGCGGGCCCGCCATTCGGCGGATTGTATTTGAAGCCGCCGTCGCACGGCGGATTGTGCGAGGGGGTGATGACAATCCCGTCGGCAAGCCCGCTCGTTCGCCCGCGGTTATGGGTCAGGATCGCATGGGAGATGACCGGCGTCGGGGTGTACTCGTTCCCGGCGGCGATCATCGTCTCGACTCCGTTTGCCGCAAGCACCTCAAGCGCAGTTGCACAGGCAGGCACCGACAGCGCATGCGTGTCGATTCCCAGATACAGGGGACCGGTAATGTTCTGGCTCCGGCGATACAGGCAGATCGCCTGGGTGATCGCGAAGATGTGCGCTTCATTGAATGACCGTTCGAGGGCCGAACCGCGATGCCCCGAGGTGCCGAATGCCACTCGCTGCGCCGGCACGCCGGGATCGGGGGCCTCGGCGTAGTAGGCGGTGATGAGCCGGGGCACATCGACCAGTATCCCGGGCGGCGCCGGCTTTCCAGCCAGCGAACTTGTTTTCACGGCATTTCCCCCGATGGCTGGTCCTCGAACTCCGCCCCTCTTGTCAATCGTTTGGGATGGCGTTCCTCGCCGCTGAAACGTGCCGCAGGAAAGGAGGCGCCTTTGCGAAATGGAGGTCCATCACATTCAGAGGACGTCATGTTTGGAGCGCCGGGCCTTCCTGTTCCGACTGTTCCGAGTACTTGCCCTGAACCGCCAGGCTGTTGCATCTGGCCCTATGGTGCAGAGCCGCCTGCGCGGCCGGCGCTTTGGCCGGGGACCCGCCCCATTCTTTCATCGCGGCGTCCTGGAGAGCGCGCCCGAATGAAAAGCTGAGCTTCCACGGGAGGTCGCCCCTTCTGCAGATGGCGTTCAGCCGCACTGTCGCTTCAACTTCACTTTGCCCGCCCGAAAGAAACACGATCCCGGGGACCGCGGCAGGCACGGCCCGGCGCAGGCAGCGGAGCGTGGCCTCGGCCACCTTGCCCACATCAGCCTGCTGCGGGCAGTCTTTCCCCGACAGCACCATTCCCGTCTTGAGCAACGTCGTCTCAAGAACGACGCGATGATCGAAGAGCGCCGCAAATACGGTCTTCAAGGTGGTGCCCGTGACCTCCTCGCAGCGCGCCAGAGTGTGGCTGCCGTCCATCAGCACTTCGGGCTCCACAATCGGCACCAGTCCGGCTTCCTGGCTGAACGCGGCGAAAAGCGCCAGGGCCCGCGCATTGGCTTCGATGCAGGCTGCCGTGGGAACGCGTTCGCCGATGAGAATCACTGCGCGCCATTTCGTGAATCGCGCGCCAAGGTCCTTGTACACGGCGAGCCTTTCCCGCAGGCCGTCGAGCCCCTGGGTGATCTTCTCACTGGCGAAGCCGGCCAACGTCGTCGCGCCCCCATCCACCTTGATCCCGGGAACAATTCCCTGCCATGCCAGGATCTCGGGCATGGACGCGCCCCTGCCGGACATCTGGCGGATTGTTTCGTCGAACAGGATCGCCCCGCTGATGAATCCCGCCAGGCCGGGGGTCGTAAACAGCAGTTCGCGGTAGCTCCGGCGATTCTCCTGCGTGGACGGGATATTGAGGGCGGCGAATCTTTTCCCGATGGTCGGGAAGCTCTCATCGGCCGCCAGAATGCCTTTCCCCGGAGCCAGAAGCGCGGCGATCGTCGATTCCATTGTGGTCTCAATCATGAGGTACACTCAAATGTAGGCTGGAATACCCCCGGGACCTATGGGGTGTTACCCGATGCGGCCAGGGCTCCCGGCAATCTCCGCCGTTTCAGGTCGAGCGCAGGCCGGTTCACACGCGGCGCAGAAAGCGGAGTTCACTTTGCAGGCGCTCGACCTGGCGCTGCAGGCTGCATATCAGCCGGAGCGTCTTCCGGTCCACCGCATGTTGCCGGCGGTATTGCTCAAAACGGCGCAATTCATAGAGCGAATCATCGTCGAAAACCAATTCGATGTCGGGCCGCGCGCGTTCTTCGCCAAAGACGCCGAGCCTGCAGTAATACCGGAGCATCTCCGGATGCACGCCCCCGAGGCGCGCCGCCTCCTCCAGCGAATACGTCGTCGGGCCGGTCTCGGTCACCCGAACCACCATCAGGGAATACTTCCCGGAAAAGACGGGCTCATTCATGATTTGCTCCTTGGCTTGAACGTGGAGACGCGGGCCAGCTGCTCCCAAAGGGAGCGCTCTTCCGCCGAAACCGAATCCGGCGCCTGGATCCGCACCGCGGCGTATAGATCGCCGCGGGTGCCATCCTCCCGCGGCAGGCCGAGTCCGCGCAGACGCAACTTGCGGCCGGCTGCCGTGCCGGGCGGCACCCGCAGGGAGGTCGCGCCGTCGAGCGTGGGTATCTTCGCCTGCACCCCGAGCACGGCTTCCCACGGCGCGAGGTCGAGGTCGAAATAAAGATCGGCCGCCTCCACCGTGAAATCGGGGTGGCGCGCGAAGCGCACCCGCAGATACAGATCCCCCGCCGGGCCGCCGCCCTGTCCTTCTCCGCCCTGGCCTGCGAGGCGGATGCGCTGGCCCTCGCGCACGCCGGAAGGAATGCGCACCTGGTACGTGTCCGTGCGGTCGGCCCCTCCGTTGACGCGTGGCCTTCGCAGGGTCACTTTGCGGCGAGACCCGCGCAGGGCCTCTTCCAACGTGACAAGAAGATCGGCTTCGACGTCCGGGCCCTGGCGCGCAAACGCCTCTTCGCCGCGCGCCGCGCGGCCTGAGAACCGGGGATCGTGGCCGAAACCTTCCCGCCCGCGGCCGAAGAACGATTCGAAGAAATCGCTGAAGCCGGTGCCGTCGAATTCGAAATCGGGTTCATCCTGCGGCGAGCGGGTCCGGCTGCGACCGCCTCCCCGGGGAGCGGAAGGTCCGCCGACGCCGTCCTGCCAGTTGGCGCCGAGTTCGTCGTAACGCCGCCGCTTCTCCGGATCGCCCAACACCTCGTAGGCTTCGTTGATCTCCTTGAACTTTACCTCCCCGGTGACCTTGTTCTTGGCCACATCCGGGTGGTAGACACGCGCGAGCTTGCGAAAGGCCTGCTTGATTTCCTCCGCCGAGGCGGTGCGGGCTACGCCCAGCGTTTCATAGTAATCCCGAAACTTCATGACCATGAAATGTACACCGCTTTCATGGCTTTTTGGATCAGGTTACCGGGGCGTTTGCAAAGAATTCCCGCGCTTTCGCAAGGAGCTGCTCCTCAGTCAGATGCTGTTCGTTCACGACCAGCGATCCAACGATCCGTTTGGCCAGTTCCGGGCGGCTGCTCTTCAACCAGTGAATAAATTGGTCCATTTCGCTGCTCATGCCCGTGCCTGTGCCGAAAATCAGAATTTCTCCGGCCTCATTCAGCAATCCCGCCACCGGCTCAAAGAAACTGTTGGGATCCGGCTTTTCCTGACCGCGCGAAAACTCCTTCGAGTTATGCGCATGGCGGAAGAAATCCTCCGGCACGTGCGGCCGAATTTGCTGCGGAACCGCGCCGGGGGCGGCGGAGCGGTAAACGCGGGCCTCGTGGTGGTCGATCACCACCAGCCACTGCGTCTTCAACGGGTTCGCTTCCGGCGATGCCTCCTCCGATTGCTCGAGAAAATGGCGCACGGCCATGAGATCCTTTGTGTCGGCCACGTCCTTCGTGTAAGACCTGTGCAAGACAAGGGTTTGCCCATTGCGCGTCACCTTCAGGTTACCGTTGGGTTCCTCGGCGACTTGGCCGAGCTTCTCCAGAAGAGAGTAGACCAAGCGCCATTCCAGATTGTGCGACACCGGATGTTGAAAGATCGTTGTGTAGGTCCGCAGATGCGTGCCGGTGAGCGGCAGGTTCGAATTCATGGTTGGGAGGCGGCTTGAAGGCGTGGGCCAATGGGCAGCCACACCCGGGAGGCGGGCGGTGACGGTCCGCGACGCCAAGCTATCCTGTTAAGGCGCCGGCGAATATGGGGTGTTGTACTTATAAGTGTGTCATTTCGCCTCGGCGGGGGCTGGGGATGGGCTAAACACCCCATATCCGTTTGGGAAGGCCGGGCGTACTGTGCCCGGATTAAAGACCTTCGCGAAATCTCCTTGCCATCGCCGGGGGGCGCAAACGGACGAGCCCCCGCCGCCGTCCTCGTCGTCGATGACGAAGCCGGGATCCGGGATGTCTTGGCGGAGGTGCTGCGCGGCGCCGGGTACGTTCCCCATTGCGCCGAAGATGGAGAGCTTGGATGGGATGCCTTTCGTGCCGGCCGTTTTGACGCCCTGATCACCGATCATGACATGCCGCGCCTAACGGGACTGGAACTTATCCGGCGGGTGAGGGCCATTCCGCACACCGTGCCAGTCATCTTCATGTCGGGCAAAATGCCGTACGAAGAGACGGTTCTCGCTCCGTTGATTCATCCCGGCGCAATGCTGAAGAAGCCGTTCTCCATTGTCGATTTGCTGTCCAAATTGAGCCGCATATTGATTCCGACGGCCATCGAAACCCCGAGCGGTTTAGGTGCTGCGGCTGCCGGAGGCGTTGCTTTCGCCCGGGGCTTTGAGGAGATCTAAAACCCCGGGCCAGGGAATGGAAATCTACCGCGCCAGGGCCATGGACTCATGCAGGAGTCCGACCAGTCCGGCTAGGGTCCCAACGGCACCGCCGACCAAAAGCCACATCGGCTTGTAGGGCCGCGAGCCGCTGGTTGAAATGGGAAGGTCGTCCCTGAGGGATTTTGGCGCGCTGGCCCCGTAGATGACCAGCACGACGCCTGCGACGAGGATTATGAGGGATGGGAGCTTGTCCATGGATTGCCTTTCTTTGGGGCTGACCAAACGCAAGAGAATGAAATGGGGACGGCGGGGCGTCTTTGAAGCTGCCTATTCTCGCGGGCTGCTCACGGGAGCCGGGCGGGCCTTGGCTGCGGAGTTCATGAGGCGCGCCGCGCCGAAGGCAAGAGGCCCCCAGCGAAGGAGCATGCCCAGGATGCCCGCGCGGGGAAAAAGGGATCGCTTGACCAGAAAACCCAGAGGCACGGCCGCAAACAGCGCGGCTGGCGGAATCCGATGCAGGAAGGCCAGCACCCGGTCCAGCCATTTTAGGGGCCGCGCGACGCCGATCGCGGCCTCTTTGCACCAGGCGCGGCGGACAGCAATGTCCCGCCGAAGCGAGACCTTGCAGGCAGCCAGGGCTGTCAACTCCCGTTGCGGATACATGCGCGATCCTCCCCGATTTCCTGCCGCGTGGCCGAAAACGGTTCGGGCTGGCGCGCGACGAATCGGCGAAATCCGATGATGATCGCGACCAGGGCCGCCGCGTAAAAGAGCGCCAATCCGCCCAGCACCGCCAGGCGGGCGCCGTCCCAAAACAGATACACGAGCGTCAGGCTCGCGAACGCGATCGCCATCATTCCGGAAAAGACCGCCGCGCTGATCCAGATGAAGGTCTGGATCAGGCGGAATTTCTCCTCCTGCAGCTCGACTGTGAACAGCTCGACCCGGTCCTGCGCACACGCCAGGAATCCGTCGCCAAGAGTTCGGAGCGAACCCAGGAAACCAGTCGGAGCGGCCGGTGCGGGCTGCATGGGCGGAATCGCCTACTTGGTTCGACGCCCGACCAGCACGCCCAAAAGGACACCGACGCCGAGCGCGATGGCCAGCGACTGGTAGGGATTTGCGCGGATGGCCGCGTCCGTGGACCTCGCGCCATCGACGACTTTCTTTCGCGCTCCATCATACGCATCGGCGAGGCGCTCCTGCGCGGCGCCGAAGCGCGAGCGCAGGGAGTCGACGGCCTCGGCCGAGGCATCGGATGCCGAGCCGGCGATCAGGGTTTCGGCCTCGGCGAGAAGCGCATGCAGTTCGCTGGCGATTTCCGTGGGCGTATGGTGGATTTCGCGGTGGTTTTTCATGGGTACTTGTTTCATGGAAGGGTGATTTGGCGGAGTTCTTCAGCGGGGATCGGGCGGATCCTTGCGGTCGAGGCGCACCCGGAAGTGTTCCATGATGAGCAGGCCGCCGGCAATCAATGCGAGCAGGCCCGAGACCCACACCGGGATGGAAAGCCCGATCAGGAGGTTCAGGCCGAAGACGATGAGAAAGAGGGCGAGAAAGAGATGGGCCATTTGCGAGAAGAGTTGAGGGTTCCGCTCAGATCCGATTCATGAGCACGAGGACGACAAGAACGACGAGAACCACGCCGAGGCCGCTGCTGGGATAATAGCCCCAATTGCGGCTGTGCGGCCAAGCGGGCAGCGCGCCGAGCAGGAGCGCAAAAAGAAAAACCAGGAGAATCAATCCGAGAAGGGACATGAGATTTCTTTTCAATGGCGGATGGGAGCGAAGGCGCCGGCCGCCGCGGGGCGCGATCGGACTTTCCGTGGTGGAAAGTCTGGGTTCTACAGCATGAGGTTACTCCAAGTCCCGCCCTGGCGCTATGGGGTGTTGGCCTGCCGGCGGCAGCTGCGGCTCCGCCGGCGGCCCTCGAGCCCTAACGCGCAAGTCACCAGCCTTCGGCAGCCTCAGCACTACACCCCATTTCAGCCGCAACCCGGTTCATGTAATCTTGGACATGATCGCTTCCATTCCCTTTTTCGGTTCCGGCAGCCCCGCGCAAAACTCCGAAGATCGCGCCACCCGCGTGTCCGCATCCGCCAAAGAGGCGCTGCAAGGCGCAGAGCTCGTGCGCCGCTTCAACGGCGGCGACGAAAGCGCCTTCGTCGAAATCATCACGCGTTATCGCAAGAGAATGTTCGCCGTGGCGCTCTCGCAGTTGCGCAATCGGGCCGACGCAGAGGAGATCGTCCAGGACACCTTCATCCGGGCGCACCGCGCACTCGCCCGCTTCCGCGGCGACTCCGCGCTCGGCACCTGGCTGTACCGGATCGCCCTCAATCTTTCGCATAACCGCTACAGGTACCTCTCCTGCCGCTGCCAGCACAAGACGCGTTCGATCGACAGCGCGTACAGCGAGGAGAATCGAGCCACGGTTGCGAGCCTGGTGGCCAGCGACGCTCCAAACCCCGCCCGGGAGATGGAGGTCGGGGAATTCACGAGGCTCGTCGCCGATTGCATGGCGCAGCTATCCCAGGGCCGCCGCGAGGCCCTCGCGCAGCGCAATTTCCAGCATTCCTCATATGACGAAATCGCCAAGACTCTCGGCATCAACATTGGCACGGTGAAGAGCCGCATTGCGCGCGCCAGGGAGAACCTCCGCGTCCAGCTCGCCAAGGAGTACCCGGAATTCGGGCCCGACGCGTCGCCTGGCGAGTGGTTTGGCGCCATCCGATCTTCCGGTTTTTTGACAGTCGCCTGTTCGTAAGGGGAATGGGTGGGTCAACACCCCATATCGAATCACCGATTTGGGGCGCAAAATCTCCCGATGGGATTCCTCAATCCACGGCGCCTTGACCCGTGTTCCGCATGAATGCCCTGCTGCTCTACCCGGGGTTTCCGGACACCTTTTGGGGTTTCAAGCACGCCCTGAAGTTCATAGGCAAGCGCGCCTCGCTGCCCCCGCTGGGCCTGCTCACGATAGCTGCGATGCTGCCGGAGGAATGGGAAAAGACGCTTGTCGATGTGAACGTCCGCCCATTGCGCGAGAGGGATCTTGCGTCGGCGGATGTCGTTCTCGTCAGCGCGATGATCGCGCAGCGCGATTCGGCGGTCCAGCTGATCGCGCGCTGCCGCGCCGCCGGGAAGATCATCGTCGCGGGCGGACCGCTCTTCACAATCGAGCACGCGCAGTTTCCGGACGTCGATCACTTCGTGTTGAATGAAGCCGAGACGACGCTGCCCGAATTCCTGAGGGATTTTACGCAAGGCTGTGCGCGCCGCGTTTACGCGTCGACCCTCCTCCCCGACCTCTCCGAAACTCCCGCTCCCATGTGGGAGCTGCTCGATCTTCGGCACTACGCATCGATGAGCGTGCAATATTCGCGCGGCTGTCCTTTTGACTGCGATTTCTGCAGCGTCACCGCCATGTTCGGCCACCGGCCACGGGTGAAGGCGGCCTCCCGGATCATCGCGGAACTCGATAGCCTTTGGGACCGGGGCTGGCGCGGCGCGGTGTTTTTTGTCGACGACAATCTCATCGGCAACAAACGCTCCCTGCGCGAGGATTTGCTGCCGGCTCTGATCCGTTGGGCCAGGGGCAAGCGGGGCTTCACGTTCTTTACCGAAGCGTCCATCAACCTCGCCGACGACGAGGATCTCATGCGACAGATGGTCGAGGCGGGTTTCGACCAGGTTTTCGTGGGAATCGAGACTCCGGAGGAGGCTGGCCTGGCCGAATGCAACAAACGTCAGAACCGGAGCCGCGACCTCGTTGCCGACGTGCAACGCATGCAGCATGCGGGTCTGCAGGTGCAGGGCGGCTTCATCGTCGGCTTCGACAGCGATTCGCCGGCGATCTTCCAGCGCCAGATCGATTTCATCCAGAAAAGCGGGATCGTCACGGCGATGGTCGGGCTGCTGCAGGCAATCCCGGGAACGAAACTGCACGAGCGGCTGCACCGCCAGGGCCGCCTTCTCGGCGACTCCACCGGCGACAACGTCGACGGCACCACGAATTTCATCCCGCGAATGAATCGCAAGAAGCTGCACGACGGCTACCGGGAGCTCATGGACCACCTTTACGCTCCCGGGCCCTACTACCGGCGGATCCGCACGTTCCTCCGCGAGTTTCGCCCGCCGGACACCTCCGGAGCGGTGACGACGCGAAATTTTGGGGCGTTCGCCCGCGCCTGCGTCCGCCTCGGCGTTATCGGCCGGGAGCGGTTTCACTTCTGGGGGCTGCTGGTTTGGACGTGTTTTCGCCGGCCGAAACTCTTCCCGATGGCGGTCACGCTCTCGATCTACGGCTTCCACTTCCGCAGGTGCTGCGACGCCCTCGGCGGGTAGCCGTCAATTCTGCCGGACGGCCTCCGAGCCAGGCAGATGTCGGGGTAGTGGGTGAGTTTGCCCGACCTGCGGCCTGAAGGGCCATGCGCAGCTTACGCGCATCGTCTGGGCGTTGGGGGACGGCGGCACGCCATGGGGCCCCACGCCGGTATTGATGCGCGTCCGGGCATTGCGACGACGCGCGCCAGCGCGGAGAGGGCTTTAGATGACATGAAGCCGACAGGCGGCGGAAAATCCGCCAACCTGTCGGCCGTATGA
>OCTA010000589.1_pt1 | contig 33389 bp, 30 predicted proteins | sample 1538991 | NCBI WGS metagenome assembly OCTA01 (sample SAMEA3539302, study PRJEB22396) | soil metagenome | biome: tundra; feature: field; material: soil | place: USA | collected 2010-05 | depth 0.15 m | reverse complement strand
ACATAACCTCCCCTGTCAATTAACACGATATCATTGTTTGAAGGGTTTATATCAAGGCGCAAAAAGGTCAGGCCTGAGTTGTCAACAGGTGTTATGTCAGACCAGGTAAATGTTGTGCTATAATCTCCCGTATATTTCCAGACATGGCCATTTGAAGTTACTATGGAGGTAAGACCAATGCCGGAAGTAATGCTCCCATTATTAGCAATATCAACAGCATTCACCCCATAGGTAGAATGATTATATATTCTGGTAAAAGTAGTTCCATTATAAACATAGGCATCACCGGTAGTATTAACTATTAAAAAGTGTCCAAGATCAGCGCCATCTATTGCTGAACCGGTTTGCCCGGCAATAAGATTCCAGACAGTACTATTAACAGCCCTGTGATAAATAGAACCATTTGCACCTTGCGTAGCTCCGGCAACTACCCAAAGTTCACCGTTGCCTGTTCCCTGTCCTGCTCCGATGTCCGTAGGTTCAATATTCAAAGGCTGATCAGTTAGGGTAAAATTGGGTACAATTGTACTGCCTCCCGAAACTGAAAATGTGAATGACTGATTGATATCTTCGCTAAGTTGTTTAGTATGCACATAAATATAGCCGGTCTGGGCCTGAAGATTTGATAAAACAATGAGAAATGATAATATAGATGATAAAACTTTTTTGAGCGAAAAAGGTATGATTCCCTTAACAGTAACTTTGCCTTGCTGGATAATCTTAAAATTGGCGAATTGGTTTTTCATTTCTTCAGCATTAACAAGAAAATTCTTTTACCATTGATTTCATCAATGTAAACTGAAAGTCGGCCAAAATCTTTATTGGGTATTCTGTCTAGGAAATGAGCGCATCAAGTAGAAAATCAATATTTTTTAAATTTTGGCGCAAGTTTCTAATCCGGCTTTGATGGCGCTTTTACTGATCTTAAGATCACAAGGATTGCAGCTGGATTTTGAACTTGTAATATTTAAACGTATATCATTGACTTTTATTATTGATAACCAGTTTGCAAGGTAGCCGTGAAAGCTAATAATGATAATGCTGATTGAAACTTCAAATACGAGGTTTTAGGCATTTTCAACCAGCTATGAGGAATTATTTAAAGGAGCATTGCCGGGGAAATTTTTGACGCAAAAAATTATCCCCAATAAAAATTTCCATTTTCATAAATTATAAATCAGATTTCGCCTCCTTAATAATTTCAGCAAAAAAATGGCTGAAATTTAAGATTGAAGCTGCCTTATGAAATCAGTACAAAAATCCCATTTTACCCGATTGGTAATCTCTCATTGCTTCCATTATTTCTGTTTGGGTATTCATCACAAATGGACCATGACTTACGATGGACTCATTAATGGGCTCTCCACTAACTAACAGTAAGGCGCAATTGCTCCCAGCCACCATTGAGACTTCGCCATCAGAATGTAAAAATGAAACAAGGTCATGCTGTCTAACCTTTTTTACTTCATTTATTTCCAATTCGCCTTCCAAAACATAGATCAATACATTGTTTATAGCAGGTTGAGTGAATTCAAAAGTACTTCCGGTCTTCATCCTGATCATGGCTGTGAGCACATTTGATTTTGCAGGCCCCCTTCTTCCATCGAAGCTTCCGGAAACTAACCTGAACTCCACTCCTTCTTTTTTTATCAAAACGATTTCACCACTCGTAATAGGCTGGTATGAAGGCGTTTTCATTTTATCTGCAGCCTTCAGGTTTATCCAAAGTTGAATTCCATGAAAACGGCCGCCTTTTTCAGCAAACTCTTTTCCCGTCTTTTCAGAATGGATAATGCCGCGGCCTGCATTAATCCATTGCACTTCATTATCCCCAATAACCTTTGTATTTCCGAGGGAGTCATTATGCTTCACGGCACCTTCATACATAAACGTAATAGGCATAAAACCCCGGTGAGGGTGAGGCGGTACATCAAAATTACCTTTCCCGGGTTCCATCATGATGTCGAAATGATGCAACAGAATTACCGGACTTATTTGATCCGTGCCCGCAATGGGTATAGGCTGGCGCAGCCTGACCGGCCCCATATTCACAAGAGGTGCGGCTATTATTTTATCAATATTTCTATACATATATTTAATTTATCAGTCTATGTTTTATTAAGAATTCACGCAAAGTTACCGGTAGTATTACTCCCTATCCAATATCCCAGATCAAGAAAAATATCAATTCTTCCATTTTAATTACTTTAAATATTTTCCGGAAGGAAAAAAATGCAGCAGGTATATTACTGGTTTAATCGGACAACCATAATTACTCACTTTGGTAGAATACCACACCCTCCTGGAAAGGATGCGCCTAAGATAAAAGAGTATTTTATTGATCCTGCAGGAACCGTACCTGGTATCTGCCAGCATCAGGTAAATAAATAAGATGGCTCGTTCTTTTCTATCGGTAGGCTGCTGTACAAATAATAGCTTATTTTTCTTAACCCAGTAAAGAACCTGGTGAAATTATGAGAAAAATCCGGCTGGTGAATTTTATTAATCGTACTCTTTCCCTTCACCGCATCAAAATAATCTTCCGTTATCAGGATATAATTGGTGCACCCCTCTCCGTTTTTTAATAGCCGGTGAGATTCAATCACTGCACCTCCATACAAGGTTTTAAAGCCAAGGACATCATACAATTTTAATTCCCCGTAATGCACAATTACTTTAAGGCAAAGGTTTGCCGTTAATTTATATTTTGCTTTTAAATGTGTATACCGGGCATCAAAAGCTTCGGAGATTTTTTTAAATCCTTCAAATAAATCTTTGGGAGGAAGCGGTTCGCCTGGTTTATAATAAAGTATGGCATCTCCTTCAATCTCGGAAAGTGTAATGTTCAAAGGATTTGTCTGGATAATAACGTTAAGGAGATCCTTGATAATTTTAACGCCAAGACCAATAGGAACACTATTTACAAAATTTGTGTATCCTGAAATATCCGGAATAAAGATTAAACCTTTCATAAAAAATAATTTTTGAATGTTTCATTTAATTTTTTTTCGAAAGTTGTGTAGTTATTTTAATCCGGTTCATAATGTAAAATTGCAAATTTTGTTTTCCCGTAGCAAGGGCTGATTAACTGATTATTAAAGGAGGTTTTATTTCCGTTTGGGGGGTCTTTTCACCTGCTTTGATTTAGCATTCTAGCAAGAAGACTTGCAAAAGATCAGGTAATTTTTCGTAGCAGGAAACCAATAAAAGACAGAAAATGAGCGGGTTATAAATTAATTATCCCGTTTTTTACGGCATACATCACAAGTCCGACCCGTGTTTTCACGCCTAATTTTTGGAATAATTCATCACGGTAGCCATCTATGGTGCGGGGACTCAGGAACATCTGGTCAGCTATTTCTTTATAGGTAAGTTCTGTGCAGGCATATTTCAAAAAAGTGATTTCCTTATCATTCAGTTTGGTAATCGTTTTTACCTGGCTGTCACTTCCATCAAGGGAATTTATAGAATGTATAAGTTTGCCGGTAACCATTTCGGAATAATAAAAACCTTTAGTGGCAATATCATCGAGAGCTGCCCGCAATTCGGCGGGATCGCAATCCTTCAGTATGTATCCCTTAGCCCCTGCCTTAAACATCCTGATAATAGAATTTTCATGGTCGTACATGGATAATGCCAGCACTTTGACCTCCGGGTGATTCTCTTTCAGCCAGAGCGTAGTTTCATATCCATCCATCACAGGCATATTGATATCCATTAAAACTATCTCGGGCACATCTCCTGAATGAAGCGCTTTCTCAAAGTCTTCGCCATTATCGGCCTGGAACAATACGCGATAATCCCCAAAACTATTGATCAGGCTCGCAAGGCCGCTACGCAAAAGCACATGGTCATCCACCAATACCACTCCAATAGTTTTTTTATTTTTCTGCATCTTCTGTTTTTAGTGTAATGGTAACTGTTGTTCCTTTTTCCAATGTACTGGCCAGCCTGAAATCCGCATTAATGATCTTTGCCCGGTTATACATATTTCTAAGGCCGAGGCCATGCCCGTCATGAATATTTAAGTTAAGCATATCTGCATTAAATCCGGTTCCGTTATCGGCGATCTCCAGAACTAAATCCCGGGGCCGAAATTTCAACAGAACCGAGATGTATGTAGCCCGCGCATGCTTTATTATATTCTGCAAAACCTCCTGCACAATCCTGAAGATAATTAATTCCTTCCTGGGATCCAACCTGTACGGTTCGCCTTCTACTTCAAAATTAACCGAATAATTTCCTGATTTCCTCATCATCTCCAGTTCATAATCTACAGACCGCATAAGGCCAAGGTCCTTTATATGATCTGTATTCAAGCTCTTTGAAATGTCCCTCAAATCCTGAATCGCTTTGGTGATAAGCTCCTTACTCGCATTTATTTTTTCCCGCATACCTGCAGGATCATTATTATTCATGGTATTAATATTCAGCTTGGCAAGGCTGAGCCCCTGCCCAATGTTATCATGAATTTCTTGTGAAATACTTTTCAGGGTTTGCTCCTTTATTTCCAGTTGAGACTCAAATAATTCTTTATCAAAATTGAGCCTCATCTCATTCTTCTCATTAAGGTATCGCAATTGCCTTTTCTGGTAAACGAGGATAAGTATAATAATCCCGATTGCTACAATGATGAAGAATATTGAGGCAACAATGATTATCGTGACCTGATTTGAGAGGCTATCCATAAGAAGCTACATAAAGTAAGGACAGAAGTTATGAAAAGCAATACATTCAGCACTACCCATAGATTTCCTAAAATTATTCTATCCTCAAAGCTAAGTTTATCTGAAAAGTAACTGTAGGATAAAATGATCAGGAAACCTCCCAGGAAATAGACGAGGTAACCCGAGACAACCCATAAATTGAAATTGAGCAAAATATTTTTTTCAGTCACTGTAGCCAATAACTCGTGAAAGTAAAAAAGAGCAGCAATTATTACACTTAAGAACAGGAAAGCGGTACTGATGCTGTTAAAGAAAGTATGCCTGAAAATAAAATCAGATAAAATAAAATTTATTGCAACCAAAATAAATAATACGGTAACAATTTGTCTATTTATTTTTTTTACCAGGATCCTATCGAAATAATATCCAAAGACAAGCGCTGATAAAAAATAGTGAATATCGTAAAGCCAGTTATTGTCTTTATCATAATCAAACACCAAAACACAAGCATATGAAATAATGACCGTTGCCAAAAGGTAATAAACGATAAGAACCTTCTCCCTCATTAATTTACTTCTTTTATATTCCAGCAAAAAAGCCAGGGCATAAATGAAATAAGAGAGCGGTTCTAAATAACTTCTTAAGAAAGTTGATATCAAGCAGTATATTTTATAAGGTTTAGGAATATGAATTTATTGGCTATGATTTTATTCGAAGTGCGGTAATACAATCATTGCGGAATGAATAAACAGGCATAAAATTTTTATCGTTTATCCCTTTTCGTCCCTGAATGCTTCCTTTATTGATCATTATTTGCATGGCCAGGGGCACCCAGGTATGCTTTGTTGCGTATTAGTCGTTCCTGTCGCTAATGATTTAGCTACAGCTCCGCCCCCCTTTGATCTGGAATATTTCCTCGCAGAAATTTCAAATTTGGGTGACTGATCAGGGGGATAGGCAGCGGTAAAATGAATAACGATGTCATCGCAGTTCTTGCATAGTTCAGCCAAATCTGCGCTTTTGAAATAACATTCAATTTTAGTTTCGTTTGTCATAAAATAATTTTTTAATGGTTAAAACAATTTTCTATAAAGCTATCAATCCCTTTTTGCATTTGCAACTGCAAGCGCAATAAACCGTGTTTTGATTTCAAAAAACCGTGAATACACCTGCTACGGGAGGGTTCTTTTCCCCTTGGTGCAGAAAGCTGAAAATGTAAAATTTGAAGACGAAAGGAAAACCAATTTTTCTGTTTTCAGATTGGGCTAAAATATCATCGCAATTGAAGAATCACTGATATTGAAAAAATCGATACCATATTGTTATACAAATAATTTTTTAAACTTTTAAAAGAAAATGTATGAATAGTTCCATTACACGCAGAGACATTCTCAGGCAACTGAAGGCTGATTTAATTGGTAAAGATTCATATCGCGGCGTCACCTTAACCTACACCTGGCTTGCCAATCAGTTCGGCCATATTTCACTGGGTTTTATTCCCACATTCATTCTGTTTATCTTTTTGTCAAGATATTATGGGAATGATATTGCTTCTTTCAGGGCTTCGGTTATTATTTCAATTACATGGCTGATATTTGAAACGTTCAATTTCCTCGGGCCGCTGCTCTCAACCATGAGCCTTAAGAAAAGGATTTCTTTGGATGCATTACAAAAGCAATATATTTTTCAGCCTGCATGGGGAAATGTTGCATTTGATACTATCACCGACATAGGGTTCTTCTGGCTGGGCGCTTTTTTTGCAAGTTCGCTTTGCAGTTCTTCGGTTACACCCGCCTTCATCTCATTGATTATTGCATCACTGTTAATCTACCCTGCCTATTACTGGTATCCTACCAAAATGTATTTACAGATTCCTCAATATCCTTTTCAATTCAGGCTAAGCCAATGGGAAATGGATCATATCGGTGAAGAAGATAAAAATAATATCCAGAAGTTTTTAAATAATCATCATCATGGAATGCACCTGTTGATCTTCGGTTCTAAAAACAGCGGTAAAACAAGCATCAGTGTGGGCATCGCCACAGAGTTATCAATCAAGCATAATCCCTGCTTTTACATAACCGCCATGAAACTGTTCAGTATGTTCTTCGATGCCGATGAACGGCCCTCCAGTTTATGGAACTGGCGCTCCTCATCAGTGCTGGTGATAGATGATATCAATGCCGGGTACCCGATAAAGCAGGACCTCATTTCGCCCGAACATTTTCTAAAATTAATTGACACCTATTCCACACAAAATGAAGTTAACAGGAATGCAATTAAGAATACAAACACCATTTGGGTATTGGGCAGCAGGGAAACAGGCGAAGATTTATCAGGTAAGTGGCACCGGATGCTGGAGAATATTGGCGTTCCCAAAGAAAATATTCTTTCGGTTAATCTTCCTTAAAAAGTAAATCATTTGTATGAAAGAAATACTTAATTAAGAATATGGTTGGCATAAGCGAAGCTGATTAGATGAGACAGACTCTTCACACCAAACCTTTTGTACATAGGGATTAATCTTTTTTCTATAGCTGACTGCGATACCCCGAATTGATTGGCAATTTCTTTCAGCGAATATCCATCAGCCACCATTTTCAGAGCTTCTTTTTCTTTGGCGGATATGGCAAGGTGGCGGAATAACTGTTTATTCAGCTCTTCTTCAAATTCAGATTTTGCCGGACCATAAGCTGCATAGCGCATTACTTTTCCAAGATTAATACTCCGGTTTATCTGGGAACGGCAGATTATAGCCGTTACCTTACCATCTTCAACTGTGAACACACCCACTTTTGAAAGGAGCGGAACTACAGATCCGTTCTTATGGAATTTTTTTAATTCAATATTGAAGCTGTATTTCTCAAGGTCTTGCGTTTTGCCCAATATAAACTTAACTGCTTTATCATTCAGCTCATTGGAAAATTGCGCATATTCAGAGGTAGTTATACTCACTATTTTCAGCAGGGTTATTTCATCATCCTTATAGCCAAGTATCTCTTCCCATCCATCCGCATATATCATACGGTTTTCCTTTGAAGAATAAATATAAATGGCTTCTTCAGGAAACCTCGGAATGGTCTTCCGGAAATATAAAGCATCTTCGCTCTGCAGATTTGCAGGCACATCAGATATGAAAGTCTTTGTATAATCGCCCGCTTTTGGCATCTGGTTTATCCTAATTCTTAAGGTACAATTTTATTTGCAATAATTGGTTGTTATCAAAAATATTATCATCCAACAAATGCTGAAAATTTTTTACTCTGTAATTTTTTTTGTGAAACGCTGCGTGTTGACGGAACTTATAGAAGAATATAACAGGATGGGTAAACAAATAAAGATCCCGGGATTTCAGCAAAAACTGAATTGAAAAGTAATTAACCCGGTTATAAGGGTTAGTCTTTTTTTTCCAAACTACCAAAAAATATGCCCTGCGTATTTACGCAGGTTGACTTATTAATACTGTATTGTAATTTCAATCATCAAAGAAATTATTAAACTAAATACCATTTATTTAATAACTCCTTGAGAAAGCGTGCAATCCAAACGTTTGAAAACTCCGGCCTTAGCCTGCCTCTGAACACTGCCCGTTTTTTTAAGACGTACCTTAAAGGAAATGAAGATTCTGTAGTTGTAAAAGCTATCCGCAGAAATACAGGGCCCGGGCCTTATAAAGCGAACGGATAATAAAAGTATAACGAAAGAGTTTATTACTAATACCTAATTTTAAAAAAATGCCCAGGGAAATAAAATCGGTTTGTGATGTGGCTCCTGCACTTTTTGTGACGGCCATCGTTCCGGACAATTACAGGGAGAGGCTCCTGAAATTAATACCCTCCGAAATGATCGTAGCCTGGATTGTTCTACAGGGGTTAATAATGGCACATAGAGACAATACTAGGCTGCTCATTGCGATAGCGTTTATTTGCTTACTAGCCATGACGCCACTGTTCCTGAGGGTGGTGTGCAGGGTAAGAAAGGAGAAGCAGATTGTTTTGACGACTGCCGCCTTTGTGATCTGGGTAATGGCCTTGGGAGGCTTTCATATCATCTATCCCAAACTGGCCATTTTTGATGATAATTTCTTAGGCGCTTTGGCCCTGCTTGGTTACACACTTATCACTCCTATGTTTTATAGGGGGTACGATGTTGTGCCACTTACTAAATCGGAAAGCGAGGATGTGCTGGACGAAATTTACAAATTCCATCAAAGTTAATCAGGTAATCCCGCTCTTTGATAAAACCCGACTAATCCACCCTTGACAAATCGAAAGATTTTAGGCCTGGTGCCATTTAAATTTAATTATGAAATCCTGTAAAATGAAAGTGCCAAAAGCTTACCAGGGTAGTACCTTCTTTGGAGGAATGCTCTTGATTTTATTAGGAGCTTATTACCAGTCCCGCAATCTGGATAGTTCTGGTTTCTATAAAATAGGTTTTTTGGCTGTTGCAATATCTATTGCATTGTGGGCAGCGTTTGGGTATTTTAAGGATAATAAACTGGGGTGAATAGCTTTTTCTTGGAAGCTATTAGGGATATTCTTTCCCAGCCGATTTCTCCTGTAGGAGCCTCAGCTGAACCTGAGAAGTTAAAGTTGATTTATATCATTGTTGATAGTTGCAGGATTATGCATTGCCAGAAAATATGCAATTACAATTATAGTTGCAGTAGCACTAGCAATAAATGCAGTTGCTGCGCCGAACTGAAACCAAATTACTCCTGTCAGCGAGCTTGCCAGCATAGTGCATATACTTTGAAGCGCTGAAAAAGTGCCTATGGCTGTAGCTGTATCTTTTTTGGTTGTAATGTTGGAAATCCATGCTTTTGAAATCCCTTCTGTGGCTGCGGCATAAATACCATACAGAAAAAATAGTCCAAAAAAGAAGTAAAGATTTGAGTTTACCGACATTCCAAAATACACTGTTGCAAATAATGCAAGCCCTATAATAAAGATGGTTCTTAGCCCAACCTTGTCGGCAAGGATACCAACAGGAAAAGAAAAGGAAGCGTAAATTAAGTTGTAAAAAATATAGATCCCGATCACCATTGTATCGTCAAGTCCTGCTTGCTTTGCCCGTAGCAGAAGAAAAAAATCTGAACTGTTGAAAAGAGTAAATAGTAATAGCCCTGTAACCACCTTTCTGTATTCAGCTGGACTTACTTTCCAGTATTTCAGGAATGAAAAGAAAGGTGTTTTTATTTTTGGTCTAATTTCATTTACTTTTTTTTCTTTGAGATAAAATGAGGATAGCACTGCAAAAAGACCCGGAATGAAAGCAATGAAAAAAAGTGTTTTGTATTCCTTCGGATAAAAATACAAATAAAGCAATGCCAATGAAGGGCCAAGTACAGCTCCAAGCGTATCCATCCCTCGATGAAAACCAAAAACTTTTCCTTTTGTTTCAGGTGTTGCTTCATCTGAAAGAATTGCATCCCGTGCTCCTGTACGAATACCTTTGCCGAAGCGGTCCATTGTCCTCACAAAAAATATCCATAAAGGGAATGTGAAAATGGCCATCATTGGTTTTGAAATAGCACTGAGCGCATAACCAATTTGCACAAAAGGAACCCGCCTGGCCGAAGTATCTGAAAGCTTGCCGAAATACCCTTTGCTAAGCCCGGCGGCTGCTTCAGCAACACCTTCAAGTATTCCGATCAATATAATAGAAAAACCAATTGCCTTTAAGTAAATAGGCAAAACAGGATACAACATTTCACTTGCAGTATCTGTAAACAAACTTACCAAAGATAAAATCCAAACAGTCCGGGTAATGTATTTCAAAATTTATTTTTTAACAATGAGTTTAATGACCTTAAAACAGGTTTGCAGGAACCGAACCTCTATATTGACTTACCAGGTAGGGCATCGTAAAAAGTTATTGCTTATGATTATTGAACCATCCATCCACACATGCTCACAAGATCAACCAGGATACGTTTCCTGAAGCCAATTTTTTCAATTTTTTCCGCAAAAATTACTGGTTCATTTTACTAAACAGCTCACTGATAGCTTCTGAATTTGCCTTTAACCTACCCTCACTGAAGCCGAATGTCAATTCTGTTTTTCCTGCTTTCATCTGTTGAAATACGGCTTCAACAAAATCACTAACAGCGGGTTGTCCATCGTGGATACCTTTTCCGCCAAGGTCTGTGTTTAAAGCAGGTGGGATCATTTCTATTACCTCAATGTTTTTGGATTTCAACATTTGTCCCAATGACAAGGTGAAAGAGCGGAAGAATGCTTTGGTAGCACAATACACCGGAACTTTTGTAAGCGGAACAAATGCCAGGCCTGAAGTAATATTTATAATTGTATCCAATGATTTTAAGTTTATAAACAGCGACGTTAAATGAACGGGCGCTAAAACATTGGTAGTAATTTCCCCCTTTGCCTTCTCATAAAAGTCACTATCTGTAATACTCATCCAGTTTTGTATGCCTGCATTATTTACGAGCACATTCAGATCGCGGTGGTTTTTAGTCACCCAATTGAATAATTCTATACGCTCAGCTTCAATGGACAGATCGCACACTTTGGTAATAACAGAAGGAAATTTTTTGGCAGCTTCTTTTAGCGCTGCTTGGCGTCTTCCGCAAATAATCACAGTGTTGGTTTCCTTAATAAATCTTTCAGTAAGTCCCAGGCCGATGCCGCTCCCACCGCCTGTAATCAGAATTTTGTTGTTAGCTAACTTCATTTTGTTTTTTTTAAATTGATCCTGCAAATTTAGATGATGAAGTTTAGTTTAGTCATATTTTCGTTTCAGAGCTTTTGAGAAATAATTAATCTTATTTCAACTATTACCAGTCTTTTGCTCTGGTTCTGGCTTGTATTCCCTGCAATTAACGAACTTCGAAAAAAAGGAAGTCAGGATTCGGATTTACGTGAATCCTTAAAATTATTTTGCATTTTTGTAAATAAATTACCGGAAATACTCAATATGAATAAATTCAGTATAACGTTAAAGCATCTCTTGATTTTTTTGGTTGTTTGCTTCTGCCAATATTCATTTTGTGATGCGCAAACCTATTCGCACAAATTTCGGGTAATTGCTTTTTTTTCTGAGAAGAAAGACCCTGCTCATATAAGTTTCGATCATGAAGCCAACCAGTGGTTTCCCAAAATAGCTGCGAAATATCATTTTACTTACGATTCTTCCAACGACTGGAATAACCTGAATACAACATTTCTGTCCAAATATGATGTGGTAATATTTTTAGACACACGTCCAGATTCACTGGCACAAAGATTGGCCTTTCAAAAATATATGGAACGTGGCGGCGCATGGATGGGTTTTCACTTTGCTGCTTTTGCATTAACTCCCTCGGAATATCCCCAAAATTGGGACTGGTATCATGAAACATTTTTGGGAGCAGGTCAATATATAAGTAACACCTGGAGGCCGACTTCAGCAATTTTAAGAGTTGAAGACAGATCCCATCCTATAACCAAAGGTTTGCCTGAAAGATTTAAATCTGCACCAAATGAATGGTACCTGTGGGAAAATGATCTGCGCAGGAATCCTTCTATCAAAATATTATTGTCAATCGACTCTTCAAGCTATCCTTTAGGTACTGGGCCCAAACTTTATGAAATATGGCACAGCGGTTATTATCCTGTGGCGTGGACTAACATAAATTATAAAATGGTTTATTTTAATATGGGCCATAATGATATGGACTATGAGCATAAATTTGATAGTGCCAACAGGACCCTTTCTTCTACCTTTGCAAGTGAAATGCAGAACAGACTTATTATAAATGCGTTATTGTGGCTGGGCTCGAAAGGAAAAAATAGAATGTGATTCGTGAATTATAAATTGTAATACTTTTATAAATCTTCTCCTTTTGAAAGCGACCTTTCCTGCCTTACGAGCTGCCTTACTATTTTTTAACTCAAAAAAATTAATTATGAAAAAAATGCTCACGGCAATTGCAGCCGCTTTTGTATTATTCTCCTGTAACACCAAGTCTACAGAACCTTCTGTAGCCAGTGATTCAACTAAGGCTACCGGAATGGCTACGGCAGAAATAAAACCTGCGGAAATTGCAGATTCAAAATATATGGATATCGGTAAGCGGTTTCTTGCAAATTTTTCCAAGGGGGATATTGATACCTGGTTGAATGACTATGCAGACAGTGCAGTTTTTGTATGGAATAGCGGCGATAGCCTAAAAGGCAAAGCAGCTATTGGTAAATACTGGAAAGGTCGCTGGACAGGGCTTGAGTCTATCTCATTTACGAATGACATCTGGCTGCCACTGCAGGTAAATAAGCCGCAAAGTGTAGAAGCTCCGGGAACGTGGCTGTTAGGATGGTATATGTTTAACGAAAAATTCAAGAACGGGAAATCGGTCGTAGAATGGGCTCATGATGACATGCACCTTGACGCTAACGGTAAAGTGGATCGCACGATTCACTATGTAGATATGGCACCGGTAAAGGCTGCATTAGGAAAATAATTTATCATTCTGTTTTCTAAAAAAGCATAATAGAATTAAACATTCTATTATATTATGCTTTTTTATAGATTTCATTGGCCTTAAAACTTTTTTTCTTTGCCAGGTACTCAGGGCCGGAAATACCATTTATGTGTGTACATCATCCGCTCAATACGATAAATTGAACCAAAAGTATATAACGCATTCCCCTGTTCATAATGCAAAACCAGGAACGTGAATTTTTTATCCTAGTCTACGCCGTTAGGAGAGCTAATTGGATGCAACATCTGTAAACTGTACCGAATAAACCATGGGCAGGTAGTTATTAACGGTTTGCCAGCTTTCTCCCCTGTCAGGAGAAAAAAACAGGTTACCGGTTGTTGTTCCAAAAGCAACTGCATCCCCTGAAGTTGCCAGTGCATGGCGATACACAATATCAAAACAGTTATGCTGTGGTAACCCCTTGTCTAAATTTTTCCAGCTTTTGCCTCCGTCATCTGTGCGGCAGATACAAAGCGCTCCCTTTATGGCAGTGCGGGTAGTATCACTATTGGCAGGGCAAACCCACGCCTGTTCCGGGTTGTCATCGGCAACGGCAAGGCCAAAGCCAAACTTCGCAGGGCCTTCATCCTCGCTAATATCCTTCCAGTTCATACCGCCATCCGTGGATCGGAAAATTCCGCAATGATTTTGCTGCCATAGTGTATCCGGGTCCGTTGGTGCTGACACCAAAATATGTGGATCGTGGCCAATATCTGCATGGGGGTCGGGAAGAAAATCTGCACGAAGGCCTTTGTTTCTCACACCCCATGTTTTTCCGGAATCAGTAGTTTCAAAAACACCGGCGCAACTGATTCCTATAAATACATGTTCTTCATTGCGCGGATCAACTACAATCGAATGTATACCAGGCTGATCGCGGCCACCGCCCATCCAGTATTGCTTACGGCTCGGGTGATCCCATAAAGACTGAACCAGCTTAAAATTGCTTCCCGCATCATCGCTTACAAAAAGGCCTCCCGGATCTGTACCCAGCCAAAGCCTTGAGGGGAATGACTTACCTCCATTAGCGAGAGCCCAGATATAACGTGTCGAAGCTTTTATTCCGTCTTTTATTTCTTCACCTTCAGGGTACGCAGGAGCGTTAACTTCCTCCCACGTTGCCCCCCGGTCTTTCGAGCGATGAAGCTTAACACCCCAATGGCCGTGATCTAATGCGGCCCACCATGTTCCGGAGCGGTCATCTGCATAAGCGATGGAAACGGGCACTCCTTCGAAAGAGAGGTTTTCCACTTCCCAATTATTATGGTGAAAACGGTAGGCTAAGAAACCTTTCCTTGTTCCGAGAAGCAAAGCATGTTTCATTTGTATTACATTTTTGAGTTAACCCCCCGATAAAGCCTGCATGAAGTAAATTTCGCTGTCCGGTGAAAAATGATCACTGAGCCCCTCCCGGTCATTTATCATTTTACCATTAATAAAAATATTAACATGGTTACGCAGATTGCCTTGCTCATCCAGCAAATAGCTGCGAACCCTCGGGTGCCCAGCCTCCATTTCGTCCAGAAGTTCCCTCAGCGTATTTCCCTTGACCGGCATTTCTTTCAAGTCGGGGAAAAATCTTTCCAGGGCATATGTAAATTTCACCGTAGGCATTTCAATTATATAAATACCTTTTGATCAAAGCTTCAAAATTTAGAAAAGGCATGTCTAAGCTACACATTTTTTTTATTCTATGGTTGCTTTAATTAAAATATGATTCCGGAATTATTTTCCACATATCGTGAGCCAGCCTGCCGTTGAGTAATTCATAAATTAAATAGATGGGCCAGAAAATATAATGAATAATCGCCAGCAAAATAGAATGATTGTAATACCAGCTCACCATGATGGCGTATATGCCGAGGATGAAGTAGAATATGCTTTTATCTCTGTTTCTCATAACTAATTATTTATGCAGTCATGTAACCCAAACGTAAAAATATCAATTATTCACGGCTAGAAAATTAAAAATTTGCGAGCGCCCCATATAGATTTCTTTTTATACAAATATGCCTCTGCCCATACCCGGAAATTTAAAGTTCTTTAATATAGCGGGCGCTAAATTGGAATTTGTCAAAATTCATTTCTACAAAAAAGTTCTTAACGCCACCTTTTTTAGCTGAAGCAAAAAATTCTTTCCAGTCAATAATCCCCTGCCCTATTGCAACTTCTTTTTTTTCAGCCGTCCAGTCAGAAAGATGCGAGGATATGAACCTACCGGGGTATTTATCAAAGTAGGTGGAAGCCTTATAGCCAAGATTTATTACCTCAGTTTGAAATTGCATCTTAACCAGAGCGGGATCAAAACGACTCATCAGGGCATCATAAATAAGCTGACCTTCCAGCATGACAAATTCCATTTCATGGTTGTGGAAACCAGTTTGCATGCCAGCTGATTTTATTTTTTCAGCTGCAACGTTTAGTTTATCAGCATCGCCATAATAATCGTTCAAAGTAGCCGTTTTCGGCAACCAGAATGTGGAGCATATCATTTGGGAAAGTCCAAGATCATGGGCGAATTCAATACTCTTATCCAGGTTCTCCGGGGTAAATTCTGATTTACCAAAATGACAACTTGGACAGGTAAGTCCCGAGTCTTCAATAATGCTTTTGATATCGGATGTTTTCATTTTGGTCAGGAAGCCAAAACCAATTTGAGAATAGCCTGTAGGGCTGCACATCTCAACCAGTTTGTATCCGAAACTTTCCATGGTTTTCAGGGTGCCTGCAAAATCTTTCGCAAGCATATTTCTAATAGTATAGCTTTGAAATCCGAGGGGGAAATCAAATAATTTTGAAACCGGGTTTGATAGTAATACACCGGGGATCTGTGATAAAGCAATTGCAGAGCCTAATCCAACAGCGCCTTTTCCTATAAAACTTCTCCTGGTTATTTTTTTCATGATAAATTAAATATAATCGTGTGCTTGTTTGAAATTAAATAGTTGAAGGATCCCAGCCGGCCCTGTATTCGCGGGATAGGTATTTATTTGCATCCGGCACATTGGTTATTGTTAAGCTCGCTGCATCATATTTTAATAGGCGCCCGGTTCTTAAAGCGACCGCATACAGGTTTACCGCCTCCGTTAGATGTTCTGCTTCCATAAAGTTCCCGGGATATTGCTTACCTGTTCTGCAGGCATCCACAAAAAGAGGCAACGCTGAAGATGTTTGTTCAACCTGACTTCGCTTATCGGCTGTTGTATTTATTGTCGCTTCCATTTTCTTCCCCGAAATGATCTGTGGATTCTGAACGTTAAATCCCGCCAGTATTTTACCACCGTCTCCAACGAACATCATCCCTTCTGCCGGCAATTCTTTATTTGCATCCATTAATTCAGCAGGAATCGGAGGCCTCATGCCGCCATCGTACCAGCATAGATCAACTGCAGGCCTTGAGCCATTGGCTGGATATTTAAACCTTACGGTACTGGCCATCGGGAAGGAGAAGTCATTATGTATCTGGTAGGGAACAGGTTCATGCATAGCCACCACATGACTCAGGTGTGGCTCAATAACTATGGGAGCTGTCAGTTGCAAAGCATTGAATACTGTCCATAGGCTGTAATGTCCCATATCTGCCAGAGACCCACCACCGAAATCGTACCAGCCACGGAAAACCATATTCGTGTATTCAGGACTGTAAGGACGGTTAGCTTCCGGTCCCAGCCAAAGGTCCCAATTAAGCCCGGCGGGCACAGGAGGTGTGTCGGTTGGTATCACCGGATATTGCGGCCATACAGGACGATTGGTCCAGTTATGCACTTCAATAAGCGAGCCGATGGCGCCTGCGTTTATCCATGCCATCACCTGGCTCATATCGCCATTGGAATCCCACGGTATAAGGTGAGTGATCACCTTCGTGTTCCGTGCTGTTTCTATAACTTTTTTTCCTTCCAGCAATCGGTTTGAAAGTGGCTTATGCACTAATACGTGTTTGCCCCGCTTCATGGCCGCTATGGCAATAACTCCATGCAAGTGGTCAGGTGTCATGATCTTAACAGCATCAAGGTCCTTTTCTTTATCCAAAAGCTCCCGGGCATCTGCGTACGCAGCACAACCGTTATATTTTAATTCAGGATGAATATTAGCATAAAAAGTATCCACGATGGATTTACCATTGTCCCTGCCCCCCGGAATCATATTGTCTCCGCCCGAATCCCAGTCGGGTTTGTTGATGGCTTTTCGTATTTCAAATCTCAGGTAGTCTTTTCCCCAGTCTTTATAACCTACAGCATCTTTATTGGGGTCGCACACCGCAATTACGCGGAACTGATCATTTGCGAGCAACGGCAGCAACTCCCTGATGCCTTGCGTACCGGTGCCAATGTAAGCCAGGGTAATCTTGTCGCTTGGGGCAACATATTTTTTGCCGCCCAGCACATGCCTTGGCAGAATGGTAAAAGCCAATGCGCTGGTGCCCACTAATTCAACAAATTTCCGGCGATCCATTGAAGAAGCGGATCCTGGTATTTCTGAGGGATTTTCATTTTCTGGGTACATTGAACCGGCCATTTGGGGATTTTCTTTTTTCATACAAGCATATTATGTCGTTTCATGAAAGTACCAAATTATTATTATAAAAATTACTTTCAGGATAAAATAGCTCCTTGAAAACTATATTTTTTTAAAATTAAGATTAAGAAAAAAGAATTTGAAGCAACGTAATAACCCAAAGCAAAATTTATAAATACGGCGGAGTCAAGAATCAGCAATCGCCAATTTTTTCTAAGGCAAAACACCCAAGAGGGCATCCTGATACATACATTGTTGAATCAGAATTCCCATAAAAATTGCCGGATATGAGATTACCTCGCTGTATCCCGAAACAGCGTTGTATGAATACTTTCACTTCCAAAGTCAATATCCAAACCACATGAATCACCATAAATTTTTCCTTTGTGCGGATAATCTGTTCCATCAACCGTAACCTGGAAAGAAAAGTTATCACCCACCACCTTTCCACTGTCAATGGGTACGATTCCCTCTGGTGATTCAGCCGTGCCAGTCAGCCGTGTACTGTCTACTTTAAAATTATATCTCACATTTAATTCGTTACCATCAGGGGTTTTGATTAAGCCTGTCCACTTGCCATCGAGGTCAGCAGCTACGGCCATAATAAAGATAAAGCAGCAGCCTAAGGCAATAGCATTGAAAAACTTTCTTTTCATTATTGTTATTTTTAATGCAATAATAAGAAGACTATTTCTTAAAAAGTTTTTGAATGAAAAAAAAATATCCCCAAATTAAGATTCATATTGTTTTCCTGCAATCTCTGCTTTAGTGTTCCCTCTCATGTTTTGTATTTATCTTTATTTCCGAATGATCGTAAGGCCTCATTGAGCAAGGGATAGTAAATACGCAAACTAATTAAGTTAAAACGTCCATCAAGACCAGATTTTTAGAATATAAGCACAAAAAAGGTTTTACCCGGATAGCCTTAAAAAAAAGTTGCTGGCTAAAAATAAATCATGAAGATCTTAACAACCGCAACCTACAGCGAAGGATATTTCACCTTGCTTAAGCAAACTGCAGAAGACCTTAAGTACCAGCTGTCTGTTTTGGGCTGGAGACAACCATGGAAAGGATTCGCATGGAAAATTGAATTGTATGCACAGGAACTGAAGACCATCGCACCGGATGAAATTGTTATTTGCGTTGACGCCTATGATGTAGTTGTGGTAGGTCCGCCTGGGGAAATCCTGGCAAAATTCAAGGAGATAAATCACCCAATCGCATTTTCAGGACAGCGGTACTTTCCGGGTCAATCATGGATGCGAATTTTAGCTGATAAGCTGATGAGCGATAATCATGATCAATATATCAAGAACCGAATTGATGACCCGTATGACTATAGCCGCCCTTGTATGGGCTTATTAATCGGCTATGCCGGAAAATTGCTGGAACTTTTCAACGCCTTACTTGAAATTGAAAAAGAAGAGTCGATCAATAACGACCAGATACTTCTCAACAAATATTACCTGAAAAATCCCGATAGTATTTTTCTTGACAGTTCTTGCACCATGTTTCAAAATCTTTGGCGAACCGGATGGGGGTTGTTTGGAAAGATCAATCCGCACAATTCCAGGTGTGAAATTGATATCTATTTTGATGAACAATATAAAAGGAAAAGGGTAAGAAACAAAAAGTTCAATACAACAGCATGCTTTATTCACGGGCCTTTCAACCTCGACATGAGTTTGGTAATAAAGGAACTTGATCTGAAAGCCCCCCCATTGGATCTGTATAAGAGCTGGCACTATTGGGAATATAGTATTATGTATTTTTTAAAAAGGGGAATCAGGTTTTTTGGCCGATGGGTATTTGGAATTTTACTTTTGATAATAGTGGGGGTAATATTAATTTATCATTTCCTTTTATGATTATTCGCAAATATTCTGCAGTCAATATATTCCTGGTAATATGGAAAGGTTAATTCACTGAGGCTCGCATTCGGTGATGTGAAAACTTGATTTGTTTTGGGGTTTTCTCAGAAATCGCTTAAAGGCATTTTCAAAAATGACCGTCCAGAACTGAATAATAAAGCCAAACCATTACCTTACGCTTTTGTTCTTATTTATTAACCCGGGGTTAACATCGAATTAGAATATTTGCCTCAATTTTAGATTCTGTATTAAAAATTAGCTTATGATGTTTTCAGCAATATTCAAGCAACATGGAAAAATCAAAATTCCCTTCTCCAAAAGCGGAACGGGTAAGCTTGATGCTGCGACGACGAAGAAACTCACAGAGATATCTCAAAATAACAGTGATGTTTTCCTGTCAATCCTTTCCAGTAATACAGATGGACTCACTACAGTCCAGGTAAATGAAAGGCAAAAGCAATTTGGCCTAAATGAAATTCATCATGAAAAGGCGCCTTCCTGGTTTGCACAATTATTGCATTCATTTATTTTCCCTTTCAATGCAGTGCTGATGATCATTGCAATTATTACCTACCTGACGGACGTGCTTTTTGCAAATGCCCAGGAAAAAGACTACAAAACGATCATCCTGCTGTGTGTGATGATTTTGCTTAGTTCCCTAATAAGGTTTTGGCAGGAATTCAGGAGTAATAAAGCGGCAGAAACATTAAAGGGCATGATAAAAACAACAGCGAATGTTTTGCGAAAAGAAACAGGCAGGCAGGAAATAAATATTAGTGAACTGGTGCCAGGCGATATTATTTATTTATCGGCCGGCGATATGATACCCGCCGATTGCCGGGTCATTAATTCAAAAGATCTATTTATCAGCCAGTCTATGCTTACCGGTGAGTCATTACCGGTTGAAAAAAGAAGTACTGAAGAAGCTGATGCCGGCAAAAAATCACCGCTTGAGTTAGAGAATATTTGTTTCATGGGCACTAATGTTGCAAGCGGTTCTGCGGTGGCAGTTGCAGCAGTAACTGGCGATAAAACATATTTCGGATCATTGAGCAAGGCAATTACCGGTGACCGCACCGAAACCAGTTTTGACAAAGGCGTAAAAAGTGTAAGCTTCCTTCTAATCCGCTTTATGATGATTATGGTGCCACTTGTATTTTTTATCAATGGCTTTACCAAGGGTAACTGGCTTGAAGCATTACTTTTTGCCATATCCGTAGCCGTTGGTTTAACTCCCGAGATGCTGCCGATGATTGTAACAACCAACCTTGCCAAAGGAGCGGTGAATATGAGTAAAAGAAAAGTTATCGTGAAGCGTCTGAACGCCATACAGAGTATAGGAGCAATGGATATCCTGTGTACTGATAAAACGGGTACACTAACGATGGATAAAATTATTTTAGAAAAACACCTGAATGTTCAAGGTGAGGAGGATGATGAAGTATTAAAATGGGCCTTTCTGAATAGCTACCATCAGACTGGATTAAGAAATCTTATGGATAAGGCAATTCTAGAACATGTGGAATTACATTCTGTGCTTCACCCGGAAGAACAATTTAAAAAAGTAGATGAAATTCCTTTTGATTTTCAACGCAGGAGAATGAGCGTAATCCTGGAAATGCAAAATGGAAAGGACCTCTTGATTTGCAAAGGAGCTGTAGAAGAAATGCTCGGTGTTTGTACGCATGCCTTTGACCCCGGCCCGGACCGGAAACTACATATCGAACAGGATACCATCATGCCCATGGATGAAAAGACTCGTCAGCTGGTCCTAGAAACATCCAATAAATTAAATGAAGATGGTTTGCGTGTTCTATTGGTCGCCATTAAAGAATTTGATGACAGGGCGTTGACTTATTCTGTTGCCGACGAAAATAACATGATTCTTACAGGTTTTATCGGGTTCCTTGACCCTGCAAAACCATCCGCAGAACTTTCCATCAAGGCTTTGCAAAAATTAGGAATCAGCATCAAAGTACTTACCGGCGATAATGAAATAGTAACGAGAAAGATTTGCCGTGATGTTGGTATACCCATTAATAATATCCTCTTGGGAAGCGACGTGGATAAGATGACTGATGAAGAATTAAAGGAACAACTACCTGATGTTTCTATCCTGGCAAAACTGATGCCTATGCAGAAGTCAAGAGTCGTAAAAGCTTTACAGGCAGAAGGCCATACGGTGGGTTTTATGGGGGATGGTATTAATGATGCTGTGGCATTACGGGACGCTGATGTCGGGATATCCGTAGATACAGCCGTTGATATTGCGAAGGAAAGCGCCGACATTATTTTATTGGAAAAAGATTTAATGGTACTTCGAAAAGGGGTTATTTATGGAAGAAGAACCTTCGGTAACATCATTAAATACATCAAGATGGCTGCAAGCAGCAATTTCGGTAATATGTTTAGCATGCTGGGGGCCTCTGCACTTTTACCTTTCTTGCCAATGTTGCCGATACAAATACTTATTCAAAATTTATTGTACGATATTTCCCAGATCTCTATTCCATGGGACAGGATGGATAAGGACTACCTGGAAACACCACACAAGTGGGATTCGAAAGGGATTGGCAGGTTCATGCTATATATCGGTCCTATAAGTTCAATATTTGATTATGCTACTTTTGCGCTGATGTTTTACATTTTTAAAGCTAATTCACCAGAACACCAAAGCTTATTTCAATCGGGCTGGTTTGTTGAAGGGCTGTTTTCTCAAACCCTTATCGTTCATATGATAAGAACAAAAAAAATTCCTTTTATCCAAAGCTGGGCCTCAGCGCCTGTTGTTGCGCTCACTTCGTTTATTATGGCTATCGCTATTTACTTACCCTTTTCACCTTTTGCCAGCGCTTTTAAAATGCAGGCACTACCGGTACGTTATTTCCCCTGGCTATTAGCCATATTAATTGGCTATTGCCTGCTTACCCAATTGACAAAATATTGGTTCATAAAAAAGTTTAATCAATGGTTATAATAAAAAAGAAGAAGCATTGGGCCATCATGATAATTATAATTGCAATTATGGTTTTCATTATTGACCTGATATTTAATCATCATCATCATTAAATTGATATGGAATTAGTTTTGCTTTCAATGTGAATCCTGATCTATCGCCGGAAAATCCCTTCTATGTATTTTTCGTTTACCAGAATTATTGAAAATAACCCGGTAGAGACCATACCAGCCACCTATGCATCTTTGGCATTCAGGTCTTCGAAGGCGAAATATTTATTAAGCATATAACGGCACCTTACTGGTTTTCAAAAGAAGATCCCGTACTGAAATAATAAAGATTACTTTATAAATTTTCGATAGCACAAGGGAACAATAAATTCTGCCAATATCCCTTGCAGGTGATATTAGTTGAATTGTTTAATACTCCCAAATACGAATAGCCTTAAAGAATAACGAAATTCATTTTCAATGACGGTAGACATCCCTGTCAAAATTAACTCCCTCGGGTGTCCTCATATGGTGGTGATCATACCAGGGCCTGGTATGATGATGATATTGATTATAATAACGAGTCTCGTAACAACTGCTTAAATAAAGAGCTCCAAAGGAAAGAAACAATAAGGTTAAGATAATATTTTTTAATTTTCTTTTCATGATGCAATTAATTTTAAATGTAAATATCCAAAATTCCGGCGGTATGATTTAAAATCTTTTCGTGTTTACCAGGCTTCTTTAAGGTAAGAGCACCTATCAAAATACGGAACTGATTATTATTCCCCTTTACTTTTCTCTTTCCACTCTTTCCACTCTTTCGCAAGGAACCAACCATAACGTATTTGATCAGCTGGCTAATGCAGGAAAAGCATCTTTCATTGAATTCGAATGCCCCGGAGCTTAGGGATTATATCTTAATATTCCTCCATCCCATACTGTCGGTAAAATTACTTGAAGTGCTTGCGATTGTATGATATTTAGACCTGGTTATCACCTATTTTTTCCATTTACTTAAGGCGGAAGAGGAGTCTGAAAATTGTCAGGAAATGTATCGCTGGTAAAAGCAGCTAAATCCAAAATAAATTAATCGAATCACAGATGCTATCCGGCTGCAAAATAGGTCCAATTATCGAAATAAATAAAATTCTCCCCGGCAAGTCTCTATGTTTATGTTTGAAATCGGAGTGACCGTAAAAAAGTTGTTATATTTTAAAGATACCCAAACCCAAAAGAAATGAAAACGAACTCTACATTAGTTCATTGCGGAACAATGTTCGGTAAAGTAAAACAGGGAATCCTGTATTATTTTACTAAAAATAAGTGGTTCATTTATTTCGCGTTATTATTGTCCTCATTTTCCCAAAACACTTTTTCTCAGGTACCCATCCCTGATACTACTGCCACAGGATGGAGCAGCCTTGCAACCCTGAAATGGGACAACCGGAATTACCTCGTTACTACAGGAAATTATAGTGGATATGTTACGCCGGCCATGAGTACTACGCAAGCTTTTGCGATAGGCACAAACAGGTTAACTATTGTAATGGGCACTGGCATTACTACTACAGGCCAGGATACATTAATAACAGGTTACACCAATTCTTACGGGACACCTTCAGCCATTCTTACAAACGGAGGTAAAACCTTAAACTCTGTTGATTACAGCGGCAATGGTACTATAACGCTCACTTTTGATACAGTAGCTTCCCACATGGCTTTTAGCTTGTATGCCATCGACCAGAATCAAACGGCCACTGTTACCGCAACAGATGGTTCAGGAAATGCTTTGAATATCAGGATGGCTAATGCAGCCGCTTCAGGGGCTATCAATACCATAACGGGCAGCGGTACTACAAGCTCCAAAGCAACCGCATCCGGAGGCACATCAAATAATAACAGTAATGCGGGTACGGTAAATGTATATATTTTGGGCCTGAACAGCCCTGCCGGTACCAATGGCGTGAAGACCATTACCATTACGATCGGCGGTACTGCGGGAGGCTTCTGGCTTTCTGATATATGGGCATGCATTTATAGAGGATTTACACCTAATTATTACAAAGTTTCAAAGCCACTCACTAACCAACCAGCCTACACGCTGGCTGCAGATTTTTCAACGCCGGTAGCCGCTGCCATTGCGCTCACACCAGGAACGGGGCTCACGATAGGAGGAGTACCACTCACTGCAGGAAACGCCCGGTTTGTATTTAAAGACAGTTCAGCGACGTTGAAAAATACAAGGTCAAATAGCTATGGCTATGATCCTTACAACCATATATTATATTACATCCGCGATAACACTACTTCTCCGCCTGCAAACAAAGCGGTAAGAAAATATAGCTTCAATTACTTATCCCCTCCAAATGCCACTATGAGCTCCGGGTTAAACAGTACAGTTATCCCTGATATAACTGCCGCTCCATTTAATATACCGGTTTTTATCCAGGGAATTGAATCCGGTGGGGGCGCCTTTTCCAATGGTTCTTATTATATTGGGATTGAGGGCAGTGGTGGCCTTGGCTTATATACAATGGTTTGGCGAATAGATTTCAACACGGGTGACAGTGTGCCTTACCAGGCCTGCCAGGCTTTCGCTGTTTTGGCTGATAATATTTCAACAACACTTCATAATTACGGCGATCTTAGTATAAGTAATGATACATTATACGACTTTAACAGTGGAATCGGGTCTTATTCAGGCTTTATTCATTATGACCTGACTACAGGTCTTGTAGTTCATAATTATCTCAATAATGTATTACCGGGAGCTCAAAGTGCTGTTGCCTGGAATCAGCAGGTTTATGGTTTGGCTACCTTAACAGACAGTATTGCTAAATATGATTACAATGGTCAGTTGAATAATGAAATTCATATTTTCGGCAATTCAACTGTAGACTGGCAGACCGGTGTCGGTGCTTTAGATGCATCAGATGCTTTTTTGCCTCCCCTTGATTATGGCGATGCACCTGCTTCATATGATACTACCGGTGGTACCCAATACGCAGGACATGACTACGACAGCACGATCACGCTGGGAACTTACTGGAACCCTGAATTTGCTCCAAAGTGGAGCGCCACAGCATCAGCAGATAATTCAGATGACGGTGTTATTACACCACCAATCTTCTCCCATACCCAGACTAATTATTCAGTCACGGTAAATGTTTATAACCACAGCGGCAGTAATATAACCCTTGCCGGATGGATTGACTTGAATAATGATGGTGCCTTTTCTTCATCCGAGGGAACAATGACAATAGTGGGCAGTAGCCCTGGCTTGCAAACCGTCACGCTTAACTGGAATGGTTTTCCGATGATAAGCAACCCGCTAATCACCCAGGTATTTATGCGCATCCGCGTTACATCTGCAAGCAATGGTATGACAACCTCAAATGCAACCGGCTACTTCAGCAACGGCGAAGTGGAAGATTACCAGCTACTCGTTTTAGATAATGTATTACCTGTAAACCTGGTCAAATTTAATGCATATAAGCAAGGTGGAAGCGTTCTGCTAAACTGGACAACTGCGTCTAAGCCGGGGCTGGATCATTTTATTGTGGAAAGAAGCACAGATAACGGTACAGACTGGGAACAGCTTGGAGAAGTGATGGCATCTGAGGACAATAACGAACAACAGAATTATACATATACTGATGCCAGTCCTGCAAAAGGTACTAACTTATACCGCCTGCAAATAACAGGAGTAAGTGGTAGCATAATCTATAGCAACATAAAGCAGATTGACATACAAGGAGAAGGTACTATGACCTTAATTGTATATCCAAATCCGGTAGGAACCCGCGAGCCTATAAATATACAATTATCAGGTGTTACAGAAGGGGTATACCAGGTAAGCATTGTTTCATCATCCGGACAGACATTGAAAGAGATCACAAAATATATTACCAGTCAGAATTCTTCTATGATACCGATGCCGGCCAAAGAGATGCCCGCAGGTACCTATATAGTTATGGTAAAAGGAAATAGGCAGCTATTATCCAGCCTAGTTATTATCCAATGAGTTTGATTTTTTATCTTTCGGAGATGGTTCGGGGAAATAAATTTGTTATAAAAAAATGTAGTAGCTTACCAATTCAAAATCTCCGGGAAATGAGAAAGATAAATTATATCAACACGCTTTTCATAGCATTTTTATTTTTAATTGGAAATAATATATATGCTCAAAATAACAACACGGCATCTCATCTTTTAAGGCATATAGTAATTATAACTTTTAAACACAACGCCTCACCTGATAGCATACAATCTTTGGATGATTTGTATAAGAGATTATCAAAAAGCGCGTTTGTTAAAGACTTTGAAAACGGTGTGAATGTATCCACCAGGGACAGTGGTGTATTGAAGCATGTATATGTCACTTCCTTTGCCTCAAAAGAAGATATGCAGCATTATTCAAAAATTCCTGAATACGCTTCCCTTTTTAAGATTTCACTTCCCATTGCAGAAGAAGTTTCTGTTGTGGATTATTGGATAGATAAATAATTTTTTCGGCTGTCACTTATCCATCGGTTCATGGAAATTCCCTGTCTTATTTTCATGAAAAAGAGGATTTTCCACCTAGCACTTCTCCTCTCTATTTTAGCCTTCTCACTCATAGGATGTAAGAAGGATAATGAGCAACTAAGCCCGGGAACTATAGTTGGATGGAATTATGGATACTGTGCTTTTTTGGCGGATTCTATCTAAATCTTTCAAAAGATGCTTCTGTAAATAAGAACAATTATTACGTCTTAAGTTACACTCAATCCTTAGGCCCGGTAATCAATAAATTAGGTGGCAATACCATAACGATAATTCTCCGATCTCAGTCTACGTTGATGGAAAGCCCCTTGCAGATTCTCTTTTTGGTTTACCCATTCTTTTTGTCACCGATATCAGACTGCAATAGTTTAAGGCCAGCTACAGGCTGTAAAATTGTATTACCTTAGAACATTATAAGTCGAAGAGCTGTAAATTGATAATAATATACTGTTCCAATAAACTAAAATAAATGATATGTTACCCGCTAAATCTATTTTCATTTTTTTGCTTTGTTGCTGCCCTGTAATTTTATTTCCCCAATCGAAATCGTCAGATACATTCTATCTTTTGAAACCTGATCGTGTTTTTGACGGCGACCAAATCCATACGGGCTGGCAGGTGCTGGTAAAAAATCAAACCATTGAAGCTGTTGGCGTAATAGATCCAAAAATCAAGGGTGTTTCCATAATTGAGCTAAAAGGATGTACGCTTTTACCGGGTCTCATTGAAGGTCACTCTCATTTATTTCTTCATCCTTACAATGAAACCAGTTGGGACGACCAGGTTTTGAAAGAATCAACTGCAGAGCGAGTGGCGCGGGCAACGGTTCATGCAAGAAATACATTATTTGCTGGATTTACAACAGTTCGCGACCTGGGAACTGAAGGGGCAGGTTATAGTGATGTAGGATTAAAACAGGCAATTGAAAAAGGAATTATCCCCGGTCCTCATATGCTGGTAGCAACCAAAGCTATTGTTGCAACGGGGAGTTATGGGCCAAAACTAAGGGAAGGAGCTGATGTACCAAAAGGTGCAGCAGAAGCTGACGGTAACGATGCCCTGATAAAAGAAGTGCGCACGCAAATAGGAAAAGGTGCAGATGTTGTAAAACTATATGCCGACTACCGCTGGGGACCTAACGGAGAAGCAGAACCTACATTTACTGAGGAGGAGTTAAGAACTGCAGTAGAGGTTGCCAAAAGCAGCGGCAGAATTGCAGCCGCACATTCCACTACTGCAGAAGGCATGCGACGCGCCATTCTTGCCGGATTTACAACTATTGAACATGGAGATAACGGAACACCGGAAATTTTTGCCGAAATGAAACAAAAAAATATTGCTTTATGTCCTACACTTGCGGCCTCAGAAGCCATAGCACAATACCATGGCTGGCGCAAAGGCATTGACGAAATGCCCGATAATGTAAAGGAGAAACATAAAAGTTTTAGCGCAGCTTTACAAAGTAGTGTTACCATCTGCATGGGGGGGGACGTGGGAGTTTTCCCTCACGGTGATAATGCACGCGAAATGGAGCTGATGGCCGAATATGGTATGAATCCTTTGGATGTATTGCGCTCTGCCACATCTGTAAATGCTGATGTATTCCAGATCAGTACTAAATATGGCAGAATTAAGCCAGGTTTATTTGCAGATATTATTGCGGTAAAGGGCGATCCTTCTTCAGATATTCATACTATTAGAAATGTTCAATTGGTTATGAAGGATGGAGAGATCTATTTGAAAAAATAGGTCTATATCGATTCTTGCCTTCAGCAAATTGGCTATTTAATGATACAATGTGCTGTTAACCATTAAATTGATTTGAAAGGAATATGTCTTTCAATTGAATATTTAGAAGCATTCATTAAAGCTAATAAACGAACCTTTTTCAGGAAGTCGTCTCTCTGTTAAGACAAAAAAGAATTTAATAACAAACAATATTTTTCATTTTGCCCCGTTAAGGCTATTGATCATTGATTATTCTAGGTAAGAATCTCAATTTTTCTAACCATTTTTTATCTTATTTCCAATCTCAAATGGGGTAGTGTAATAACATATTCCCCTAAGATATCCATTAGAAGGCAATCAACGCTTCAAATCAACCAGTTATTTTTTGGCGCTATTGATTCAAGATTTGGTCAACAATAATCCAAACATTTGCAGAGGCAAATAATCATAACCGATCCTATGAAAAAACTCTACCTTAAAAACAGCTCATTAGCTTTCCTGCTGACATTCATCATATCTAATATTAATGCACAAAGTAGCTTCAGGATAGGGGCAGGCTCTGAAATGGCTAATTTCAGCACTTTGGATCTAGCATCTTCTGGTGTTCAAACCTGGACCACAGATCGCCTGTCCACTCCCGGATATTTCAGTGCGAAAATAGGGGCTTTTTTTACCGGAGCAACCGATTCATCTAATATTAATGGGTATCTCAAGAAATACGGAAATGAGCTTTATACGTTTCCTGTTGGAAGTGGAACCGACTTAAGAACTTTAACGATGTCCGCTCCTTCATTAATTACAGATGCCTATGCCACTGCGTGGATTCCGGGTGACCCCAGCGGAAATGCTGACCCTACCGGACCTAATGGAGGGCCTCACGATATTAATTCAAGGACTTCTCCAATAACTACAGTTAGTAATGTCGGCCAATGGGACTGGCAAACTGGAATTGACCTAGGCGCTACGGGTAATGGAGCAGGACTTACAATAACAGTCAGCATTCCGGATATGACTGCTTTTTCTACCACTGCAGGCTTACGCCTCGTTGGTTGGAATGGAACTGACTGGGTGGACTTAAGCGGCTCGCCAACTGCAACGGGTACTGCAATAAACAGCACTTTGAGCGGCACAATGGTGGCTGGCATATCAGCTATTGGAATTGGTTCTATTGACCTTCCATTACCGGTAAAACTGGTCTCCTTTATTGCACAAAATTCAGGTTGTAATGCAGTTTTGAATTGGACTACCGCAAATGAACAGAATATGTCGGATTTTGAAATTGAACAAAGCGATGATGGTAGTGTATTCCATTCGGCCGGCGTCGTTTCGACTAAGGGCAATAACCAGTCAAATAATTATTCATTTACGCTAAATCAGTCATCAGTCATAAATTATTACAGGTTAAAGATAATTGACATAAATGGTTATTATACTTACAGTTCAGTAACGATGGTTAAGACAAATTGCGCTATAAAGAGCGAAATTATTACTGTATATCCTAACCCGGTTAAAAATGGAATTGTATCCATCAGCTTCACTTCTCCAATAAATAATGCTGCAAAACTAATGTTGATCAACGAATCCGGCCAGACATTTATTAGCATGGACATGGCAATAAATGCGGGTACTAACCTGGCAAAATTGCAACTCAATCAAATTCCTAAAGGAACCTACTTAATTAAGTTAGTATCGACAGGAAACAAATTTGCTTTTCAAGCTCAAAAAATAATTGTTCAATAAAACAATAAAATAATACCTCATTGTTTAACCCTATATTTTAAAGAAACCTAATTAAAATCCAATTTATCATGAAAAAGAATTTCCTTTTATTATTATCTGTTTCATTATGCTTTTGCAATAACCTTTTTGCACAAATCAAATTAGGTAATAATCCTACAACCATTGGCGCAAGCTCTTTATTGGAAATGGAAAGTACCAATAAGGGCCTTGTTCTCCCAAGGATGACCACAGCACAGATTATGGCTATTGCAGCGCCATTGCAAGGCATGCTTGTATATAACACTGATAGCAACGGTATAGCACAGCGTACTTCAACTGCCTGGCAGTATCTTTGCCAAACAGGCGGCCCTAATTCCCCGGCTTCAAACGACTGGCATATCACCGGTAATTCAGGAACAATAGATGGTACCAATTTTCTGGGAACTACAGATAATGTTCCTCTTAATTTCAGACTAAACAATCAAAAAGCAGGGAGAATTGATAACACCAATGCCAATGCATTTTTTGGATACCAGGCAGGAAACAACAACACGTCTGGTGCCCAGAATACTTTTGTGGGGCAGCGGGCCGGATTTAACAATACAACAGGAGTTTGGAATACTTTCGTTGGAGATAGCGCGGGATATTCCAATACAAGCGGTTATAGAAACACTGGCATCGGCTACCAATCACTTCTGAACAACACTACAGGCTGGTGGAACGATGCTTTTGGTTATAAAACACTTTACTCAAATACAACCGGAAGCGATAATATGGCGGTCGGACACGCAGTTCTATTTAGTAACACAACCGGAATTCATAATGTAGGTGTAGGTAACGACGCCATAGTGTCCAATACTGTAGGAGGGGGAAATAGCGTAGTAGGTTACGGCGCTTTATATTTCAACAACGATCCTATAGGCTATAACACAGCAATGGGCTACAATGCCATGTGGGCCAGTACCGTAGGTAGTTTCAATACAGCGATAGGAAGGTCTTCATTAACAAACACAACAGGTACCTATAATACAGCTTTGGGAGATAATTCAGGCGGTACCAATACCAGCGGCAGCAATAATACTTTTATTGGCGCCAGCGCCGATGCTTCCATCAATTCACTTACCAACGCCACAGCAATTGGTTACCAGGCCTCAGTGAGTGGCAATAATACGATTGTGCTAGGTAATAATAGTATAACAGCTCTAAAATGTAATGTTCAAACAATTACGGCTTTAAGTGACGGACGGTTCAAATCAGATATCCGATCAGATGTTCCGGGTCTTGATTTTATTCTAAAATTGACTCCGGTAACTTATCACCTGAATGTACATAAGTTAAATGCATATACCCGTAATGCGGATAACTCCTCTTCAGCAATTCCGGTTAGTTACAATCCATCTGAAGAAGCTGCAATAAAAAACAAGGAAAGCATACAATATTCAGGTTTCATTGCGCAGGATGTTGAAAAGGCTGCAGAGGAAGTCGGTTATGATTTCAGCGGTGTTTATAAACCTCAGAACAGTAAGGATACATGGGGACTTGGTTATTCAGAATTTGTCGTGCCACTGGTAAAAGCAGTGCAGGAGCAACAGGATCAAATTAAGCAATTGAATAACCAGGTTGAAACTCAAAACAAGGCAATCAGTGAGTTGAAAGAAATGGTAAAACAGCTATCTGATGAAGTGAAACTCAACAATAAATCAAAAATATCTGAATAATAAAGAGAAGGAACTATTCAGGTTGAAGAATAAAATCCTATAAAATAATATGCTGGCGCGCTGATATTCAACTCTTCTCATTGCATTTATTGGCGGATCCAATCACACATTTGAAGCAGGATAAGTGTTATTCCTGACTTCCTCATAGGACACCCAATAAAAAATAAAGCGCCTGAGAATATCATAAACAGTAGTTTTAAATAAAAAAATAATTAAATATTCAATCCTCAGACTCTTTAAAAGAAATAGGTGTCCCAGTGAGGAAGACGGGAGAAGGAACTATTCAGGTTGAAAAATAAAATCCTATAAAATAATCTGCTGGCGCGCTGATATTCAACTATTTTCAATGCATTTATTGGCGGATCCAATAACCCATTTGAAGCAGGATAAGTGTTATTATAGCATCGAAAAGAATTAGTTGAAAAAGTGGAAAAATATTTTTCCACTTTGGCGTCAAACTTAAAAATTTACCTACATTCGCCTAACCTATAGGGATAATACAGATAATAGTTTGTAACACCGGACATGCCGTATCGATAAGGAAACAAATTCAGTAGAGGCTTCGGATCATTTTTGCTTACCCCCCATTCCACGCTATTATTTTTATTCAGCTATTCTATAATTTTATTTTGTTATGCATTTGTAGAATAACTTAACGATGATCCTTCAGCGTATTTTATGGCATAGGAAATGATGGTTAATGAAGATTAATAAGTGATCCTGCGGATCCGGTGAATTATTAGAAAATATATTTCATAGAAAACTAAAAAATAAAGCAATGGAAAGAATCACAGTTTTTAAGCTATCCGATGGAAGATTGATTGAAAATGAAGCTTTGGCCAGGATATGCCAGGCAGAAATTGATATTAAGAAAAGACTATCCTCTCTGTGCAAGGAATTATTTGAAGGTATCGATGTTGAGCAATATCCACAAGTAATTTATAATAAGCGCCAGGAATTTTTGGATGCATTGACAAATAAATAGGGTTGTTTTGCTAACCGCATTTGTGTTGGTGAATAATGAATGGAATTATTTTTCAAGGCATGGAATATTTGATGAATAATATTCAATATTCTATTTAATAGGATGGCGCTAAAATGCTTTTTCCAACGGCTGGGATTGATTCGCCAACCTTCCCAAGCCCGAATTTGGTCATATTATTACAGACACATTCATAGCTGCCGCCACTCA
>OCTA010000588.1_pt1 | contig 33389 bp, 25 predicted proteins | sample 1538991 | NCBI WGS metagenome assembly OCTA01 (sample SAMEA3539302, study PRJEB22396) | soil metagenome | biome: tundra; feature: field; material: soil | place: USA | collected 2010-05 | depth 0.15 m | reverse complement strand
CTTAAAGCGGAACTTTCTACTTTGCCGGACCGGAACTTTCTACTTTGCCCCGACACGCACCCGCAAGAAGATCTGTAGAAGCCAGACCTCGGTGCTATAATGGGATGGTTTCATCCCGAAAGCCGAGGTTCGCCCATATGTTCCTTAGCGTCAAAGAGATGGAGCAGCGGAAGGTTCGTTTCGAGGAGATCTTCCAGCCGGGGCAGATCGATTTTTCGGGCGAGTATCTGGAACAGGGTTCTCCGCTGCGCGCGGCCGGTTCGGCCGAGATGTTGCCGCGTTCGGAGGGCGAGCTTCGAATTCAAGGGGGGTATTCGGTCGAAATGACGTCGCAGTGCGACCGCTGCCTGGGCCGCGCGCGTTTTCCGCTGGACACGAGTTTTGATTTGTATTACCGGCCCATTTCGGAAGTTGCCCCCGAGGAAGAGGTCGAGATCGACGCGGGCGAAGTGGAAATCGGGTTTTACGCGGGTGACGGCATCGAACTGGAGGACCTCCTCCGGGAACAGGTGCTGCTGGCCCTGCCCATGCAGCGGGTGTGCAGCGACCTCTGTAAGGGGATTTGCCCGGTTTGCGGCAATAACCGGAACGAGACCACGTGCGGTTGCACGGTTGAAAAGGCCGATGATCGCTGGGGAGCGCTCCGCAATCTGGAATCCGAGTAACTCCGAGATTCGATCCCGCGCAAGCGGAAAAGACGTGTTGAGGTAGAGATATGCCGAATCCCAAACGTAGACACTCCCAACGGCGGACCGCCAACCGGCGGGCCCAGGATGCGCTGAAGGCCCCCAGCCTGTCGGAGTGTCCGAACTGCCATGAGCCGAAGCTGCCGCACCGGGTGTGCCCGCACTGCGGCCAGTACAAGGGCCGCGAAGTGGTGGAAGTCGTACAGGAGTAGACTCTTTCCAAAATGCAAACCATTGCCGTGGACGCAATGGGTGGAGACCACGCCCCCAAAGCCGAAGTGGAAGGGGCGGTTCGGGCAGCCAGAAACCTGGATGTCAAGGTCGTCCTGGTCGGCCAGGAGGATGTAATCCGCCAGGAACTCGCCCAGTACGAAGACTACCGGGATCTTCCCATCGAGATCGCCCACGCTCCGGACGTCGTCACCATGGAGGACAGCGCGGCGCGCGCCGTGCGCAACAAGCCCAATAGCTCGTTGCGGGTGGCGTCGCGCATGGTGAAGAATGGCCAGGCGCACGGACTGGTCTCCGCCGGCAACACCGGCGCGGTCCTGGCCACGGCCAAGATCGTGCAGGGCGTGGTACCGGGCGTGGACCGGCCCGCGCTGGCGGGCATCTTTCCGACCATGAAACGCACGCCCGTGGTGGTGGTGGACGTGGGCGCCAACGTGGATTGCTCGGCGCGCCAACTGGCGCAGTTCGCGGTGATGGCCGAGATCTATTCCCGCATGATTATCCGCTCCCGGCCCAACCCTCGCGTCGGCATCCTTTCCATCGGCGAGGAAGAGCACAAGGGCAACGACCTGACCCGCTCCGTGGCTTCCCTGCTTAAGAACCTCGACCTGAATTTCATCGGCAACGTGGAAGGCAGCGACATCTACGCCGGCGACGTGGACGTGATCGTCTGCGACGGTTTCGTGGGCAACGTGGCGCTCAAAGTGAGCGAAGGCGTGGTGGACTTGGTCAAGCTGGTGATGCGCGAGTCGCTGGAGGCCTCCATCACCGGGAAGATCGGTTACGCGATCGCCAAGAGCGCATTCACCACGTTCCGGAAGCGCCTGGATTACTCCGAGTACGGGGGCGCCCCGCTGCTCGGGGTGCGCGGCGTGTGCATCATCTGCCACGGCCGGTCCAACGCCAACGCCATCAGGAACGCCATTCGCGTGGCCAAGGAATTCTCCGAAGGCAAGGTGAACCAGTTGATCGAACAGGAGCTGGCGCGCTCGGCTTTCGGTGAAAATGGGAATCACGTCGAACCGCCGCTCCCTGAGAACGCGTGAGAGAATTATGGCCGTGAGCGCCAGGCCTGTCCTATTGCTTCTGTTTGCGGCGGGCGCATTCGCACAGGACCGTGTGGCATGGTCGGTCCAGGCCCAATCGGCCACAGTCGCGCCGGGCGGGCTTGCGCTGCTGGGCGCCAGCGCGCGCATCCAACCGGGCTGGCATCTCTACTCGGCGTCTTCGCCGGCGGGGATTCCCGCTACCTTCCAGGTGGAACCGGGCACGCTGGTGAAGGTGTTCCAGCCGCCGCCTAAGAAGGCATTCGACAAGAATCTCAACGCCGAGAGCGAGACTTACGAGGGCGAAGTCGAGTTCTTGCTCGAAGTCAAGCTGCCGGGCGACGCCCGCCCAGGGCCAGCGGCTTTGACCGTCAAGGCGCGTTTTCAGGCCTGCAACGACGCCGAATGCGTTCCGGGCAGGTGGACGGGTACGGCAGCGATCGCGCTCGACCCGGCGGCTCACGCTATCTTGACGATACCGGCGGCGTACGCGGAAGCCAAGGCGCCGGCGGCTTCTGCCGGTGGAGCGGGGCAATCCCCTGCCTTGGCCGCGCAGGGCTGGGCGGCGTTTCTGCTGCTCGCATTCGGATTCGGGCTGGCCTCGATTTTCACTCCCTGCGTGTTCCCGATGATCCCCATCACCATGTCGTACTTCCTGAACCGGCAGTCGGGCGGGCGGCGCGACGGCGTGATCCAGGCGGTGGTTTTCTGCCTGGGAATCGTCGTGCTGTTTTCCGGCCTGGGGCTTCTGGTCACCGCGATGCTGGGACCGTTCGGGGTGGCGCAGCTTGGCGCAAATCCGTGGGTCAACGGGTTTATCGCGGCGCTGTTCATCGCCTTCGGATTGAGCCTGCTGGGCGCGTTTGAGATCACCATTCCGTCCTCCATCCTGACGCGCTTGAACCGGTCTTCGGAAAAGGGCGGCTTCGCAGGCACGCTGCTGATGGGGCTGACGTTCTCGCTGGCTTCGTTTGCGTGCGTGGGGCCCTTCGTGGGCACGCTGCTGGCGGCTTCGGTCGGTGGCGGCGGCGTGCGGCCGCTGGCTGGCATGGTGACGTTCGCGGCGGGCCTGGCGCTCCCCTTTTTCCTGCTGGCGCTGTTCCCCGCCTACCTGAAACGGCTCCCGAAAAGCGGCGGTTGGATGGCGCGCGTGAAGGTGGTCATGGGCTTTGTCATCCTGGCCGCCAGCCTGAAATACCTGGGCAGCCTGGACCAGGTGATGCAGTGGGGCTTTCTGACCCGGGAGCGGTTTCTGGCGGCTTGGATCGTGCTGTTCGCCATGGCGGGGCTGTACCTGCTCGGTTTTGTTCGGTTGGAGGGCATCAAGCCGGACGAGCCCCTTGGTCCGGGGCGTCTGCTGGTGGGCATCGCGTTCCTGGTTTTCGCCATCAGCCTCCTGCCCGGCATGTTCGGAGGCAGGCTCGGGGAACTGGACGCTTATGTCCCCGAAGCGGCGGCGGGGGCGGCAGCGCCGGGCGGAGCGGCGGATCGGAATGCCCTCTCCTGGATGAAGAACGACTACCGCGGGGCGCTCGACCGCGCTCGCCGCGAGGGCAAACTGGTCTTCGTGAACTTCACCGGATATGCCTGTACTAATTGTCACTGGATGAAGGCCAACATGTTTTCCAGGCCCGAGATTGCCGCCGCGCTCAACGGGTTCGTTCTGGTGGAACTCTATACCGATGGCACGGATGCGGCTTCGGACGCCAACGGGCAGCTCGAACTGGCGAAGTTCCAAACCAGCAGCGAGCCGTTCTACGCCATTCTGGACGCCGATGAGAAGGTGATTGCGACCTCCGCCGGAGTAACCCGGAACCCACAAGAGTACCTGGCATTTCTGCAAAAGGGCGCCGGGGCGACATCGGCCGTTACGGCCTCCGCTTCGCCGGCTGGTGGCGGGCAGATTGCGGATCTGCCCCGCGCAACGCTGCGCGGCGACGGGGTGTCGCTGGGCGGCAAGGTCGTGGTGGTGAACTTCTGGGCTACCTGGTGCGTGCCGTGCGTCGAGGAGATCCCCGGCTTCAACAGTCTGCACCGCGAGTTCGGCCCGAAGGGCGTCGTGGTGCTCGGGGTCGCCATGGATGACGAAGGCAAGCAGCTCGTGGAGCCCTTCTTGAAGAAACATCCCATGGATTACGCGGTGGCGTTGGGGTCGGAAGCCGTGACGAAGAAATTCGGCCTCGACGCTCTTCCGGTGACCCTGGTATTCGACCGCTCCGGGAAGCAGGTGAAGCGGTTTGAAGGGTTCACCGGCGAGGCCGCCCTGCAGTCCGCAGTGCGGCAGGCGATGTAGCCGAATGCCAGTCCTTAGTGGGATCCATCCGATCGCGGAAGCCTTGAAGGCCGGCCGGCCGCTGGAGCGGCTGCTGGTGGCCAAGGGCGCCGGCGGCCCGCGATTGCAGGAGATCATCGACCTGGCGCGGCGCGCTTCCGTGCAAGTGCGCTTCGAGCCGCGCGCGGCGCTCGACCGGCTGGCCGGCAGCTCGGCCCACCAGGGCGTGGTGGCGCTGGGCGCTGCCAAACAGTATGCCGACCTCGATTCGGCGGCTTCTTCGGAACTCGTCGTGGTGCTCGATGGCGTCGAAGACCCGCATAACCTCGGCGCCATTATCCGTACGGCGCATGCGGCCGGGGCCGGCTCCATCATCGTTCCGGAGCGGCGCGCCGTCGGCGTCACCGACGTGGTGGCCAAGGCCGCGGCTGGCGCGCTCGAACACCTCCCGGTTGCCCGCGTCACCAACGTCAATCGCGCCCTCGAAGACCTCAAGAAGCGCGGCTTCTGGATCTACGGCCTGGACGAACGCGGCCCGGAAACCTACGACCAGGTGAAGTTCGCAACCCCCACGGCGCTCGTCTTCGGCGGCGAAGGGTCCGGCCTCCACGAGCAGGTACGGAGGCATTGCGACGCGCTGGTGCGCATTCCCATGGCCGGCAAGATTTCCTCGCTCAACGTCTCGGTGGCGGCCGGCGTGGTTCTCTTCGAGTGGAAGAGACGCCGTGGGAAAGCATCATAGTAGAATCGAGACCAGATGAATCACGCACTGTCGACGCACCTGTGGGCCAACCATCGCCTGACCACCAACCTGCTGGCGAAGATCCAGCAGGCGGGAATACCGGAAGTGGAGATCTTCTGCGCCAAGCAGCACCTGGACTGTCGCGACAAGGCGCAGATCGCCGAACTGGGCCACTGGTTCCGCGATTGCGATCTGAAGCTGCGTTCGCTGCACGCCCCCATGTACACGGATGAGATCTGGGGCCGCTCCGGGCCGCACGCCGCGATCACGATTACCGAGCCGGTGAAATCGCTGCGCCTGCCCATGGTGGACGAGATCAAGCGCGCCATCGAGATCGCCGAGCTGATTCCCTTCCGCTATCTCATCCAGCACATCGGCGTGGGCGGCGAGGAATTCGACATGCGCAAGTTCGACGCCGCCTTCACCGCGCTCGAAGAGTTGCGGGTTTTTGCCCGGCAGCTCGACGTCGAGATCCTGCTGGAGAACATCCCTAACGAGTTGTCCAGCGCCGCGCGCCTCCGCGAGTTCCAGGACCTGACTCACATCGGCTTGAACTACGTGTTCGACACGGGCCACGCCCACATGGGCGAAGGCGTGGAAACGGCGTTCCATCTGATGAAGGAGCGCATCCGCTCCACGCACATCCACGACAACGACGGGAAGCAGGACGCTCACCTGTTTCCGTTTTCCGGCGCCATCGACTGGAAGAGCGTCATGGAACTGCTGCGCAGTTGCGGAGACCAGTTTCCGTTGCTCCTGGAGTTGAAGGAACGCCCCGGCGCCGCAAACCCGCTGGACGGCGTGAAGGAGGTTTTCGACCGGTTGGAAGAACAGTAAGAGCAATCGATCATCCGGCTTGGAATTCGCGCTGGTCACTACCGCGCAGAACTGAGTTCCTCAAACCGGCCCTCAGCCGAGAATCACTCGCCGTCCTTCGATCCGGTAGTTGCCGCCGATCGCGATGCGCAACGCTTCGGAGTAAATCCGGTGCTCCTCTTTCAGAATGCGCGCGGAAAGAGTCTCCACCGTGTCCGTGTCCCTCACCGGCACGGGCGCTTGAATCAGGATGGGCCCGGCGTCCAGGTACTCGTCCACAAAATGTACCGTGCAACCGGTGACCCGGACGCCGTGTTCCAGCGCCTGGTGTTGCGCGTCCAGTCCCGGGAAGGCCGGCAGCAACGAGGGGTGGATGTTCAGAATACGGTTGGGAAATGCGCGGACGAAGGTGGCGCTGAGCAGCCGCATAAAACCCGCGAGGCAGACCAGCTCCACGCCGCGCCGGCGCAGTTCTTCCACCACCATGCGATCGTAGACTTCGCGGTCCAGGCCCTTGGAGGGGATGCACACAGCGGGCAATGCACGGCGGCGGGCGGCTTCCAACCCTGGCGCCTCGGAGCGGTTGGAGATCACCACGGCGATTTCCGCGTCGAGCTCGCCGCCGGCGATATTGTCCGCGATGGCCTCGAAGTTCGAGCCGCGGCCGGAGATCAGGATTCCAAGCCGGGTCATCGGTACTCCACGCGCGGACGCCCGCGCCGGTGCGCCACCACCTCGCCGATGCGGAACGGCGATTCGCCCAGCTTTTCCAGCGCCGCGGCGGCCTTGGCGGCGCCCCGCGCGGGCACGGCCAAAATCATGCCGACGCCGAGGTTGAACGTGCGGCGGTAATCGTCCTCGGGGATGCCGCCGATGGCCCGCAGAACCTCGAACAGCGGCGGAATGCGCCACGCGCCGGTGTCGATGGAAACCGCCAGATCCTTGCGCAGCATGCGCGGGGTGTTGCCGGTGATTCCGCCGCCGGTGATGTGCGCGGCCCCGCGCAACAGACCCGCCGCCAGCAGCGCGCGGATCGGTTTCAGGTAGCTGCGGTGCACCGCCAGCAGCGCGTCGCCCACCGTCGCGCCGACCTCCGGCAGCAGCGTTGTCGGACCGTATCCGGCCTCGTCGAACAGCAGCTTGCGGGCCAGCGAATAACCGTTGGTGTGCAGTCCGGTGGAAGCGAGCGCCAGCAGCGCGTCGCCGGCGCGGATGCCCTTACCGCCGAGAACCTGGGAGCGCTCCGCGGCGCCCACGATAAACCCCGCAAGGTCGTACTCCTGTTCGGCGTACAAGCCGGGCATCTCGGCGGTCTCGCCGCCGATCAGCGCGCAGCCGTTCCGCCGGCAGCCCCGTGCAATTCCCGAGACCACCGCCGCCGCCACGCCCGCATCGAGCTTGCCCACGGCGAAGTAGTCCAGAAAAAACAGCGGGAGCGCGCCCTGCACGGCGATATCGTTGACGCAGTGGTTCACCAGGTCCTCGCCCACCGTATCGTGGCGGCCGGTAAGGAACGCGATCTTCAGCTTGGTGCCGACGCCGTCCGCCGAACTGACCAGCACGGGTTTGCGGAACCCTTCGAGTTGGTAGGAGGCGCCGAAGCTCCCGATGTCGGTGAGCACGCCGCGCGTAAACGTCCGGCGCGCAAGTTTGCGGATCGACGAAACGGCGCGCTCGGCCTCATCGATATCCACGCCGGCATCGCGATAACGAATCTGTTTTCCTGGGGGCACATATCAGTATAGCGGGCGGCGCTTCCGGCCCACCCGCGGGTAGTGTCTGAATCGTGCGTTGATTGCGGATTGCAATAGTCTGGCTAACACAGGAAGGTCGGTTTCTCTGCTGGGCCCCCGCGCACGCGGAAGGGCGGGTCAACCGACTCTGAACAACTCCCCCGTGGTTGCAGTGGTCGCACACATGAACATGGAAGGAAGCATCTTGGTCACTCGCCGGACCACCTACGCGGTACCCCCTCCCGATGAAGCTCCCGCCGAGGAGATCCCGGTAGTTTCCTTTGCCGCATACTTGGCATGGCCAAGTCTCCGCTCCACGAGTGTGTGACGGGGATGCCGCCGCGTGCCGGAGTGTCGCAGCGTGCGCGTCGTTACGGTTCCAGTAGTCTGTTGCGAATAGCCATCAGTTCGGCAGGGGTAAGCTTGAGCGCATTGTACAGGTAAGCCTCCACCGAGCCGTATTTCTGGTCTATCATCTGGAACGTGGAGTCTATCCACCGTCGATCGACGCCGCCTGACAGTCGCCGGACCGTGTCGGCATCGGGAGGGCTGGCGAGTTGCTGGCGTTTTTGGATATTGGCGGCCAGTTCAGGGATTTTGCTATCCGGAACGAGGTACGTATTGCTCAGCAGGTAATCCGCCCTCGCGACATCGCGGGGGACGCCCATGCCGGTCAATAGGAGGGCCGCCATGACCCCCGTGCGGTCTTTCCCGGCGGCGCAATGAAACACCATGGGCAGATCTCCCGCGGCGATGCGCCGAAAGGTGAGAGCGAACTGAGCGCTGGATTCTTCCACCCACCAATAATCCGGTCGCGGAACCCTTGCAGGCTGGGCGCCGGAAGATGCGGCACCGGCCGCGCTGGAACCGCCGCTGTTCCCATACGAATCGATCGTGTTCACCAGAAACACGGGGCGAGGAAAGCCCTGCCAGATCGTCGGCGATTGCCGGCGTTCCGAATCCACTCGGAAATCACAGACCATCTCCAGACCGAGGCCGGCCAGGTACTTGTAGTCTTTTGCGGTCAAGGCGCTGAGCTTGCCCGAGCGATACATCGCACCCCAGCGGACGTGGCGGCCTCCGGCGGTGGAATATCCTCCCAAATCGCGAAAATTGGTCGAGCCTTCGAGCGGCAGCCGGCGAACGGAGACGACACGAACCGGACCGGACCGCGGCTTTAAATGGAAATAGACGCGGCCGGTGGATGGCACGGTCACTTCCATGGGACTACTCCGGGTTTTCAGCAGCGGACTGCGGGAATCGATGCGGTCGGCGTGAGAACTGGCGTAGATCGCGATTTCGTCGTTCGACCCCGCTTGGAAGCTGATGCGGTATGAGTTGACGCCTGTCTGCTCGCAACTGGCGTTGTCGATGGCGCCAGCGCATGCCAAATGAATCCCGACGAACAGGGCCAGAACCGCGCTTCTCATGAGTGGTATGGTACCATTGCGCGACACAGACGGCCTCCGGGCTCGATCGAACTGGCGCACCCTACTGCCGGGGAGGCAAAGCCTGCGGCGCGTCTGGCGAGACAAAAGCCGGATCGATGGCGGCCTCCGCCGCGCGCTGAAATGCGTCCCAGTCACAAGCCCATCCCTCGCTGGCAGTGCTGCAACCCGGGATGAAAATGGCGGCGCGACTCGGGGGCGCCTCCAGACTGAGGGCCGTTAACTGCCTCATCTGGTCGAGAGTCTGACTCCTGAAGTAGGTACGGACGGTGCGCTTTCCACTCGCTGTGTCCCTCCAGATTTCGAACACCAGCGCGCCGCCCGGCGGCCTGCAATTCGGCTGATAATCTTCCAGCAGCCAGGAGATGCCCAACATGCCGCCAAAGCCAGATATGTCCGAATCGTGGCCCAGCACAAACAGCGCGCTGTCACCTAACTTGCCGAGCGCTCCCCGCACCGCTTCCCCGCGAACCGCCTGCTGCATCGACCTGAGCATATGGCTCAGGAGGTTCGAGCCTCTGGCTCGCGCCAGGTAGGGGGTGCGCAGACTGAAATCGTTATAGGTCTCCTGCAAAAGCATCATATCGCGCAGGTTGGACTTGTTCACGCGCCCCCAACCGACATCCTGCTCTTTCATGCCATCGGTGTATTCGAGAAGAAAAGACTCGGCGACCGTCGCCGCGGCGTTTAAAGGTCCGCTCAGGTCCGCAAGTCCGTCCGATTGCCGCCGCACCGCGCTGGGTTGTTCGAGCAGGAGTTTACCGACCTTTTTGCCACGCGGAGGGCACTCGTCTCCGGGCTTGCATCCGAGCAGCACTCGTTGCATTGCTTCAAGCCCGGCGCGATACGTATCGACCAGCGCCGGCGGGCGGCCTCCGATTCGGCCGGATATCGCCGCTGCCGCCACGCCCGGGTCAGTCTTGCCGACTCCGGCCGCCTGGGGACTGAAGAGCGGGTCGGCGCCTTTCGGGACCGTATGGACGGCGACCGTGCAACCGGGCAGCATCCCGGTCGCCAGTGCGCGGCCGCTCTCAACGTCGCGCTTCGTCGTGTCGGACCAGAAATAGAACCGGTCCGCGTCCGCGCAGCCATTCGGGCCCAGAAGGCCGGCACTGATGAGATACTGGCGATCATAGGCGCCCAACAGCTTCATCAACGTCCCGCCTCGCGGCGTCAGGTCTCCGACAGGAACGTCCCACTTGGGCCAAGGCTCAGTCGAGTACGCATTGAGCTGGGCCGCAGTCCATAGCGGGCTGCGGACGCCGTGGCGGCTCAGGACGGCGATGAATTGCAGCCGCGCAGTCCCCGAGGGAGGCGTTTGAGCATAGAGTAGCGGCGCCTCGATTCGGAGGCACGAAGCGGCGAGAAAGAGGCAAATCGTCCTCGTAGGGCCAGTCATCATCCTCCATGATAACCAAGCCGGCGCCGCGCCGCGGCGGCCGTCCGGTCCACTTCGCCGGCATTAAGCCTCTTTTCCGCAATCAGTTCCCTGTTCAGGTAAATCGGAAGGTCCCGGCAACCGGTAACCCAGTTGCCCGGCCCGCACTTCTTCGTGAGCGCCCCGTTTCGGTTTTTTCTCCCGGCCGGTAATTTTCCCCGAGCCTGGCCGTCAATATAGTGTTACGTCTGTGTTACAGAAGCGCCTACCGGACGAATTCGCCCCCAGTTCCCGGCGAGGATCGGCGCCCCGACCCTGTTCATAGAGCGTTCATCTTGAGATGCTTATCATGAAAAATGAATTGTTACAATTTGATGAATCGCAAGCACGCGCGGTGTAAGGGTTCCCGGGATGAATTGAGCGATCAGGCGCCGGGGGGCGTCTCTCTTTGGCGGTCGTTCATGCTCCACCTGCGGGTGGGTAACTTAACTTTGGGGGCGGCGATCCAACCCTGGTCGTCGGGATCAAAGCGGTGACGATGCCAGTTCGGGAAGAAAACACTATCCTGTCTCTCTGCAACTTCCTCAGCAAAGGCTGGGAGGTCAGCATCCTAGGACTGCTGGCGTTCATCCAGCAGAAATACTCGCTTCCGCTCTATATGGTGGGTATTCTCAGCACGGCATTTATTGTTAGCCAGATCGGCATCAGTTTCTTCGCGGGCAAGATTGCACATGTTGTACACGGCAGAAACGTCATATTGCTGGCGATCGCCGCAAGTGGTTTATCATGGCTGACGCTTTTCGTAGCGTACAAGACGGGATTTCTGTATCTCGCGTACGTTCTGGCCGGCATGTCATCGGGTCTATTCGAACCGATCGGCAATTCTCTCATCGCAAAAAGCTCTGCGTCGAACCATCGGGGGACCGCCATTGGCAATTTTGCGGCATTTGGGGATATGGGACGAATTGCGGTTGTTGCCGCGGCGACCGCTCTGGCCGGATGGTTTGGCGTCAATAACGCCTGTGCCGTGTTGTTCGCTTCGAGTTTCGTAGCATTCATTCTCGCGGCGATGTTCCTGGCCAAACCCACCCCTTCAGACGATCCGGAGACCGGCGAGATCCCGGCGCACTTCGGCTATCTTCTGAAGAATGACAGATTCCGGTACGCCACTCTAGCCGGCATCGCGGACTCGTTTTCCAGCGCATCCCTCTACATCTTCATTCCGTTTCTGCTGACGGCAAAGGGCATCGCCCTCGCCAATACCCTGTATTTCAATGTGATCTTTTTTGCCGGCTATATGGCAGGGAGGCTGGTCCTCGGGCGGCTCGCGGACAGACATGGCGCCCCGGACATATTGATCGTGTCCAAGATAATTATGGCGGTACTGATTGTCTTGTTAACCTTGAGCGCTGGAACTGCGACGATCGTCGTTGTGTTGTTCGTGCTCGGCATATTTACTCGCGGGACCTCGCCGATCATTCGTGCCATGGTGGCCGACTCCATGCACGAAAGAATCAGTTTTCATGACGCGTTCAGCGCGTATTCTTTCGCCTCGCGAGGCTCAACCGCGATCTGCAGGCCGATCTACGGATACCTTGCCTCGTATGCGGGGATTGCAGCGGTTTTCTATGTGGCATCAGCCGTATCTCTGCTGACGTTTTATCCCGCCATGATGTACCGTGGCAACCCTCCATTGGAACTGGCCAAGCGTACTTTCAAGCGTGCTATATAGATGATGCAAAGGCGGTCGACAGGCTATCCGCGGAGAGGCGATGCGCGGCGGTGACAAAGATCGCGCACGCGCGACTGCTGGCGGTTTCGATCGTACTTACACCGTTCGACTCCAAGGGGAGGACCGTTCACCGTGAAGCGTGACATACGGGTAGATCGGCTTCTCGCGCTTTCAGCCACGGTACGAGACTGCTGCCGCGCGATGGACGGTTCTATCGCCTGTTAAACATAAGTAATTGCGCATCCGCTCTCTGACGTTCGCGGCTCCGAATCGGCGCCGTACGGAGCCGCGCGCGTAAGCAAGCGGTTGTGGCGCAAACAATAACGTCGCCACGTTTAATAGAGGAAGCCGGGATCGTCTTGCAAGCATCCCGTCTCCTGCTCGACGGAGTTCGAGCGGGACCGTCGCGCATGGCGGCCGGCGCCAGCGAGATCGACCTGTTGGAACAACGGGGCGACGAGGTGATTCACGAAATCCTCACAAGCCTGAATCTGAGCTTCATCACGCCAATTGACCCGGAGGACATTCACAACATCTCTTCCTCGCTCGACAACGTACTGGACGGAATCGAAGATACCGCCCACCGGTTGGTGTCGTATCGCATTGAGCCGGTTCCTCTCGCCATGGTGACGCTCTCGGAAATTGTAGTCTCCTGCTCCGAAGCGCTGCATCGGGCACTCTCGGCGCTGCAGAAGAACGCGCGCTTGATGGAGCATTGCATCGAGATCAACCGTCTGGAAAACAAGGCGGACCCGATCGGGCGGAGCGCCGTGGGGGACTTGTTCATCGAACAGCGCGACCCCATTGCGCCGATCAAGCTCAAAGAAGTCTACGAGTTCTTTGAGACCACCACCGATCGTTCAGTTGCCAGCCGCGCGGGTCGCGGACCCGACCCGCTAGTACAATAGAAACATCGCATGAAACCAGCCCCTCGTTCCGTGAGCGTCCGTGTGGCGCTCGTAGTTGCGTCCGTTTCCGTGGCGGCCCTGCTCAGTTCCCAGACGGCGCCGCGCGAGCGCGTCGGGCCGCTCCCTAATGGCGGCTTCCTGCTCAGCAGCGGCTGGCGGCTGCAGCCAGCGGGCCGGCAGGTGGCGCTCGACACCCTTCCCATGTCCATCGCGCTGTCGCCCGATGGCAAGTATCTGCTGGTCTTGAACGGCGGATACAGGCCGCCATCCGTCAGCGTGATCGAAACGGCTTCGGCGCGCGTCGTGAGCTCCGCGCCGGTCGCTGATGGATGGCTGGGCCTCGCGTTTGCCCCCGGGAGCAACCGCGTCTATGTGGGCGGCGGATCGCAGGCCGCCGTGTTCGAGTTCACGCTCGACAACGGGATCCTGACGCCCGGCCGCATCTTTGCCGTGGTCCCCAAGGACAAGCGCACCGACCAGGATTTCATCGGCGATGTGGCGTTCTCGCCGGACGGGCGCCTGTTATACGCCGCCTGCCTGTACCGCAATTCGGTGGCGGTGATCAATCCGCAATCGGGCGTGGTCATCGAGCGCTATCAGACGGGGCGGCGGCCCTACCGCATCCTCTTCCATCCCGACGGCAAGTCGTTTTTCGTGTCCCACTGGGCCGATAGTTCGGTCGGTCAGTACGATACGGCCACGGGCAGCCTGACGGCCACCGTGCGGCTGGGATCTCATCCCACCGACATGGTATGGCGCGCCGGCGGTCCCCCCGAAGCTTCGGAGGGCGAACCCAAGTGGGTGGCGCGTCTGTTCGTGGCGGCGGCCAATACCAACAACGTCTATTCGGTCGGCGTCACCGAGGGCAAGCAACTGAACGTGGTGGAGACTATCAACGTGGCGATGACGCCCATGCAGCCCGTGGGCATGACGCCCTCCGCCCTGGCTCTCTCTGCCGACGGAAAGACGCTGTTTGCAGCCTGCTCGGACGCCAATGCGGCGGCGGTCGTGGACGTATCCGAACAGCGCAGCCACGTCACCGGTTTCATCCCCACCGGCTGGTATCCCACGGCCGTGCGCGCGCTCTCTTCCGGCGCGCTCGTTGTGCTCAACGGCAAGGGCGTTCGTTCGTATCCCAACCCTGACGGTCCCAATCCGGCCCTCAAGCCGGCGCCGTTGCACGAAGGCGTGCCGGGGAACGGTTACATCGGCCGCATCCAGACGGGCACGGCCTCGTGGATCGATCCCTTCGACGCGGACCAGATCGAAGCGTGGACCAAGACCACGCTCGCCAACTCGCCCTATCGCGATTCCAAACTGCTCGAACCCAACCCGCTGCCGCCCATCCAGCACGTCGTCTATATCGTCAAGGAAAACCGCACTTACGACCAGGTGTTGGGCGACATGAAGGAAGGCAACGGCGACGCCTCGCTGGTCCTCTTCGGCGAGAACATCACGCCCAACCACCATAAGCTGGCGCGCCAGTTCGTGCTGCTGGACAATTTCTATGTCAACGCGGACGTCAGCGCGGACGGACACAACTGGTCTACCGGCGCCATCGCTCCGGATTACGTGCAAAAATTGTGGCCTAACGGCTACGCCGACCGCCGCAAGACCTACGACTACGAGGAGGGCGACCCGACTACGATCCCTCCCGCCGGCTACCTGTGGACCAACGCCGCCGCCGCCGGCATCACGCTCCGCAACTTCGGCTACATGGTGGACAACGGTCGCAGAGCGCCCACCAACGAAGAGCAGGTCAAAAGCGTGCGCGATCCCGTACTGGCCAAAGTCACCAACCGCGCGTATCGCGGCTTCGACCTCGGCTACCCGGACGTCGATCGCGCCAAGGTCTTCCTCGCCGAGCTCGCCGAATATGAGAAGTCCGGCAACATGCCCCAGCTCATCGTCATGCGCCTGGGCAATAACCATACTTCCGGAACTTCGGCCGGCGCCATCGCTCCCCTTTCCGCGGTGGCGGATAACGATTACGCTTTCGGCATGATTGTAGAGGGCATTTCCAAGTCGCGCTTCTGGACGAGCACCGCCATCTTCGTCTTGGAAGACGACGCGCAGGACGGTCCCGACCACGTCGATGCGCACCGCTCGCCGGCCTTCGTGATCTCGTCCTATGTCAAGCGCCGCGTCGTGGACGGCACGATGTACAACACCACCTCCCTACTGCGCACCATGGAATTCCTATTAGGTCTGCGGCCCATGACGCATTTCGACGCCGGCGCGCGTCCCATGACCGCCGTGTTCCAGGCGGCGCCCGATCCGGCGCCTTACGAAGCCGAGAAGCCCCGCATCAAGCTGGATGAAAGGAATCCGCGGAATGCCCCTGCGGCGGCCGAGTCCCAACGCATGAACTTCGACGAAGCCGACATGATCGACGACGACGCATTGAACGACATTCTCTGGCGGGCCATTCGCAAAGACCCGCCCCCGCCACCGACGAGGAGCTTTTTCGGGAAGTAGGCTCCTGAAATCCCATGCCCCAAATCTACCTGTGCTTCCTATGGCACATGCACCAGCCGTTTTATAAGGATCTGAGTTCGGGGGAATACAAGCTGCCTTGGACCCGCATGCATGCCCTCAAGGACTACTACGGCATGGTGCGCATCTTGGAGGAGTTCCCGCAGGTCCGCCAGACCTTTAACCTGGTGCCTTCCCTGACGGCGCAGGTCGCGGAATACGCTTCCGGCGACGCGAAAGACCCCTTTCTCATGCTGGCGCTCAAACCGGCCGAGGATCTTACCGAGGAGGAACGCGCCTTTTTGATGCGGCACTCCTTTTACTCCGATCCGCACCGCATGATTTACCGCTACCCGCGGTACGGCGAGTTGTTTGACGCCTGGCAGGCGCAGAAGCATTCCGGTTCATGGCGCCTGTTCGGCGCGCAGGGGATTCGCGATCTCCAGATGTGGTCGCAGCTCGCATGGTTCGACGAGGAGTTCCAGGCTCAGGATCCGGAGGTTCGCGAATGGATCGCGCGCGACCGCAACTTCACCCTGGCGGACCAGCGCCGTATGGGCGAGAAGCAGCGCGAGATCGTGGGCAAAGTGCTGCCCGAGTACCAAAAACTGGCGGCCACGGGCCAGATCGAAATCTCCACTACGCCCTATTACCACCCCATTCTGCCGCTGCTGTGCGATTCGAACATCGCCAGCGTCGCGCACCCCGGCGTGACGCTGCCGCCGCGCTTCCGCCACCCGGAGGATGCCCGCCGGCAACTCGCCCTGGCTCGCGAATCCATCGCCGGGCAGTTCGGCGCGGCGCCGGTGGGGCTGTGGCCTTCGGAAGGCTCGGTCTCCGACGAAGTCCTTACCATCGCCGCGGACCTGGGCTTCCAGTGGGCCGCCACCGATAGCGGCGTGGTCAACCGGACCTTGGGGCGGGCCGTGCCCGTGGACGGCCTTTACCGTCCCTACCGCTGGCGGCAGGGCGGCCAATCCCTGGGCGTGATTTTCCGCGACCACTTCCTCAGCGACCTCATCGGTTTCGTCTATTCGAAAATGGATTCCGCCGCGTCCGCCGAGGATTTTCTGCACCGCATCCGCGACAACTGCGCCGGCATCGTTGCTTCCGGGCGCGACGCCCTGGTTCCCATCGTCCTCGATGGCGAAAATGCGTGGGAATACTACTACCAGAACGGCCGCCCCTTCCTCCGCGAACTGTACCGCCGCATCTCCGAGGACGGCCGCATGCACGCGGTCACCGTCAGCGAGGCCCTGCGGTTGTTGCCGCCGGAGCCGCTCGACCATATCTTCCCTGGCTCGTGGATCGACGCCAATTTCGACGTCTGGATCGGCGCGGAGGAAGACAACCAGGCCTGGACTCAACTGCTGCGCGCGCGGCAGACGTTCGATTCCACCACCGGCGCCTCGGAAGAGCAACGCCGGCTGGCCCTGGAAGAGTTGATGATCGCCGAGGGCAGCGACTGGTGCTGGTGGTACGGACCGGAGCACGAATCGACCAACCGCGAGGAATTCGACCAGCTCTATCGCAGCCACTTGGCCAACGTCTACCGCTTCCTCAACCTGAGTCCGCCGGAGGAGCTTTCGCGGCCGATTCTGCGCACCGCCGCCCCCGAGGTGCAGGCCGCGCCTTCGGGTCCCATTACCCCCACGATCGACGGGCGCGTGACCTCCTACTTCGAGTGGATCGGCGCCGGGACCTACCACGTCGACGAGCGCTCGGGTTCCATGCACGGCAAGAAGTTCCTGGTGAAGGAGGCGCATTTCGGCAGCGACGGCGCCAATTTCTATCTGCGCGTGGATTTCCATCCGGGCCATGAGCAGGAGCTAACCGCCATGGAGGCCAAGCTGACGGTGCAGCCGTTGGACGGCGCCCCGGCCAGTTCCCTGTCGATCGCGTTCTCCCAGGGCACGGTCTCCATTTCCGAAGCGAAACTGGCCGGCGGCGCCCATCAGGTGGAATGCGCCTTCGCCCGCATCCTGGAAGCGCGCATTTCGCTCGCGTCCCTGGCCATCCCCGAGGGCCGCGGCCTGCGCTTCCAGTTTTCGCTCTGGCAAGGCGGCCTCCCCATGGACGCCGTTCCCCAGCAAGGCTGGGTGGAAATGCGCACCACCGACCCGGCGGAAATGGCGGGGTGAATGGCAGGTGACCTGTTTCCGAGTGGCCGACGATCCGACCGGAGCGCGGCAGATTGCAATTTCGCGGGATGGGCGTGATTCGGCCCAGTGGACGCGGGATTCCCAGGAATCTCATTTTCCAGAAACCCCACATATCATTCCCAACCCAGGCAAACGCGTGCGACCTGTCAATCTACGAGGGCACCAACTGGCGGCCATCGACAGAAAACGCCGACACCAGAGCGCCATAGAGCGTCCCGAAAAGGGCAAGTTTCGGCACTGGAGCCCGTCGTACAACCATATCGAGATGGTATACTCCTTTGAAGCCTCAAGTCCGCTACGCCGGGCGTTGCGGAACCGAGGATGGCGAAAGGAGACGCACAATGTCGTGGAGTATACATTTCATTCCAAACGAGACTGATCACGTTGATGTAACCATTGATGGCAAGTTCTTTCACACCTGGAAGTCCTCTGATGGTGACGTGACCGTTCCTCTAACAGACCACAAAGACGACAAAAAGATTCATGTCTTGGCCGTGGGGCAAGAAGGGAAGAACGCGTCCATACAGGTTCTGTGGGACGGCCAGAATAAGCAGACAATGGATTTTGACGGCGCGGACGGAGAGAACCACGACGTCGAACATTAGACCGTGGACTTAGAACTCCGAGCCGCGGGCCTGGTTGCCTGCCCGGCGGCCAGGCCCGCCTTTGTCTCACAACCGGTGGGTTTCGGGACGAGAGGCGAACCACTGTAGAAACAGGTCTTGCGCCGTCCCATTTTGTTGTCCCCCTTCAGTCCGTGAAGGACGCGCTCAGCGAACTGGACGATAGACGGGGATAACTGGCCAATCATGATGCCCGCTTAGGCGTAACTCACTCAGAATCTAGAATTTAGGCGTCGCGTGCACAGATTGGACCAGTTATCCCCGCAAAAACCGGCCAAACTGATTGATTATAAATCACTTGCGTTGAAAACATAGGTTCAAACAAATTTGGCCGGTGATGGGTGTGTGCTTCACTCAGGTCACCACAAGATCTTGTGCCCGTGGGCAACGCGTGGCCGCTACCAGTGGTGGCGGCCAGAGGGCTACCTGAGTCAAGTGCATACCCAGTTGGCCGGTTTTTGTAGGGTTCCTGGAAACTACGCCCGCGCGGTCTCCCGACACCCGCGACCTCATCGGCGTTCCATATGGCCGCCTTGTCGCCGGCACGTTGATCTGGCCGTTCTCCGTTTCGGATCCGGTCGGATCACGGCGCACTCGGAAAGCGGTCGCATGCAACTCGGGCCCGGAGACCGATTCCGGGAAGTTTGCAATCTGCGGTCTGGTCGGATCACAGGGCGCCTGAAGGCGACCGTTTCAGGACGCAAGCCGAACCTTGCGTGAGCAGCCGACGATTCGATCCGAATCGGTGCGCGAACGCGTGTGGCGCCACGCGCTTGCTGTTTATATCCAGTCGGATATAATTGAGCAATGCGGCCGGTGCGCTTCCTTGGCGATTCGCTCAAGTGCTTGCGAGACTTTCCTGAGGGCTCGCGGCATGACGCGGGTTATCAACTCGATTAGGTCCAGCGAGGCGAGCAGCCGGACGACTGCAAGCCGATGCCCTCCATCGGCAAAGGTGTCGAGGAGATTCGCGTTTTGGACTCGAGTGGCGCCTACCGTATGATTTACTTCGCCAGGCGCGCGGACGCTGTGTACGTTCTGCACGCTTTCCACAAGAAGACACAACAGACGCCGAAGAAGGATCTTGAAATCGCGAAAAGACGATTTGGGCAACTGTTGGGAGGCAGGATATGAGCAAACCCGAGAGCTACGCGAGTGTTTGGGATGCGGTCGCGGACACCCCCGAGCAGGCTGCGAATCTGAGAGCACGGGCCGAACTGATGCGGAAGATCGCGGCACGCCTCAAACAACATGACTGGACACAGGACGAAGCGGCAAGACGCTGCGGCGTAACGCAGCCACGGATCAACGATCTGCTGCGCGGCCGGGTCTCGCGCTTCTCGCTCGACGCGCTGGTCAACATCGCGACGGCGCTGGGTTGCCGCGTGCGCGTCGATCTCGAAGCTGCCTGAGCCGTATTCCTTTCTGAGGCGCCTGACTGACGCGGCCGGATTCACTGGGTCCAGCGGTGCATTATGCCCTGATTACGGCCTACTCGGAAAGTGCTGCAATCCATCGACGGGCTGGTGACTTCCTACTTCGAGTGGATCGGCGCCGGAACCTACCACGTCGACGAGCGCTCGGGTTCCATGCACGGCAAGAAGTTCCTGGTGAAGGAGGCGCATTTCGGCAGCGACGGCGCCAATTTCTATCTGCGCGTGGATTTCCATCCGGGCCATGAGCGGGAGCTGACCGCCATGGAGGCCAAGCTGACGGTCCAGCCGTTGGACGGCGCGCCGGCCAGCTACCTGTCGATCACGTTCTCCCAGGGCTCGGCCGCCATCTCCGAAGCGAATCTGGCCGGAGCCTCCCATCAGGTGGAATGCGCCTTCGCCCGCATCCTGGAAGCGCGCATTTCGCTGGCGTCCCTGGCCATCCCCGAAGGCCACGGCCTGCGCTTCCAGTTTTCACTCTGGCAAGGCGGTCTCCCCATGGACGCCGTCCCCCAGCAAGGCTGGCTGGAAATGCGCACCACCGACCCGGCGGAAATGGCGGGGTGAAGGACCCGGGTCGCCACGAGCGCTAATAAGGATGCAGGACCGGCGTCCTTAGTGTTATGAACGCACGAATTCTCACCTCCGCGGCGGTAGCCGCCCTATTCTGCGGGGTGCTGCCCGCCTCGGCAGCCGACCCCCAGATGCTGAATTTGCTCATGCCCGACGCCAAGGTGGTGGCGGGCGTCAACGTGCAACAGGCCATGGCCACCCCTTTCGGCCAGTACGTGCTGTCGCTGATCGCGCCCCAGGACCAGCAAATCCAGAGCCTCGCGACGCAGATTGGCTTCGATCCGCGCCGCGATGTCCGCGAACTGCTGGTGGCGTCTACAGGCGCCCCCGCCCATGCTGGCCTGGTTTTGGCGCGCGGGAACTTCGATCCGGCGAAGATCGCGGCCGCCGCCACGCTTGCCGGGGTTAAATCCGAGACTTACGGCGGTGTCACCATCCTGGAACAGCAGCCGAAGTTGCCGGCGGACGCGCCGGCCGCGGCCGTAGCCATGGTACCCACAGTCGGACTGGCATTCCTCGATTCCTCGCTGGTGGTGGCTGGCGACGTGGCGAACGTGAAGGCCGCCATCGATCGCCGCACTGCGGCCTCCATTCTACCCGCCGCCCTGCTGATCCAGGTGAACCAGTGGAGCCTCTCGCAGGATGCCTGGGTGGTAGACATTGCGCCGCTTGCCTCGCTGACGCCCCCGGCCGGGGCGCCGAAGCTTCCCGGAGGCGCCCAGGCGACCGCGTTTCAGACCATCCAGCAGGCCGCCAGCGGCGTCAAGTTCGGGACGATCGTCGTGGTGACCGCCCAAGCGCAAGCCGATACGGCCGAGAATGCCACGGCGATGGCCGGTGTTCTGCAACTCCTGGCCAACCTCGCGCAAGCGCAAGCCGCACAGAACCCGGGGGCGGCGGCGCTGCTGAAGTCCCTGATGGTGACCGCGCAAGGGAACACGCTGAAGATCGCGATGAGCCTGCCGCAAGATCAGCTCCAGCAGGTGATTAAGCCCAAGGGGACCACGCTTCAAGCGCCGCGCCGGGCCCAGAAGAAAATGTAAGTGGCGGGCCGTTCCCGCGGGATTGCCCGGCCCACCGACGGCGGCCCCGTGAGAACAATCGGCTCACAGTAGGGGTCGGGCATGCCCGACCCCTACTGGGGCGAAGGCACCGCCACAGCCCCATCTTGAAGTCTACTCCAGCGGGATCTCGAAATAGAACAGTTCTTTCCCCGTACCGGCCTCGGCGAGGCCGTTCACGTAGATCGTCGCGCCTGGTTTGAGATCCGCCTGGAAGTAGAAGAACCCGCTGGCGGTCTGGCCTGGCGGGATCATCCTGGCGATGAAGGCGTGGCCCTCGATTTCCCAGACATCCAGCGGGTTCTTCTTGCCTTTGAGAACCGCGATTCCGCCGCCGGGGCCGGGGATGAAGTTAGGCCGTTTCGGACCATTCAGATACTTGACGTCCGCGGCTGGTGTAGCCTCCACTTTGGCGTGGCCCGGACCGGTGTACTGCACCTGGAGACGGCCGGCATCGAGGGTTTGTTTGGTATCGTTCTGGATGACCACCAAAACCGGCAGGACGCCGAACTGATTCGGGTCGAGCTTGCCGAATGCCGTCTTGGCTTTGCTGGCGGTGGAGTACGGGTCGGCGCCGATGGTGACCTGTTGGTTGGTCTGGCGATGCGCCATGCTTTCGGCGGGAGGGGGCCGGAAGGTCGTCTCCTTGTCCGCGGCGAACGCTGCGGCTATACTCATTAAAAGAGCCAAGCGTTTGAAAACAAAAGGCATTTATTTCCTCTACCGATACCTTCAGGGACTCGGATTGCCGATCCTCATACTCTACTTCCTGTTTCGCGGGCTGCGGAACGGGGGCTACTGGCGGTCGCTTCCGCAGCGGTTCGGCTTCTTACCGCGTTCATTTAGACAGACCGGTCCGGGCGCAATCTGGTTGCATGCGGTTTCGGTGGGGGAGATCCTGGCGTGCGTGGAGTTATTGCGCGGGCTGCGGGCCAAGTTCCCACGGACCGCGGTGTTCGTTTCGACCTCCACGCTGGCGGGGCGCGCCATGGCCGGCGAGAAGCTTGCCGACTTGGCGCACGGCGTCTTCTACGCGCCGGTGGACTACGTATTCGCCGTGCGGCGCGTCTTGCGGGCGCTGCGGCCTTCGGTGGTGGCGATCGCCGAGACCGAGATCTGGCCCAACCTGATGCGTGAGGTGAAGCGCACCGGCGCCGGTCTGACCATCGTCAACGGGCGCATTTCCGACCGCGCCCTGCCGCGCTACCTGCGTTTCCGCTGGTTTTTCCGGGCGGCGCTACCGGCGGTGGATTCCGTCCTGGCGCAGAGCGACGCGATGCGGGACCGCTTCCTGGCGTTGGGAGCGCCGGTGGGCCGCGTGCAAACGGGCGGGAACCTGAAGTACGATTTCAGCCCTAAGGCTGCAGAGCCGGGGTCCCCCGCGGCGGCCTGGATCGACCAACTGCGGCCAGCCCACGTGTGGATCGCGGCCAGCACCATGCCGCCCGCCGAGCCCGGCGACGTGGACGAAGACGATGCCGTCCTGGACGCGTTCCAGGAGGCCGCTCGCAGTCATCCGGACCTGGCGCTGATTCTCGCGCCGCGAAAGCCGGAGCGGTTCGGTGCGGCGGCGCAGAAGCTGGAAGCGGCGGGGATAGGGTACGTCAAGAGATCGGCCCTTGGACGGCAGGTGGCAGACGACGAAAAACGATCGTCTGCCCCACCGGCCCGCGTTCTGCTGCTAAATACCATCGGAGAACTGAGCGGGTTGTTCGCCCTTGCCGACGTGGTGTTCATGGGAGGGACGCTGGCGCGGCGCGGCGGGCACAATATCCTGGAGCCGGCGCTGTTCGGCAAACCCGTGATCGCCGGGCCGCACATGGAGAATTTCCAGGCCATTGCGGACGATTTTCGCGGGGCGGGGGCGTACGTCGAGATCGCGCAGGCGGCGGATCTTGCCGGCGCGGTGGAGCGCCTGTTGGAAGATCCGGGACAGATCGGGCAGCGCGGGCTGGTCTGCGCCGAAGCGCGCCGCGGGGCCGGGGCGCGCGCGTTGGCGGAGATTCACGAGCTACATGCGCGCGGCGTGCCGATCTATCGACCCGCCATGCCGTGGTTCGCCCTGGCCTGGGCGCTCTCCCGCTTGTGGGAATGGGGCGGCCGGCGCAGGCGGGCGCGGGATCTGAAGCGAGCCCGCAAACTGGACGTCCCGGTGATCGGCGTGGGCAATCTCTCCATGGGAGGGACCGGCAAGACGCCTTGCGTCCTGCGCCTGGCGGAACTGCTGAAAGAGCGCGGGCGCAAGCCGGGGATTCTGACGCGTGGTCACGGGCGCGGCTCTCCGCGGAAACAACTGGCGATCGCCGCCGGCGCGGTGGTCAGCGCCGCGCGCTCCGGGGACGAACCGCAGATCTTCGTCCGGTCGGGCCTGGCGCCGGTGGGCGTGGGGAGCGACCGTTTCCAGGCCGGCCAATTGCTCCGCCGCGAGTTCGACGTGGACGCGCTGCTGCTGGACGACGGGTTCCAACACGCGCGCCTCGAGCGCGACGTGGATATCGTGCTGATCGACGCGCTCGAACCTTTCGGGCGCGGCGGCGTGTTCCCGCTGGGGCGGCTCCGCGAACCGGTCAGCGGGTTGGCGCGCGCAAGCATCGTCATGATCACGCGTAGCGCGTTCTCCGACCTCACGGAAGCCGTAGAGCGCGTGGTGCGCCAGTGGAATCCAGACGCGCCAATCTTCCGCGCCAGCGTTCAGCCGCGGGCCTGGGTGGACCACCGGAACGGAACGCGGTACAGCCCCGAAGCGCGGCCCTTCAAACGGGCGGGCGCTCTCTGCGGGCTGGGGAATCCGCAATCGTTCCGCCACACCCTGGAGCAAATGGGCATGGAGCCGGTGGACTGGGTGGAGTTCGAAGACCACCATCGCTATCGCCCAGGCGAGTTGCGGCGCGTCGCGCAACAGTTCGCCGCACAGGGGGCCACGGCGATTGCGACCACCGAAAAGGACGCCGTCAACCTATGCGATGCTTGCGACGATCTGGCGGCGCCGCTGGAGATTTACTGGCTGCAGGTGGCGATGAAGATCGAACGGGAAGACGAGTTTCTACGCGAGATCGAGAAGCGGGCCGGGCTGTCGCCCGGCTGATGACGCCGGAAGGCGTCATCGCGGGCCAAAAGGCCCGCCCCACCTATCGGCAGAGATCCAGAGCGTGCCGGGTTTCCTCGATTCGTCCGTGGCCGAGGCGCTCGCGGAGTTGCAGGGCCGCGGTTAGGCGCTGGCGGGCGAGCTCCCGTTCACCGAGGCGCAGGTGGGCGAGGCCGCAGAAGTGGAGGCCGTCGGCCTGTCCCCAGGCGTATTGGCAGTCCGGGTGTTCGGAACGGTCGAGCGCGCTGCGGGCGTTCTGGAGGGCCTTTCTTGCGTCACCCGCTGCGAGGAGCGTTTCCGCGAGGGCAAGGCGAAGGTCGATGGAGAACTTCCCGAAGCCGCAGGTATCTGCCAGGAGGATGCCGGCCTCGGCTTCGGCAATCGCTTGCGGGCAGTCTCCCAAATACCTGTGGATGTCGCTGGCTGCGTGGAAGCAGCGGAGCTGGAGATCGACCTCCCCGGAGCGACTGGCGAAAGCACGGGCGTCCTGAAGGCGCTGGGCGGCTTGGGCGGGATCGTCCGGAAGGAGAAGCCGGGCGAGGAGGGAGTTGCAGCGGCAGACCGTGTCGTTCCAGTCGTTACTGGCCGCGATCTCCCGGTTGGCTTGTGTTTGGCGGCGTGCTCCCGACCGGTCGCCGCGAAGGAGCCTGGACTCGGCCTCCCAGATACCGCGTATGGAGTACAGGAGAGGTTTACGCTCCAGTTCGGTGGCCCGCTGAAAGCCGGCTGCCGCAACGGCAATGTCTCCGAGGGCGAAGTGCGCTGTTGCCTGATAGGCGACAGGGTCCCCGATATCGGCCTTCGCTTCCGTGGCGAGCAAAACCGCGCCTTCGGTGAGCACGGTGGCCGGTCGAAAGTGTCCGGCGTGCAGTTCGACCTCGGCGAGGTTTTGGGCGATACGCGACTCGTACTCCTGGTGGGCGGCGCGGGCGTACAACCGTCGGGAATGATCGAGAGCTTCGCGCGACCGGGCGAGGTCGCCCAGACTCTTGGCGAACAGGCCAAGGTCGTTGACCAGCGCGGATCGGTCGTCTGCGGAAAGATGAGGCTCGATCAGGGAAAAATCATCCTTCGGGACGAAGCGCTCGAGGATACGGAGACCGCGGCCGTTCTCTCCCAGAACCCAGCCCAAGTTCCGATAGCTCCCCAACCCGAACCAATACAGTTCAAACGCCTCCTGAACGCGGCCGGCGAGTAGAGTCTGCTCAATCAGCATTTCGTACTGATCCAGGATCGCCGGGTCGCTCGGCGGTGTCGCTGGCCGCGCTTCGAGGCTGGGCGCCAGCTTGGCGCGCACCGACTCGTGAACCGATTCCGGCTTCGTCCCCAAGAGGTTCCGAAAGAACTCGCGTAAGAAGGGGTGAGCGGAGTAGACGACCTGCCCGTCGGTCTCATAGCGAAACACCAGCCCGAGCGCCCTGAGCCTCTCCAAGTGCTTCAACAACTCGCGATCCGCGAGGCCGATGAGTGCCCCGGCCACCTCGCCGCCGGACTGCACGATCCAGGCGAGAATCTCAACTTTCACGCCTCGCGGAAACAGCGCCAGGCGGGCCAGGAGGTCGCGCTCGGCGGCGGTCAGCACCTTGGCATACTGCTCCAGGATGCGGCTGAGCCGCCGGGCCTTAGGGTCGGACTCGCTGGCGTCCGCCAGCGAGAACTCCGGCGCCTGGCTCGGGTCGCCTTGCGCGAAGTTGCCAAGGTACGAACCCAGGACGGCCACGGAAAGGGCATGATAGAGGCCGCCCACGTTCAACGGTTCAATCGTTTGCGACAGCGCGGCACCGTCGCCCTTCACGCCCCAGGCCCGCAACACATCGAGCGCCACTGGACGTTCTAGGTCGTCCAGCACGATGGCGCGGTGCCCGGCGCCGGTCCAATCGTCCAGATCCACCAGTGGAAAGCGCGACGTCACCAGGGCGCGGGCAGCGCCGACGCCTCCGGCCAGCGCGCGCACCAGGCGCTTCAATTGCTGATCTTCGAGCTCGCCGCGCCGGCGCGGGCCGCCTTCGCTCTGGACGCGCTCCAGCCCGTCGAGGATCAGCACGTGCGGCGCGTCGCCGGAAAGCGCCTGTTGCAGGCGCTCCAGCATTCCGCCGGTGGGCGCGTCCTTTTCGCCGGTGAAGTAGACATAGGCTTCCCGCAGGAAGGCATCGGTGTGGGGGTCTTCGTAGAAGGACCAGACGAAGACGCCGGCGCGGTCTTGGAGCTTTGCCTGTCGTAGGGCTTCGTCAACCAGCGCCGTCTTGCCGGCGCCGCCCGCCGCGACCACGGAGACAACGCGGTCCGGCGTGACGGGAGCCTGGAGCCAGTCCTTCAGTTCCTGGAGCCTGACCTCGCGGCCGCGGAAATGCTGGGCCGGTTGCAGCGCATGGCAGAACAGCGGTTTCCAGACGCGGGCGGTGGAGGCTGCGGCTTGGCCGTGCTCCTGCGTGTACTTGGCGAGCGCGACCGTGACATGCGTGGCAAGGTCGTCCGCGCTGGTGAAAGTCTGCCGCACGCACTCGCGGTCCAAGTACGCCTTGAATTCCTGTAGCTTCTTAACGGCTTTGAAGATTTCCTGAGCCTTCTCCGGTTCCGAGACGAGCCGGTCCTGCTCCTTGACCGGGGTCCATGGGGCGTTGGGATCGGCCAGGAACGCAAACACCGGCTTGCCGGCGCGCTTCGCGGCGTCCACTTCGAGCCAGGTGATGGAGCGGTCGCCATCGCCCCCCAGCTCCCTTGGCGGGACGTAGCCGTAGCGGTGGGCGACGATGCAGACCACCGCATCCGCTTCGGCCACCATGCGCATGCATTCGCCCACCGGTTGGCCGGATTGCGCGGAGAAGGTCTCCATCGCGATCGGCAGGTTTTCGAGCCCCAGTACGGCGTCGCGCACTTTGGCGCGGTAGTCCAGGAGGTCGACCGCCGTGGAAGAGATGAAGATGCGTAAGACCGGTCGCGTGGCCACTCTCGGAGTGTAACGCGCCTCGGGTTGGCAGGCGAAAGCGCCTGCCCCACTTTAATCGACCCTCCGAGGTGGGGCAGGCGCTTTCGCCTGCCGTTAGCTGAAGGCTGAAAGCTGATAGCTGACGGCTTCCCTCAGAAATTCACAATCGACGCAAACCCTACGGGGTCCAGGCTGGCGCCGCCCACCAGGACGCCATCGATTTCGGTCTGCGCCATCAGCGACTTCACGTTATCGGGCTTGACGCTGCCGCCGTAGAGGATGCGGGTGGCGGCGACCGCCTCGGCCCCGTACTTGGCCCACACTTGCCCGCGGATCATGCGGTGCGCCTCGGCGGCCATCTCCGGCGTGGCGGTCTTGCCCGTTCCGATGGCCCAAACAGGTTCGTACGCAATCAGAATTTTCGCGAACTGCTCCGGGGAGAGGCCCGATATGCCTCTTTGGAACTGGCCGACCAGCACCGTCTTGGTGCGGTCGCCTTCGCGCTCTTCCAGGCGCTCGCCCACGCACACGATGGGCGTCAAGCCGTATTCCAGCGCGGCCAGCGTGCGCTTCAGAACGGTTTCGTCGGTCTCGCCGAAATACTGGCGGCGCTCGCTGTGCCCGACGATGGCAAAGGTGGCGCCGACGGCCTGGATCATCGGTCCGGAGATCTCGCCGGTGAACGCGCCTTCTTTGGCCCAGGCGATGTTCTGCGAGCCAATCCCGATGCGCGATCCGCGCGCGGCTTCGACGGCCGCGGCCAGGGCCGTGAAGGGAGGACAGATGACGGTCTCGCAGTGATCGGACTTCTCGACCAGCGGCCGGAATTTCTCGAAGAATGCAGTGGTTTCCGCGGGCGTTTTGTACATCTTCCAATTGCCCGCCATGACAGGTTTTTTCATAGGATTTGTCTCAAAAAACTTTCGCCGTTGGCGATCGATACGTTAAAGTTGGCGGCCACGGTCTGGCCGATATCGGAGAGCGACGCGCGCAACCCGAGCGCGGCGCCTTGGCGCACCTTCGGCCCGCAGGCCAGCAGGGGTACGTATTCGCGCGTGTGATCGGTACCGGGGACGGTGGGGTCGCAGCCGTGGTCGGCGGTGAAAATCGCGAGGTCGTCCGAGCGGAGCGCGCGGCGGAATTCGGGCAGCCAGGCGTCGAACCGTTCGAGCGCGGCGCCGTAGCCTTCCACGTCGTTGCGGTGGCCGTACAGTTGGTCGAAATCCACCAGGTTGACGAAGATCAGGCCGGAATCGACGGCGGCGAGCGCCTCCAGGGTCTTGGCCATGCCGTCGGCGTTGCTCTTGGTTCTCTCGTAACCGCGGATGCCGCGGCCGAGGAAAATGTCAAAGATCTTGCCCACGGCCTCGACGAACACGCCGCGCTCCTCCAGCTTGTCGAGCAGCATGCCTCGGGGCGGCGGAACGGCGTAATCGTGGCGGTTGGACGTGCGCGTGAATGCGCCCGGCGCGCCGGTGAACGGGCGTGCGATGACGCGCCCCACTTCATGCGGGCCGCGAAGAATCTCGCGCGCGGTTTCGCAGATCTTGTACTGCTCCCAAAGCGGGATCACTTCTTCGTGGGCGGCCACCTGGAACACGCTGTCGGCCGAGGTATAGACGATGAGCGAGCCGGTGCGCAGGTGCTCGGCGCCGAGTTCCTGGATGATTTCGGTGCCGGACGCGGCCTTGTTGCCGAGCGTGCGGCGGCCGGTACGGCCCTCGAATTCGTCCATGACTTCGCGCGGGAAGCCGTTCGGATAAAGCGGAAAGGGCCGGTCGAGGTGGATGCCCACCATTTCCCAGTGGCCCGTGGTGGTGTCCTTGCCGGGCGACGCCAGCGTGCAGCGGCCGTAGGCGCCTTCGGGAGACACGGCGGCGGGGATGCCGGCGAGCGGCTTGATATTGCCGAGCCCCAGCTTGGCCAGATTGGGCAGCGCCAGACCGCGAAGGCGCGCGATATTGCCCAAGGTGTCGGCGCCAGCGGGGTCGTGGAAAGCGGCGGCGTCGGGCATGGCGCCGATCCCCACGCTGTCCAGGACGATCCAGATTACCCTTTGAAACACAGAATTCGACTGTAACACGCGTGACGCAGAAGCCTCGCCCTTGGAGTACGTTAGCAGAGCCGCGAACGTAAGAAAGCGGTAGCATGGGCGTCGCGCAGGCAACCGCTCTCTGACGTTCGCGGCTCCGATACGTCGCACGCCGGCCTGCTAGCATAAGCGCTTGGACGGAGTCATCGTAATCGACAAACCCGAAGGCTGGACTTCGCACGACGTAGTGGCCAAGGCGCGCGGCATAGTCAAGACCAAGCGGGTGGGACACCTGGGAACGCTGGACCCCATCGCCACGGGCGTGCTGCCGCTGGTGATCGAGCGGGCCACGCGGCTGGCGCAGTTTTATACGCGCAGCGACAAGATCTACGAGGGCGTGGTGCGGTTCGGCTGGTCCACGGACAGCTACGACCGCACCGGCCAACCGACCAGCGAGAAAGTCCAGGTCAGTCCGGACGCCGAGGAAGTGGAACGCCTGCTGGAGCAGTTTCGCGGCGAGTTTTTGCAGACTCCGCCGCCGGTCTCCGCCAAAAAAGTGGACGGCAAGCGCGCCTACGAGCTGGCGCGGAAGTCGCTGCCGGTGGAGTTGGAGCCGGTGAGCGTGCATGTCTTTTCGTTGACGCTGCTGGAAGTCAATGGCCCGGACGTGCGCCTGCGCGTACACTGCTCCGGCGGAACGTACGTGCGCTCCATCGCGCACGACTTGGGCCGGGCGCTGGGCTGCGGCGCCCATTTGCTGGATTTGCGGCGCACGGCGAGCGGGGAGTTCGAAATCGGCCAGGCGCTGACCATTCCGCAGCTACAGGCGCTGGCCGCCGAGGATCGGCTGGCGGAGGCCACGGTGCCCGCCGCAAAGATGCTGCCGGAGTTCCCTTGCGTGTTAGTTGACGATCCGACAATCGCGCAGATCCGCAACGGTCGCAATTTCCCTGCGTCGCCGTTCCGCTCCCAGCCAGCCTCACGGTATGTGAAGGCGGTTACGCGCGAAGGGGTGTTGGTGGCCATTGGAGAGGCGGTGTTGCCGAACCTGTACCATCCGGTGGTGGTAATGTGACTGGGCAAGGCCCCGTTCCTCTACTCCGGCGTGGCTTATGATCGCGGCCGGCGCAGCACGTAGTCATACGACGCAGGCAAAGGCAGGCGGTCCCGCTGGCCCAGTTTTTCAGCCGCGTGGAACGGCCAGTATGGATCGCGCAACATCCGCTCACCCAGCAGAACGATGTCGGCCTGGCCGGTTGCAATGATGGTCTCCGCCTGCGCCGGCGATTGGATCGCTCCGACCGCGGCGGTGGCGATTCCAGCCGCTTTGCGGATCGCCTCGGCGAATGCCACTTGCCAGCCGGGGAACTTGTGGTAGGTGGTCCCGGCGACGGCGTTGCCGCTGCTGGCGTCGATCAGGTCCACGCCTTCCGCGCCAAGCCGCTTCGATAGTTCGATGGAATCGTCGAGCGTCCAGCCACCCTCCACCCAGTCCGTAGCGGAAAGGCGGACGGCGAGGGGCAGTTCCTCCGGCCAAACGGAACGGATGGCGCGCACGGTCTCCACCACAAACCGGCTGCGGTTTTCCAGACTGCCGCCGTACAAATCGTCGCGGCGGTTGGCGAGCGGGGTGAGGAACGAATGCGCGAGGTATCCGTGCGCGGCATGCAGTTCCAGCCAGAGATAACCCGCCTCCACTGCGCGGACCGCGGCTGCGCGAAAGGCATTCTGGATGTCAAGAATCTCCTCGACCGTGAGTTCGTGGGGCGCCGGATCGCCCGGCCGGAATGGCACTGCGCTCGGCGCCACACACTCCCAACCGCCCTCTTCCGGGGTGAGGCGCCGGCTGCGCGCGCCGCGAAACGGAGCCCAAGTACCGGCCTTGCGCCCCGCATGCGCGAGCTGCATGCCCGGTACGGCCCCGTGTCGCCGAATGAAGCGCGTGATGCGCCCGAGCGGTTCGATCTGTTGGTCGCACCATAAACCGGCGTCTTCCGGGCTGATCCGTCCGCGGCGCTCCACGGCGGTGGCTTCGCATATCACCAGGCCGGCGCCGCCCACGGCGCGGCTGCCGAGGTGGACCAGGTGCCAGTCCGTGGCTTTGCCGTCTTCCGACGCGTACTGGCACATCGGCGACACGCCGATCCGATTGCGCAGGGTGACGCCGCGAAGCGTGAAGGGCTCAAACAGGTGTGGCATTGGGTTACTTCCAGTGTAGTGCGATGCAGGAAACGCGCCGGCAGACGACAGAAAACGATCGTCTGCCCCACTGGGATAAGGCGCCTCAGCGAATCATCGCGAGCAGTTTGAGATACAGTTTCCACCCGCGCCTTTTCCGAGGTCGGCCGCCCTCGCGGGCGAATCGACGAAACAATGGAAGTCCCCCGTAAATTCGGCCGCGCGATCCTCGTAGAATAATAGCCATGCCATTCTTGAACCGTACCCTGCGAGTCGCCGCGCTCGCGTCTCTCCCGGTTGTCTGCGCGTACGCGGACGTGACGCTACCCGCGCTGCTCTCCGATCACATGGTCGTGCAGCGCGGACTGCCGGTCCATATCTGGGGGAAGTCCGCGCCCGCCGAAGCGGTTTCGGTTGCCTTTCGCGGCGTAACGCGGGCCGCCACGGCGGACGAAATCGGCCACTGGTCCATCTACCTGCCGCCCTCCGATGCCGGCGGCCCGTTTGAATTAGGTGTCAAGGGCAACAATACCGTCACGCTGAGCGACGTGATGGTGGGCGAGGTGTGGGTGGATTCCGGCCAGTCCAATATGGAATTCGCGCTGCGGACCGCCATGAACGCGGCCGACGAGATAGCCGCCGCCGATCACCCCGGGATTCGCCAGTTCCGCGTAAACTTACTGGCGTCGCCGTTTCCGCAGACCGAGGCCATCGGCCAGGCTTGGAGCGTCTGCACGCCGGCGACGGCCGGCAGGTTTTCGGCGGTCGCCTACTTCTTCGCGCGCGAACTCGAAGCGAAGCTCGGCGTTCCCGTCGGCTTGATCGATTCCTACTGGGGCGGCACGCCGGTGGAGGCGTGGATGAGCCTGCGGGCCCTCTCCTCCAACGCCCAGTTCATGCCGGCTTTCGCACAATGGTCGGAGCTGATCGACAATTACACGCTCCGCGCGGAGCAGCGTCAGAAGAGACTGAAGGACTGGCAGGACGCCGTTGCCCGCGCCCAGGCCGAGGGAAGACCGCGTCCGCCCGGGCTGGGTTTCGAGGAAAATCAGGAGAACTCGTGGATGCCGGCCGGGCTGTATAACGCAATGATCGCGCCGCTGACCGCATACCCCATCGGCGGGGTCATCTGGTATCAGGGAGAGAGCAATGCCTCGGCCGGCCGCGCGCCCCTGTATGCGGCCATGTTCGAAACCATGATTCGCGACTGGCGGCGCGCCTGGGGAGTGGGCGACTTCCCGTTCCTGTTCGTGCAACTCGCGAACTTTAGGACCGGCCCCACCGCCAAGTGGCCCGAGATCCGCGAGGCGCAACTCCAGACCTTGAGCGTCGCGAAGACCGGAATGGCCGTTACGATCGATATCGGCGACCCGGGCAACGTCCATCCCACCAACAAGCAGGACGTGGGCAAACGCCTGGCGCTCGCCGCCCGCGCCGTGGCCTACGGCGAGAAGATCGAATACTCGGGTCCGCTGCTTCGCGCGGCGGCGCCGGAGGGTGGCGCCATCCGCCTGTGGTTCGACCACGCCGGCAGCGGTCTCGAAGCCCGGGCCGGCGCCCTGAAGGGCTTCCTGGTAGCCGGCGCCGACCGCCGGTTTGTGCCCGCCGACGCCGCTATCGATGGCCTTTCGGTGGTGGTGTCGAGCGCCTCGGTTGCGCAGCCGCTTTACGTGCGCTATGCCTGGGCCGACAACCCCGAATGCAACCTGTATAACAAGGACGGGCTGCCCGCCTCGCCGTTCCGGTGGGGAGAATAGCGCGCAACGTTACCAAATAGGCGTTGGCGGCACTTACTAAACAGAACGTCATAAGTAATTGCGCATCCGCTCTCTGACGTTCGCGGCTCCGA
>OCTA010000586.1_pt1 | contig 33441 bp, 27 predicted proteins | sample 1538991 | NCBI WGS metagenome assembly OCTA01 (sample SAMEA3539302, study PRJEB22396) | soil metagenome | biome: tundra; feature: field; material: soil | place: USA | collected 2010-05 | depth 0.15 m | reverse complement strand
TACATACCAGCCGCCCGGACTCGTTCCTGGCCGAGTTGCTTCCGTTCCTGGCCCGTTAGGCACCTATCCCATAACAATGACAATGTCCGTGGGACAAGGCGAGCGGGCTCGATCCCTCATACGAGAGTCACCCCGATGATGAAGGTCGGTCCACCACACACCGGGCTCAGGGTCGGGATTGCACCACTTCTCACCAAGTCGCTAAAGCAATGGTGGCCGCTACCTAACCGCGTGAAGTGACCTTCTCCAGAAATGGCACGAGGTCTTGGAAGAAGACGTTGTTCGGATATGCCCCGGCCGGGTCATTGTGGGCATAGGTGCTCTGGCGGTTGACCAAGGTCAGATTGTCCATGGGAATATCCGATTGCCGAGCAAGTACCTTTGCAGCGTCGAGCACCGTTTGTCCTCCCAGATGTGCGCCGAAAGCGTAGATCAGGAGGTTCTTGGGCAGTGCGTGACCCATAGTGGCGTCGACGCCGAGCACGCTCTGGGCCGGATTGGCGTTCCCATCCGCCACCGCTCCTGCGTCGTCGGTCAGCCGCTGGGGGAAGTACCACTCGGTACCATCGGCACCCTGGATACCTGCACCGGAGAACATCGTGGCGAAGCGGTCGATGGGCGTGAGGGCGCCTGAACTGTTCCAGCCATGGACAGGGCCGATCGAGGCGATCCCCTGGCCTAGGTGTGCTTGGGCAGCCACCAGGCTCGGCGGGGAAGTGGCTGGATTAAGGGCGTAGCCATACTGGCCCACGTTGGTGACGGGGACCGGTGGCACGATGTCAGATGGCAGAAGTCCCGAGGTTTGTCCCAATGAAGGTGCGTTCGGCTCAAGAAGGGCAGACGCTGATCCTGTGGCTTCGAACAGTCCGGCGTAGGGGGCCGAGATTCCCCCGAACGAGAGCCAGGGTGACGCACCTGGTGCATCAAGTGCCTGGAGGTCCTGTGTCGCCGTCTGGGCGCTTACTGGAGTCGGGCCACTGCCACCGTCGATGTAGACCAAACCAGCAAGATCAGCGGCTCCGGCCCGTCCACCGAAGTTCCAGGTGGCATAGGCCGTTACCATCGATCCACCAAGCGAATGGCCACCGAGCACCACGTGGCCACCGAGCTTCTTCGCCGCCTCCATCACCACGTGCAGATCCTGGACGGCGACGTTCATTCCCCATTGGCTTGCGAACTCGACGCTTGAGCTAGGGATGGACTGGAAGTGGTGCGCAATACTCGGGTCCTTCAGGTAGCCGAGGTAGTAGTTGAATAGCTGAGTCGTAGTCACCTTGTGTTCCTTGTACAAGTCCAGCTCCGACTGGTCCTCGAGCAAGTTCTCTCGACGCTCGACTGACCAGACCTGCCAGCCATTGGTCCTCGAGACGATCCACTTGGCGAGGGGCACGAAGTAGGCGCTCCCGGCAGAAGTGCCCGGTTCGAGAACCAAGACGTTCTTCGCACTGCTGGGTCCGACTTTGAGTATCCCTACCTTGTTGTATTGGGCAGGGGTGCCCGGAGCGGCGAAGCCATCCATCCAGGTGACGTGCAGTGGAGCGGTCGACGAGCTTGCAGATGTGCTGGAAGGTGAGCTGGTTCCGCAGCTCGAAAGAAGCATGGCGAGACACACGGCTGCGATCGAGACCAATACCGGGCGCTTCGGGGTCGATCTAATCATGTGCAGGGTCTACCACCGACCAAGTTGAGCCGCGACTGGTCAACACAAGCAGTGATCCGAACCTGCCCCTTGTCAGCGGTTATACGGGTGATCCACCTCTTGGGCTAGGCATCCGGGGGATCCTCCTCGGGTGCAAGCCCGACAAGGAGGTGTGCGGTGGGGTGGAGTCCGTCATTCGAGTGTCACGTCCGTCCGGACGGTGAACACGAGTACAGAATTGGCCACGAGTTGGTCGATAAGTTCTTGGAGTTCGTGGTGGGCCGAGCCCGTCCGAACACGGTGCGGGCCTATGCCCACGATCTGAGCGTGTTCTTTTCGGTGGTGGCCAAAGAGCCCACCAGTTGCCGCCCCGGACCATCCGGGGCGCCGTGCGTAGACGTGCCGTCAGTTGGTTTCGGCCGGCACAGATTCGTCGACAGCAACAGGCGCTGCAATAGCAGGCTCAGCCACAGCAGGCTCGGCCGCAGCAACAACCTCGGTTTCCGTCACAGGCTCCGATGCAGCCGCCTCGGGCTCGGTCGGCACGGTTGCCTCGGTCACTGTCTCGGTCTCCGCAACGGCGGCCTCGGGCTCGACCGCGGCCGGCTCGCCCTCGGCGCCCTCGGTCGCGGCTTCTTCGGTCCCGGGCTCGGCCACAAAATCGGCCCAGGCCGCCTGGGCCTCGGTTTCGGGCGTGAACTCGGTCTCGGTGTACTCGAACGGACCGATGTAATTGCCCTCGGCGTCGTAAGCATGTTCACCGAATGCTTCTCGGTACTCCTCGGACACCTCGCCACCCTCGGCTGCCTGCTTGATGGACAAGCTGATCCGCCGGCGCTGGAGGTCGATGTCGATGATCTTCACCCATAACTCCTCACCCGGTGCCACTACCTGCTCGGGCAGGTCGACATGGTGCACGGCCATCTCGGAGATATGGACCAGGCCCTCGATGCCGTCTCCAACCTGCACGAAGGAACCGAAGGGGACAAGCTTGGTGATGCGCCCGTAGACCAGTTCCCCGATCTGGTGAGAGTTGGCGAACTCCTGCCATGGGTCGGACTGGGTGGCCTTGAGCGACAGGCTGATCCGTTCCTTGGACAGATCGACGTCGAGCACCTCGACTTCGATCTCGTCACCCACCGCCACCACCGAAGACGGGTGATCGACATGCTTCCACGACAATTCCGACACATGGACGAGTCCGTCCATGCCGCCCAGGTCGACGAAGGCACCGAAGTTGACCACCGATGACACCGTGCCGCGGCGACGCTCCCCCGGCTTGAGGTTCTCGAGGAATTCGCCGCGCTGCTCCTTTTGAGTCTCTTCGAGCCAGGCCCGCCGGGACAGCACCACGTTGTTGCGGTTTCTGTCGAGCTCGATGATCTTCGCCTCGATGGTGCGGCCCACATACGGCTGAAGCTCGCGCACACGACGGAGTTCCACCAACGACGCGGGCAGAAAGCCACGAAGACCGATGTCCACGATGAGCCCGCCCTTGACCACTTCGATGACCGGGCCGGTAACGACCTCGTCGGCTTCCTTCAGCTTCTCGATGGTGCCCCATGCCCGCTCGTACTGGGCCCGCTTCTTCGACAGGATGAGCCGACCTTCCTTGTCCTCCTTGGTCAGGACAAGCGCCTCGATCGACTCTCCCAGAGAGACGATTTCGGACGGGTCCACATCATTGCGGATCGAAAGTTCGCGGACGGGCACCACGCCCTCGGACTTGAAGCCGATGTCGAGGAGGACTTCGTCGCGGTCGATCTTGACCACGGTGCCCTGCACGAGGTCACCATCCTCGAACTCGACGATGGTGCCGGCCATGGCATCTTCGAGAGACGCCCCGCCCAGGTCATCTTCGGTGATCGAGCGGGGGATATAGACCCCGTTCTCGTCGAAATGACCCATGGACTCCGAAGACAGGAGGGCGGGGCCCCCGGGTACTGCCAATACGTCGGACATGAAGTAGGTAGCTCGCTTTCCGGACAGGTTCTGCTCCGTCGATGACGACGATGCAGATGAAGTAAGAGGTCACGAGGTTGTGACCGAATGGTGATCTTAGCCCATGGAGGACTCAGCTTCCTTTTGCCTCTGCCCAGGAGGAACCCCAGGCCATCGCCACTTTCAGGGGAACCGACAGGTCCGCCGCCCCGGTAAGGGCCACTTCGGTCAGCCCCACCACCGCGTCGGCCTCGTTGGGATCAACGTCGATCATGACCTCGTCGTGCACCTGCAGGACCAGATCGGACGCATACTTTCCCACTTCGAGTGCCGTATCGAGGCGGAGGAGTGCCACTTTGAACAGGTCGGCAGCCAGGCCTTGGATCCCGGCGTTCATGGCTTGTCGCTCGGCGGCCTGTCGGACCTGGTAGTTGGTGGCGACCAGGTCGGGGAGGAGGCGCCTGCGCCCGAATTCGGTCACCGTGTAACCGGTGGACCGGGCCTCGGCCACCGTTCGCTGCATGTAGTCGTGCACGGCCGGAAATGCCTCGAAGAACGCCCGGAGAATGCCCTGTGCCTCTTCGACCGGCACTCCCAGTCGTTGGGACAGGCCGTAGGCCTCCATGCCATAGGCGAGGCCATAGGAGACCATCTTGGCGGTGGATCGCTGTGCCGAGGTCACTTGATCCCTGTCGATCCCGAATACCTGAGACGCCACTGTGCGGTGGATGTCCTCTCCGGCGGCGAAGGCAGACGTCAGGCCCGGATCACCGGAGAGGTGAGCAATGGCCCGCAACTCCACCTGGTCGTAGTCGGCGACCAGCAGTCGGCGCCCGGCCGACGGAACGAAGGCCTGGCGGAATCGCCGGCCCTCTTCGGTGCGGACAGGGATGTTGTGCAGATTCGGCCGGTCGGAGGAGAGCCGCCCGGTCCGAGCCACGGTCTGGCGGAAGGTGGCATGAATCCGCCCGTCGCTGCCCACTTCGGCGGCCAGACTCTCCCCGTAGGTGGACCGGAGCTTTTCCACCTCCCGGTACCGGAGCAGGGCCTCGACCACCGGGTGCTGATCTCGGAGTTGCTCGAGGGCCCGGGCATCGGTGGAGAATCCGGTCTTCGTCTTGCGGGTGGGAGTGAGCCCGAGGCGCTCGTAGAGCACCGACCGCAGTTGGGGAACCGAATTCACATTGAACGGTCCGCCGGCCAGCTCCTGGATCGATGCCTCCAACTCACGACACTCATCGGCCAGACCGGCAGCAATGGCGTGCAACACCCCCCGGTCCACCGGGACCCCTGTGACCTCCATGCGTGCCAATACCCGCACCAGGGGCCTCTCGATGTCGTCGTGGAGAGCCGTCTCGCCTACCGCGGCCAGTGCCGACGCGAGTGGAAACCGCAGACGCGCCACCACAGAGACCAGCCGTGTGGCCCTCAGCACCTCTGCGTCCATGGGCGCCGCTTTGCCGGGTTCGTCATCTTCCAGTGCGAACGAGCCCTGCCCTCCCGGGCCGTCGTCCACGGTGACGCCCAACTGCTGCTTGGCCAGATCAACCAGGCGATAGCTGGAAATGGAAGGGTCGAGCAGGTAGGCAGCTACCGCGGTGTCCATCTCGAGACCCACGATGTCCACACCCAATGGGAGCAGGGATCGCATCAACTCTTTGACATCGTGGGCGACCACCCCCAATCCCCCTTCGCCGAAGGCGACGGCCAGGGCCGACATGACCGTCGGATCATCGAGCACCGGGGATCCACTGTCACCCCGGAGATACAGCACCGGATAGGACTCGGTTGGTCCCGATTCGGGTGTCAGGGCGAGGGCCCGGAGGGCGGACCTCCCCGGATCGCCGGTCCATTGGGCAAACAGGGCCAGGCTTCCGGTTCCCGACCGGGCCCCGGTGATGATGCCGTCGAGCCCGACCACGGCGGAGGCGGCATCGTCTGGCACTATCACGTCCGGAGCTGCCAGCCAGGCGGGTTGATCCTCGACCGGTCCGGTCCCACCCCCCGGCTTCTGGCCCACGACCTCAGCACCCGCACTCCCACCAGCGAGCGCTGGACCCAAGAGGCCGTCGTTCATGACCGTCTGGAACCGGGTCCATATCGTTCGCAACTCGAGTTCGGCGAACATGGCCCGGGCCACCTCGGTGTCCCATCCGCCCAGCTCGAGCTTATCGACGCTGATCTCCAGCGGGACGTTGCGTATCAGTGGGATCACTTCGGCGTTCTTCCGGACCCGGTCGACATAGGCGGCCAGGTTCTCCCTCAGCTTGGGTGACAACGCGTCGAGGTGGGCATAGAGCGAATCGAGATCGCCGTACTCGTTGACCAGTTTCGCCGCCGTCTTCTCCCCCACTCCGGGCACACCCGGCAGGTTGTCGGACGGATCGCCTCGCAAGGCCGCCAACAACGGGTACTTGGGCGGCCTCACCCCGGTCCGCTCCTCGATGCCAAGCTCGTCGTAGAGGACGTAGTCGCTCACTCCGCGCCGGTTGTACAGCACCCGGATGAAAGGGTCCTCGACGAGTTGGTATGCATCACGATCGCCGGTGACGATGATCACCGGCTGTGACCGGTCTCGGGCTTCCGTGGCCAGCGTGGCCAGCACGTCATCAGCCTCGTACCCGACAGCATCGACAACAGGGATGGCCAGCGACCCGAGGAGGGCCCGGATCATGTCGAACTGTGCGATGAGATCTGCGGGAGTCTCTGCCCGACCCCCCTTGTAATCGTCGACCACCTCGTCTCGGAAGGTGCCTCCCGGAAGATCGAAGGCTACGGCCAGCCCCGATGGGTGGTGGTCCCTCACCAGGTTGACCAACATGGAGGCGAAACCATGGACTGCGTTGGTGACGACGCCGGCGCTGGTGGTCAGATCGGGCGGGAGGGCGAAGTAGGCCCGAAAGGCCAACGACATTCCATCCAGGAGGATGAGTGGGCTGCCGGTTCCCTTGGTGGTGGAGTTCGCACTGGCCATAGCCGAGGGATCGCCCTTCCTACGGGACAAGCGATCCTTCGAGCACTTGGCGTGCGACGTCGATCATCCGTGCCCGGGTCCGCATGGCCGTCTTCTGGATGAATCCGAACGCGTCCGACTCGGTCATGCCGAACTGTTCCATCAACACCCCTTTTGCCCCGTCCACCATACGTCGGGTCTCGAGTTTGTCCTCGGCGGACGTCGGGCTGTCAGTGCCGACACCGTCGGCTGATTCCCCTGGCCGCGTCTCGGCGTCGATGGCCCACTCCTGTTGGCACCGGGCCATGGCCTGGTCGATGGCCGGGACCAACTCGCTGCGTTGGAACGGTTTCACCAGATACGCGGCCACGCCGGCATCGCGGGCCTCGTCGATCAGGTTTCGCTGACTGAAGGCGGTGAGCACAAGGACCGCCACCTTCTGGCCCAGGTCCTGGATGGCCCGAGCTGCCGACAATCCGTCGATCCCAGGCATCTTCACGTCGAGGATCACCAGATCGGGAACGTGTTCGCGCACTAGGTCCACGGCCTTGTCCCCACGGCCGGTCTCTCCCACCACGTCATAGCCCTCGATCTGAAGGATCTCCTTCAGATCGAGTCTGATAATGGCTTCATCTTCGGCTATGACCACGCGTCTGCTCATGGTGCAACTGCTCCTTTCCCCCTGCCTGTCGAGGGGATCCCCTGCTCGGTGAGACTGCTCATTCGGAATGGAACGATGATGGGCTCGTTCAACTGGGCCCGACCACCAGTCGGTCGAGTAGCTCATTCTGCCGCTGTTCCAGCTCGGTGATGGACGCCCGCAGCGCCTCTCGGGTCCGCCCCATGGCGGCGGCGTGTCGACTGGCCTCATCGTGCTCCCGTGAGGCTATCGGCGTTTCCGCCACCAATGCTTTGATACGGGTGTCGTCAGCAATATCGCTGACCACGGCAAACTGCTCGTCGAGCACAGCTAGCTCGACGCGGGCGCGCGCCAGCCGTTGGTGGGCGTCTTTAAGCCGACGTTCGACGGTTGAGCGATGCATGGGTCGGCAATTGTAGACACGGCCGGGCCGAAACGTTCATCCGTCGCCAAAATGGGACCCGGGCTTGGATCCGAGGCGCACCATGTTCACGGTGTGACGATCGACCATCGCCTGGTCAAGGGCCGGGCCCATCCCCGGCGTCCGACTCGGGACAACCTGGAGGGGACCCGCCGCCTGAGCTGCCTGAGCAGTCAGGTCTTCCCGGAGATAGGAGTGTGCCGGGCTCAGGTCCCCCGGCCACAGGGTTCCGGACACCGCACCCACCACCACGTTTACCGCCCGGGCAAATCCGGTTTCGAACATCCCGCCGATCCACAGGGGCACCGACGCCGCCGAGCAGACCCGGATCACCTCGAGGGCCGGGCCGATGCCCCCGAGGCGGGCCGGCTTCAGGCACACCACCGAACATGCTTCCATCTCCAGGGCCGACACCACCATGTCGACAGAGTGCAGACTCTCGTCCAGGCAGATCGGCGTAGCCATCCGATGGGCCAGGTGGGCATGACCTGAGAGATCCTCCCGGCGGAATGGCTGCTCGAGGCAGGCCAGTTCAAACCGGTCGAAACCGGCAAGATGGTCGATGTCCGATTCGGTGTAGTCCTCGTTGGCGTCCACCTGAAGAAACAACCCTGGATGAGCCCTTCGAACCGCGGCGATCGGTTCGACGTCCCAACCACGGCCGATCTTCATCTTGATTCGTTGGTAGCCCCCGTCGACCAAACGGTCCACCCGGTCGACCAACTCGGTGGTGTCGCGGCACTCGCCCACCACCGCACCGACCGGGACCGGATCGGAACCGACGTTGCACAACTCCGCAAACGAGGTGCCTTCCGAACGGAGGTGGGTATCGGCGACGGCCATCTCCAGGGCAGCGCCGGCCAGCGAGGTGGCGGATACGTCCGTTCGTAGGACTGCGAACTCACCCAACGAGGGCATCCTCCCTGCCGAGTCGGTCACCGAAAGAAGCGCCGGGCAGAGGATCTGTTCGAGGGCGGCGAATGATGTGGCGGCATCCTCGGCGTCATAGGTGGTGCCAGCGAGGGCGGCACACTCGCCCCATCCCTCCACCGCTCCGTCCGGGTCGGTGCCGATCAGGCGAATGAGGATCACCGGGCGGCGGTCGTGTACCCCGCGCGAGGTACGCACAGGACTCCGGAGTTGGAGCTCGACCCACCGGATCTCGATCGCATGGAGGCTGATCGCGGTCCGGTCTCCGAGGCTCGACCATGCCAACGCCGGGTCGTGGCTGCGTTCCATCAGACCACCCGGTTGGGACGGGTGCCCCTATCCGTGCGATTCGTCACCGTCGGAGCCTACGGTCTTGCGCTTTGTGGCGTCCCGAGCCTTCCGCCACGCCGGCCCGGAGCCCTGCGGACATCGATATATGCTGGTCCGCCATTGGCCCGGGTGGCGGAATGGCAGACGCGATGGACTCAAAATCCATTGTCCGAAAGGGCGTGCGGGTTCGAGTCCCGCCCCGGGCACCGATGCTGGGGAGGCCCGAGGAACCGTTGGAGTGATCTCGACAGACCCTCCGTGGTGACCGGTGACCACGGGAGCACTTGGCCCCGGCATGTAACACTTGACCTACCGTTGTGGTCGAAAGGTTCGAACACACCCGAGAGGAGCCCGTAGGTGTTGGCCTTTACCTTCCCCGGACAGGGGTCGCAGCGTTCGGGAATGGGACGCGCCTGGGTCGACCATCCTTCCTGGGAAGTGGCCACCGAGGCATCGGAGTTGGCAGGGCGGGATATCTCTGCCCTCTTGCTCGATGCCCCGATGGAAGAGCTGACCCTGACCGCCAACGCCCAACTCGCAACCTTCATGATGAGCATGGTGGTCCTCGACGCGGTCGAACGCCTGGGCCTGTTTCCGGGAGCATGCGCCGGTCACAGTCTCGGGGAGTACAGCGCCCTGGTGGCGTCGGGCGCACTTTCATTCTCGGACGGGACCCGGCTGGTGGTTGAACGCGGAAACGCCATGCAACTGGCGGTCGACGAGCGCCCGGGCACCATGGCCGCCCTGCTCGGCATCGCCGACAGTGACGCCGAATCCGCCTGTCAGCTGGCGGAAGACGATGTCTGGGTGGCCAATTTCAACGCTCCCGGACAGGTTGTGATCGCCGGTACCACCGAAGGCGTGGCCAAAGGTGGCGAGCGGGCCAAAGAGCTCGGGGCCCGCAAAGTACTCCCCATCCCGGTGTCGGGAGCATTCCACACTCCCATGATGCTTCCGGCCCGGGCCCGTCTCCGCGACAACCTTGCATCTGTTCAGTTCCACTCCCCCGAGGTGCAGGTCGTGGCCAACGTGGACTCCCGTGTCCATACCGACCCGGCCGAATGGCCGGATCTGCTGTCGGCACAACTGTGCAGCCCGGTCAGATGGCGACAGAGCCTCGAAACCCTGGCTGGCCGAGGAGCCACCGCCATCGCCGAGCTCGGTCCGGGTGGAGTGCTGACCGGTCTGGTGCGCCGGACCATCCCCGATGTGCGCGCCGTCGCGGTCGCCGTTCCTGACGATCTCGACAAGTTGATGGACACGGTGGCCGGCCCCGAAGTGTGGAATGCCGCATCTCCGGTCCATCAGGGCGAGCATCTCTATACCTCCGAGCGGGTAATCGTCAGTCCGTCAGCGGGAGTGTTCGAGCCCGAGGTGCAACTTGCCGCACTGGAGACGACCGCTCTGGCGGTCGCCACCGCCGCGCCCGGAAGTGGCGCCGGTACCGAGCCGGGATCACTCCTGGCCGTCGGAGACCGGGTGGGCACCGTCGGAGGGGTGACCGACGTGCGCACGCCGTTCGAGGGCATTCTGGTGCGATGGTTGGCGGTGCGGGGCGAACGGGTGAGTGAGGGCCAGCCGGTGGCATGGATACGGACAGCCGGCGGTGCTTCGTAATGGCGGCATTCATCGCCGACCGACATGGCAAGGAGACCCGGTGACAGAGGCCCCGACTGACCATGACGCCGGTCCCGACGGCAGAGTCGTCCTGATCACCGGAGGATCACGCGGGATCGGCTCGGCCTGCGCCCGGTGGTTCCTGTCCCAGGGCGACCGAGTAGCCGTCACCTCGCGTTCAGGCGCGGTGGAGGACGATCTCGGCCCCTCCGATCGGGTGTTGTCCTTGGCCTGCGACGTCACCGACCCAGCCCAGGTAGAAGCGGCGTATCGGGCCATCGAAGAGGCGTGGGGACCGGTAGAGGTACTGGTGGCCAACGCCGGCATCACCCGTGACACGCTCGTGCTGCGGATGAGCGAGGAATCGTGGTCCGATGTCATCGACACCAACCTGACCGGAGTGTTTAGGGTGACCAAACGGGCGGTGGCCAAAATGGTCAGGCAGCATCGGGGCCGAATCATCATGGTGTCGTCGGTCAGCGCCTTCATCGGATCTGCCGGCCAGGCCAACTACGCGGCGGCCAAGGCGGGCCTGGTGGGAATGGCCCGATCTCTGGCCCGGGAGGTCGCTAGCCGGTCAATCACCGTCAATGTCATTGCCCCCGGGTTGGTGGAGACCGATATGCTCGCTGCACTCGGAGAAGAGCGTAAGACGGCATTGGCATCACAAGTCCCGCTGGGCCGGATCGCCCGGCCCGAGGAAATCGCTGCAGTGGTCGGATTCCTCTCCTCCGAGGAAGCCGGATACATCACCGGAGCAGTGGTGCCGGTCGACGGCGGATTGGCCATGGGGATGTGACGTCCCATCTATCGACAACAAGACCCGAGACAAAGGAGCGATGCAGTGAGCAACGAAGAGGCATTTGAGAAGTTCCGCGAGTGTGCGGTGGAGGTCCTGCAGGTACCGGCGGACAAGGTGACCAAAGAGGCCCGGTTCGCCGAAGACCTCGACGCCGACAGCCTCGATCTGGTCGAGTTGGTCATGGCCCTCGAAGAGTCCTTCGATGTTTCCGTCGAGGAGACCGAACTCGACGGCATCGAGACCATTGGTCAGGCGTTCGACCTGATCACCGCCAAGCTCTAATGCTGCTCGGCTTCGGTCCTGACGGTCCCATCGCTGGGCGCCGGGTGGCCATCACCGGCATCGGGGTGGTGTCGTGCTGTGGCGTGGGGCCCGAGGCACTGTGGACCGGTTTGAACGGTCCGGCCCCGCAAGGGGAGCGCCGGGTTCCCGACTTCGACCCCGAGCGTTGGTTCAGCGCCAAAGAGGTACGACAGGTGGACAGGTTCGCCCAGTTCAGCGTGGCGGCTTCCGAGATGGCTCTCGAGGACGCCGGCGACCTGGGAGCCGATCCGGACCGGGCCGGCGTGATCATTGGGACCGGAGTCGGTGGTTTCGAATCGTTACAGAACCAGGTATTGGTCTACGGGGAGAAGGGGGCCCGTCGGGTCTCCCCCCGCCTGGTACCGATGATGATGGCCAACGCCGGTGCCGCCAACGTGTCGATGCGGGCGGGTTGGCACGGGCCGTCGGAATGCATCACCACCGCGTGCGCGGCCGGCACCCACAGCATCGGGTACGCGGCCCGACTGGTGGCGTCCGGGCGATTGGATGTGGCCATCGGCGGCGGAGCTGAAGCGGCCATGACCGAGGTGGGTATCGCCGCCTTTACCAACATGACCGCCCTGTCGACATCGGGGAACTCCCGTCCATTCGACATCCGTCGGGACGGCTTCGTCATCACCGAAGGGGCCGGGACTCTGGTTCTGGAGGCGTGGGACCACGCGGTGGCACGGGGAGCCCGGATCTATGGCGAACTGGCCGGGTCGGCCAGCACCGCCGATGCCCACCACATCACGGCACCCATTCCCGGAGGGGCGGGCGCCACCGCCTGCATGGTGCTGGCCATGGAGGATGCCGGAATAACCCTCGGCGACATCGGCCACATCAACGCCCACGGAACATCGACCCCCCTCAATGACCGGGCGGAGGCTGACGCCATCACCAAGGTGTTCGGTGGCGACGCCCCGCCGGTGACGTCCACCAAAGGCATCACCGGTCACGGCCTGGGTGCAGCCGGTGCCATCGAAGCCGTCGCCGCGGTCTTGAGTATCGGCCGGCGCCTGATCCCGCCCACCAGCGGGTACGAAGAGCCGGACCCTGACATCCACCTCGATATCGTGGCCGGCGAGGCCCGGCCCTGGGAGCCGGGTCCTGTGCTGTCCAACTCATTCGGGTTCGGCGGTCACAACGGTTGCCTGGTGATCTCCCCCGCGTAGTCGCAATATCGTCTAGTTAGCATCACAATGATGTAGTTTGGGTGGCTGCCTCGTGCTGGATGGGTGAAGCCGGTCTCGGACCGCCGTCTGTCGGACTTGGTGTCCGTTGGCTTGTTGACCAAGGTGTTCCCGCCGGACCTGGTGGACGAAGTGATCGCTGGGGCGGGGCGAACCGAGCAGCGGAACCGCTCGTTGCCGGCAAGGGTGATGGCGTAGTTCGCCATCGGGATGGCGTTGTACTCGGAAGGCTCCTACGAGAACGTGCTCGCCCAGCTAACCGACGGCTTGTCGTGGTCGTCGAGGTGGTCCGAGTCGTGGTCAGCGCGTCGAAGTCGGCGATCTTCCAGGCCCGGGCCCGGCTCAACCCGATGTGCCCACGCCGATCGAACCCTCATGTCATCAAACGCAAGATGCCCCAAGTGGCACGTCAAGCTCCTGGCCTGCTGGCACCTACCCACAACTGTCACCAGCGAACAATCCGATAGGGGCCGGGATCTCCCGACCCGCTACCGTCTGTATCCCATGATCACCACTTCATCCGACCTCGCCATCGGTGCGTTTACCCCTCACGGCCCCTGGACAGTCGAACCCGAACAGATGTCCTGGCGATACTCCGACACCGGCGACATCGACGTCATCCGCGCCCATTCCGCAAAAGAGGCCCGGCAACTGCTCGAGCGGCGTCGCCTACCCCCCGGTCTGCGGGTGCTGACCGTAGGGGTCCGACTGGGCAGGGCCCTCATCGGCTGGTCCGCCCACGACCGCGGCACCGACAACTCCCGAGCCGGCCTGTCCCGTCGGTTGCGACCCGCTTTCGAGCGCCTGGGGCCCACCTACATAAAATTGGGTCAGCTCCTGTCGTCGGGTGAAGGCATTTTTCCCGAGGAACTCGTCAGCGAGTTCCGGCTCCTCCGTGACCGGGTACCGGCGGAATCCTTCGCCACCGTCAGACGCACCATCGAAGAAGACCTGGGGAAACCGCTGGCTGAGGTCTTCACGTCATTCGACCGGGTACCGATCGCATCGGCATCGATTGCCCAAGTGCACGCAGCCACGCTGCGAACAGGCGAGCGGGTCGTCGTCAAAGTGCAGCGCCGAGCGGCGAGAGCACAGTTTCACCTCGACATCGCCGTCTTGACGTGGATCGCCCCGATATTGGTGGGTCGCATCCCTGTCGCCGCCCTGACCAACCCACCGGCCCTGGTGGAGCTGTTCGCCGAGACCATCGTCGAGGAACTCGATTTTCGGCTCGAAGCACAGAACATGCTCGACATCGCTTCGGTACTGATCGGAACCGGTCAACGCTCCATCGTGGTACCCCGTCCCCACCCACACCTGGTAACCCGACGCGTATTGGTGATGGAGCATCTTCAGGGCTTCTCGTGGAACGATGCGGTCGGCATGCGAAAAGCCGGGATCGACACCGCGGCTGTACTCCGGGCCAGCCTGATCTCCTTCCTCGAGGGGGCCTTGTTGTACGGCGTATTCCACGGGGACCTGCACGGCGGCAACATGCTCGTGCAACGCGACGGTACAGTCGCCCTGCTCGACTTCGGGATAACCGGCCGGCTCAACCAGCGAAAGCGGTTGGCGTTCCTGCGGCTCCAGGTCGGCGCGACATCCAACGCTCTCGAACCGCAGATCGAAGCGTTGCGGGACCTCGGTGCCCTCCCCATGGACACTGATGTAGCGGCGGTCATCAAGGACTTGGGCCTCGACCGGCCCCCGGTCGATCCGACCACGCTTACCGCCGATGAAATGGTCGGTGAAATTCGCGAAGTCACCAAGGCACTCCTCGGATACGGGGCAAAGCTCCCGAAGGAACTAATGCTCTTCGTCAAGAACATGCTGTTTCTGAATGGGGCAATGGCCACCATGGCCCCCGACGTGGACATCCTGGGCGAGATCGTGGCCATCGTCTCCTACTTCACGGAACAGCACGGAGAGCAGATCGCCCGTGACGTCGGGATGGAATTGGCCAGCAGACCCCTCGAACTGGACGGGTACCGGGCGGCCATGGGTTTCACCGATGAATCAGAGGCGATCACGTTCCGAGATCTGCAGGCACGCCGCGAGCTCATCAGCCGGAGGTTGCAGGGTCGCAGTGACAGTCGCAGTCGGGTTTCCGCGGTGCGCGCGATCTACCGGACACTGCGACCCAAGCCGGGATGAACCACCGGCCGGAATGTACGACCGGAGCGGTTCGGAGAATCCATGGCCACGCCCGCACGCCACCTTGCCCGAACCGCACCTGCCATACGGCTGGCTGGTTCCATGAGGTCCGAGGCGACAAGATTTGACCGGCAATCGACGGCGGCGTCGGATCCGCCATCGGGTGGAAAGCTGACGTTTCTCGCCTACCCGCCGTCGAGGGCGACCCGTAGCGACGACACGAACTCGGCGGCCCCCACCGGTCCGGCGCCTTCCAACAGCCGTCTGACCAACGCCGATCCCACCACCACGCCGTCTGCCACTTCGCACACGGTGGCCGCCTGCTCGGGCGTCGAAACGCCGATCCCGATGCACACCGGCAACTCCGTGGCCGCCCTGACCCGCTCGGCCACCTCACGGGTCGATCCCGCCAACGACGACTGCTCACCGGTGACGCCCATCCGACCGACGCCATAGACGAAGCCTCGCGAGCGCCGGCAGATGGCGGCAATCCGTTCGGGCGGGGTGGACGGGGCCACCAACAGCACGGTGGCGATCCCGGCGTCGTCAGCGGCCCGGGCCCACGGCTCCAACTCCTCGAGAGGCAGGTCGGGGATGATGGCCCCGGACACGCCCGATTCGACCATCAACCCGGCGATTCGCTGGTGCCCGGCACGGTAGATGAGGTTGTAATAGGTCATGACCACCACCGGAATCCCGACTTGGAGACGCCCGAGATCAGCCAAGATGCCCGCCGGGGTCGTCCCCCGGCCCAAAGCTCGGAGAGACGCCTCTTGGATGACGGGGCCGTCGATCATCGGATCCGAGAATGGGATGCCGACCTCAATGGCATCGGCTCCGGCACCGGCCACCGCTTCCACAGTCACCAACCACTCGTCATCCATACCCCCGGTGACATAGGGAACCAGCAGTTTGTGCCCGGATTCCCGACGGTCCCGCAGGGTTGTCTCGAGCACACCTCTTCCGGGTGCAGTCGGCATGCCGATCATCGGGGGGTCGTCTCGCCCCGCCGGAGGATGTCCCGCACCTGGGCCACGTCTTTGTCCCCGCGCCCGGACAGGGTGATCAACACCGTCGACCCGGTGGGCAGCACTTCGGTCCCGGCCACGCGGATCACCCAGGCCACGGCGTGGGCGGATTCAAGTGCCGGGATGATCCCTTCGGTTTTGGACAACCGTTGGAACGCTTCCACCACCTCGGTGTCGCCGGCCGTTTCATACCGGGCCCGGCCGATGGCCGCCAAGTGGGCGTGCTCGGGGCCTATCCCCGGGTAGTCCAAACCCGCGGAGATGGATTCCGCTTCGAGGATCTGACCCGATTCATCCTGCATGAGCGCTGAGCGCATGCCGTGGAGTACCCCCGGGATCCCGTTGTGCATCGCCGCTCCCCCAGCTGCCTCCACACCGACCAGCACCGACGACGTCCCATCGGCGAATCCGGCGAATGTGCCGGCGGCATTCGACCCACCCCCGGCACACGCCACCACCACGTCAGGATCCTTGCCATCCAGGATCTCGCGGCACTGGGCCCGGGACTCGTCCCCCACCACCCGCTGCAGTTCACGCACCATCCATGGATATGGGTGGGGGCCCATGACCGACCCCAGGCAGTAGTGAGTGGTGTCCACCGATGCGACCCAGTCCCGGAGAGCTTCGTTGACCGCATCCTTGAGGGTGCGACTGCCGCTCTCCACCGAACGGACTTCGGCCCCCAAGAGCTCCATCCGGAACACATTGAGGGCTTGGCGCTCCATGTCCACCGCCCCCATATAGACCACGCATTCCATCCCGAACAATGCCGCAGCGGTAGCCGTGGCCACGCCGTGCTGACCGGCACCCGTCTCGGCGATCAGGCGCTTCTTGCCCATCCGACGAGCGAGGAGGGCTTGACCTACGACATTGTTGATCTTGTGGGAGCCGGTATGAGCCAGGTCCTCGCGCTTCAACAGCACCCGGACGCCCAGCTCCTCGGAGAGACGCAGGCACTCAGTGACCGGGGTAGGCCGACCACCGTACGAGTGGAGAAGGTGATCCAGCTCACGGCGGAATGCCGGATCGATCCAGGCCCGGCGAAACGAGGCTTCGAGCTCCATGCACGCGGGCACCAGCGACTCGGGGACGAACCGACCGCCGAACTCGCCGAAGCGCCCGGTTGGTCCCGGGTCGCCCATGATCAGCTCGGACTCGGACAAGGAGCGTGGACCAGAATGCGGCCCGCTCATTCGTCCTGCCAATCGAACAGTCCGGCTCCGCCATCAGGGTCATCGGGCCGACCCTTCGATAGTGGTCCCGCACCGCCGAGCCTTCCGGCCAAATCCTCCGCCCTGGTTTCCGCCAGACGGACGGCAGAGATGAAATCCCGGAGCTTCCCGGGATCCTTGACGCCGGGTGACGACTCCACCCCGCTCGACACGTCAACTCCCCACGGATGCAGATGGGCAATGGCCTGACCGACATTGCTGGCATCCAGGCCGCCCGAGACAATGAGGCGGTCGGGGTCGACGACCCCTTCGGCCAGTCGCCAGTCGAAGAGCTCGCCCGACCCGGGGTTGGCCCCGTCAATCAGCAGAAACTGGGCGCCGTACTCCTCGAACCGGCCGATGTTGCGGTGACCGGCCGGAAATGCCTTGATGGTGCAGCCCACCCGCTGGCCGATCCACTGGGCATCCTCGATCGACTCGACCCCATGGAGTTGCGCGGCGTGGAGCCCTATCTGGTTGACAATGTCGATCACCCGTTTGGGGGCTTCGTCTCTGAACACCCCGACGGTGAGGATCTCGTGGGGAAGGCGCTTGACGATGTCGGCGACCTCCCCGGGACGCATCTGCCGCGGAGAGGGGGCAAAGACGAAGCCCACCGCGGCGGCCCCCAGCCCGGCAGCCAAGAGAGCATCGGCTTCGGTGGTGATGCCGCATATCTTGACGAACACTCCATCGGCACGCTCTGTGATCCCGCCACTGATCATGAACGGGCCTCGACCAATTCGGCTACCGCGGCTCGGCGGTCACCCGAACGGACCAGCGTCTCCCCCACCAGCACTCCATCGTAACCGGCGGCGGCCAACCGGGCTGCGTCGTCCGCACCCCGGATACCTGATTCAGCCACAGACACCACATCGGACGGAAAGGTGGATCCGAGCGACATGGCCAGTTCATGATCGACTTCGAACGTGCGCAGATCCCGCTGATTCACCCCGACCAATGTCGCACCCGCGTCCAAGGCCCGATGCAGTTCGGAACCATCATGAACTTCGACCAAAGCCGCCATCGAGAGCCGACCAGCCAGACCGAGAAACGCCGAGAGCTCTTGGCCGCTCAAGGCAGCCACGATCAGCAGAATGGCATCGGCTCCCATCAGCCGCGCATCGCACACGTCGGCCGCCGACACCGTGAAGTCCTTTCGCAGCACCGGAAGTGAACACGCCGCCCGAGCATCTTGCAGATCCTCGGCGGATCCGCCAAAGAACTCCTGGTCGGTGAGGATCGAAAGACAGGCAGCACCACCCGACTCGTACTCGTGCGCCACCGATGCCGGATCGAGGGTCAAGTCGAGATCGCCTTTGGACGGGGACCGGCGCTTGATCTCGGAGATGACAGCCAGGCGGGTAGAGGACCCGGCGGCCACCAATGCATCGGTGAAGGGCCGGGGCTCCGCAGACGCATCTGCCCGGGCCATCAACTCGTCAAGGTCGCGATGGTCATCGGCCGCACGGGCCCGGTGGGCGGTGAGAATGGTGTCGAGGTAGGAGCGCATGACCTCCAAAGACTACCGGGGACCGTTCGGTTGCCTGGCGATCTCCGGGAGCCGGTTCTTCACACTTTCCTAACCTTGCACCTGCCCGGCGGCATCCGGATGGCAGGCTGGAGAACATGGGAAGTGGGGGCGAGACGCTGGTAGTCATCGAAGACGACCACCACATATCTGACCTGGTGGCCATGTACCTCCGGCGGGACGGGTTCCGAGTGCTCCAATCCGACGATGGCGAGACCGGCCTGGCCATCATCGAGCGGGAGCACCCCAAGCTGGTCATCCTCGACATCGGGCTCCCCGGTGAGCTCGACGGTTTCGATGTCTGTCGCCGGCTCCGATCAACCGAATCGCGGGTTGGTGGCGGTGGCGTTGGCGGTAGGACACAGACCGGGTCGGGTACCGGGCCCAACATCCCCGTGCTCATCCTCAGCGCCAGAGATGACGAGATCGATCGGGTCCTCGGGCTCGAGCTCGGGGCGGACGACTATGTGACCAAGCCCTTCTCCGGTCGGGAATTGGTGGCCAGGGTGCACGCCATTCTGCGCCGAACCGACACCGCTCCATCGGCCGACATCCCCTCAGTGGTGGAGGTCGGCCCAATCCACGTAGACCTGGGTCGGCGGGAAGTCCGGGTCGGCGGGGTCCCCGTCGCTTTCACGGCGCGAGAGTTCGACCTGCTGGCCTTCCTCTCGACCAATCTCGGATTGGCTTTGTCGAGGCGTCAACTGCTCAACGGCGTGTGGGGCGATGATTGGTACGGCGACGAACGGACAGTCGATGTCCATGTCCGCCAACTTCGCAAGAAACTGGGAGATGACCTTCCCTTGGTCACCGTGTGGGGCGTTGGGTACCGAATGGGATGAGGCGCCGACTGACCCTCGCCATGCTCCTGCTGGTTGCGGCGACGCTGGTCGTCTCCAGCATCGGGAGCTACTACTTCATCCGGCGGGCCGCTATCTCGACGGCCCAACAGGAGCTGGTGGGTCAAGCACGGGCTATTTCTCGGACCATTTCGGATGGAACCGTCTCCACCCAATTCAGCTTCAAGGATGAACTGAAGGTTCTCGATAACGCCGGCGCCTTCGCCGGTCTCCGGGTGGTCGAACTCCACCCCGACGGAACCATCACCGGTTCGTTGCCCTCGGGTCTCACGCCCCAGATGATCCGCATCCACACCCTGATGGCCGGTCGTCAGACCGCCGGAAGGGTCGGGAGTCGCCTGGTGTTCACGGCCATCCCCACTCCTACGGCCAAGATCACTGCGTATACCCTGCTGTTGGTCATAACCCGAAGAGTCAGCAATCCGGCCGACGGTCTCCGCTATTTCGGGTTGGTGGGTGCGATTGCCCTCCTCATTGCAGCCGCGGTCGCAGTGGGTCTGGCCCGGCGCTTCACCCGGCCCCTGCTTGACGCGGTACGGGCCACCCGCCGCATCGCCGACGGTGATCTGGGGGCAACCGTGGCAGTGGAGCCCCACCTGTATCCCGAGTTCGTCCAATTGGCCGAGTCGATCAACTCGATGGGATCCAGCCTGGGAAGAGCCCGGAACCAAGAGCGCCAATTTCTCCTCTCTGTCTCCCACGAGCTACGCACTCCGCTCACGTCGATCCGGGGGTACGCCGATGCAATCATCGACGGCGCCGCCGAAGACCCGGTCGACGCCGCCGCTGTCATCAGTGGCCAGGCCAGCCGACTGGAACGACTGGTTCAGGACCTGCTCGATCTGGCCAGGTTGGACGCCCATCGGTTTTCGTTGGACATTCAACCGGTCGACTGCACGGATGTTGCCCGACGGGTGGTTGACGGATTTCGGCCACGAGCTGTGGCCCTCGGGCTCGAACTGGCCATCGTCCCGATGGAGGCCACACCGTTGTGGGTGGAAGCCGACGCCGACCGTCTGGGGCAGATAGTGGCCAACCTGGTGGAGAACGCCTCGTCCTTCGCCCACCGGCACATCGTGGTGGGTACCGGAATCGTGGGCCGTGCCCCGGCGATTTGGGTGGTCGACGATGGACCGGGCATTTCTCCCGACAAGTTGGGCCGGGTATTCGACAGGCACTTCACCTCCGATGACTCCGGCGGCCGCCGCAAGGGCTCCGGCCTCGGCCTGGCCATCGTTTCCGAGCTGGCCTCGGCCATGGGAGCGCTCGTGGAGGCCGATTCGCCCGTGGCCGACGGGAGAGGGGCTCGCATGGTCGTCCGGCTTCACCCGATCGACGCCAGATCCGTCAATCCCTCGGCGTGAAGAGATAGGTCGAGCTGGCCCGGGCGACCACGACCCGCAGATCGTCAACCACTTCGGCCTCTGCGAACGCTACCCTCCTTCCTCCCGAGACCACCTGGGCGGTGCACTCGAGGACCGCCCCCACCCGGGTGGGGGCCAGAAAACTGGTTTTCATCTCGACATTGGACGAAAACACCTTGCGGCCTGAGGCCACTGCGAAGGTGACCACAGCGGCTCCCATCGCCGAGTCGGCCATGGCGCTGAGAAACCCCCCCTGGATGATGCCTGCCGGGTTGGCAAACCGTTCGTCAGCCGACATTCGCCAGACAGTTCGCCCCGGTTCTGACTTGTCGACACAGGTCATCCCGAGGGTCAATTCGCAGTTGGGTGGAACCTGAATCCGCTGATCGGGCATCCCGTGACGCTACCTCCCGCCATCGCGTCGATACTGACGGTATGAAACCCTCACTCGGGCACCACTGACGTCGATGCCCTTCGCCGGCGCCCTGTCCGAGCACCCCATACCGTCACTGGCCACCGGCGAGGTGATAGGTGCCGTCCTCGAAGCCATCGGGGAACGCCCGGACATCGTGTTCCTCTCGGTCACCCGCCCACACGCCGGCGCCCTCGACGACATCATCACCACGGTGACATCGGTGCTTCATCCCATGGTCACCATCGGCTGCGCGGCGGAGTCGGTGGTGGGGACCGGACATGAGATCGAGGAAACGCCGGCCATCAGCCTGTGGGCCGGTCGGGTGGGCCCTCTGATGCCGGTGACACTGAGGGCAAGCCGGTCTGCCGATGACACCTGGCATTTCTCCGGTTGGCCCGACAAGATCACCATCGAGCCGACCGCCCTCATCCTCGTCGCTGATCCCTTCACCTTTCCGGTCGACCGGTTCTTGAGCTGGATAGGCGATCGTCACCCAGGGCTCCCGGTCATCGGCGGAAATGCGTCGGCCGCGCTCGGGCCCGGGGGAAGCCGGTTGATCGCCGGTGACCGGACGCTCAATGAAGGGGCGGTGGGCGTGCTCATCGGTTCGGGAGTGGAGATGGAGGCGGTGGTATCCCAGGGATGCAGGCCCTACGGCCAACCTCTTACCGTGACCAAGTCGGACCGCAACATCATGTACGAAGTGGCCGGCACCCCCGCCATCGAATCCATGGTCGATCAGATGAAGCACGGCCTTTCTCCGGTAGAGATCGCCGGCCTCGAGCACAACGGCATCCACATCGGACGCCTGATCGATGAGCATCTTGATCAACCCGGACCAGGCGACTACCTCGTCCGCACGGTGATCGGGGTGGACCACAATACCGGGGCGATGGCAGTGGACGATCGGGTCCCCCTGGGCAGCACTGTCCGCTTTCATCTGCGAGACGCCGAATCGGCCGACCGCGATCTTCACGCCCTCCTCGAGGGACGGCGCGCCGATGGAGCACTGCTGTTCACCTGCAACGGACGAGGCACCCGCCTGTTCGATGAGCCTCATCACGACGCCGCCGTCCTGGCCGGACAGATCGGGCCTGTCCCGGTGGGCGGCTTCTTCGCAGCCGGAGAGGTCGGTCCGGTGGGTGGCCGGAATTTTGTCCATAGTTTCACCGCCTCGATCGCCCTGTTTCGGGACAGGTGACCGGATCGGTTCCACCATCCCGGATCACTGACCGTCCGCTTCACCAATCGGGCCTTCGGCCGATAGGGTGACCTTTGATGACAGTGACCAACCCCTTGACGCCTGACGTCCCTCGTGACACCGACCTCGAGCAACTCGGGATCGACGTGATCCGGGGATTGGCCATGGACGCTCCTCGAGCCGCAAACTCCGGCCACACGGGAACGGCGATGGCACTGGCACCGCTGGCCCACGTGCTGTTCACCCGGGTCATGCGTCACGACCCTTCTGAGCCACACTGGCCGGACCGCGACCGGTTTGTCCTGTCCAACGGTCATGCCTCGATCCTGTTGTACTCCATGCTCTATCTCTGTGGATACGGGTTGACCCTTGACGACCTCCGTGCTTTCCGACAGTTCGGAAGTCATGCTCCCGGGCATCCCGAGATCCACCTGACCACGGGTTTGGAGGTCACCACCGGTCCTCTCGGCCAGGGATTCGCCAATGGTGTCGGCATGGGGATCGCCGAGCGATGGTTGCGATCCCACTTCTCCCCCGAGATCGTCGACCACCACACCTACGTGATCGCCGGAGACGGATGTTTGGAGGAAGGCATCTCCCACGAGGCCGCCTCTCTGGCCGGGCATCTCGCTCTCGGACGCTTGGTGTACATCTACGACAACAACCACATCACCATCGACGGTCCCACCGAGCTCTCCTACTCGGACAATGTGGCCGAGCGATTTTCCGCTTACGGATGGGGGGTGGACGACATCGGCGAGGTGGCCAATGACGTCGACGCCATCGAAGCCGCCCTCGTCCGGGCCAAGGCCGATGAGGACCGGCCCACCTTGCTCATCCTCCGTAGTCACATCGGATATCCGTCTCCCCACCTGACCGATAACGCCAAGGCCCACGGTGACCCGTTCAGCGTGGAAGAGATCCGGCTCACCAAGGAGATCCTCGGCCTCGACGTCGACGAGACATTCTGGGTCCCGGATGCGGTGCTCGACCTCTACCGCCGGTGCATTCCGCGGGGCCGCTCATTCCGGGCAGCTTGGCAGGAGCGGTTTGAGCGGTGGGATGGCGACAAAGCCGTCTGGGACGCGGCTCAACGGGGGCACGGCCTCGAAGGCTGGGAGTCGAAACTGCCCTCGTTCACTCCCGACGATGGTCCGATGGCCACCCGACAAGCCATGAAGGCGTGCCTCGATGCCACCGGCGACGTCATCCCCGGCGTCATTCCCGGGAGCGCTGACCTCACCGGCAATACAGGCATGGCCATGGAAGGCGGCCTGGCCCAATCGGTCGAGGAGCCGGGTGGCAGCCTCGTCCACTACGGAATACGTGAGCACGGCATGGGCGGTGTCATGACCGGCATCGCCTCCCACGGCGGCATGCTTCCGATCGGTGGCACCTTCTTCGTGTTCAGCGACTACATGCGCGGAGCGGTGCGGGTTGCAGCACTCTCCGAAGCCCACGTGATCTACTCGTGGACCCACGACTCCATCGGGCTGGGCGAGGACGGGCCGACCCACCAACCGATCGAACAGCTCGCCGCCATGCGGGCCATGCCCCAACTCAGGGTGATCCGGCCGGCTGACGCCAACGAGATGGCGCAGGCGTGGAGAATTGCCGTCAACAGCGACGGTCCCACCGCGTTGATCCTGACCCGTCAGAAGGTCCCCGTACTGTCGGAGTCCGTCGAACGCGCCAGGGAGGGTGTCGAGCGAGGCGGATATGTCCTTCGTGACCCCCTCACCGGCGCTCCCGACATCGTCCTCATCGGAACCGGAAGCGAGGTCCAGGTCTGTCTCGGAGCGGCAGACCTGTTGGCGGCCGGAGGAACAACTGCCCGAGTGGTATCCCTGCCCTCGTGGGATCTCTTCGCTCGACAGACCGAGACCTACCGGAACGAAGTGCTGCCGGCCGGTATCCCCCGGCTCAGCGTCGAAGCTGCCTCCTCGTTCGGCTGGGATCGCTATGCCGACGCTTTCGTGGCCATCGATCACTTCGGTGCCTCGGCACCCGGGGAGGTCAACATGCACGAGTTCGGCTTTACCCCCGAGCACGTTGCCGAACGGGCCAATGAGCTCCTTGCTGGCCGGCGGGTATCTTGACCACCAGGAGTCGGCTATCCCAAAGATGTCGAAAGGACAACCGTGACCAAACTGAATGATCTGTTTGACCAACAGGGGCAGAGCCCGTGGTTGGACAACCTCCGCCGTGATTGGCTCCAGAATGGCAAACTGGCCGAGTTGGTCAGCGAGGGCATCCGTGGGGTGACGTCCAATCCGACCATCTTCGCCAAGGCGATCTCAGGTCAGGACACCTACGACGAAGAGTTCAAGTCCCTCATCGCCACCACGTCAGTGGAAGGCGCATACTGGCACCTGGTCATCGACGACATCAACAACGCGCTCGCAATCCTCCGGCCGGTGTACGACTCGTCCAAGGGCGGCGACGGCTATGTCTCCGTGGAGGTGGCCCCATCATTGGCCCACGACACCGACGGAACCATCGACGCCGCCCGGGGTCTCCATGAGCGGATCAACCAACCCAACGTCTTGGTCAAGATCCCGGCCACCGCCGAAGGGATCCCGGCCATCCACAAGATGATCTCCGAGGGACGGAGCATCAATATCACGTTGATCTTCAGCATCTCGCGCTACGACCAGGTCATCGAGGCCTACATCTCGGGGCTCGAGGCGTACGCTGCCTCGGGCGCCTCTGATCTCTCGGCGGTGGCCAGCGTCGGCTCATTCTTCGTGAGCAGAGTCGACACCGAGGTGGACCGGAGGATCGAGGCGGTGGCTGGACAAGACGGTGATCTCTCCGGGCTGCGCGGGCGGGCGGCGGTGGCGCAGGCCCGCCAGGCCTTCGGGTTGTTCACCCAGCGCTTTTCGGGCGAGCGCTGGGATGCGCTCGCCGCCAAAGGAGCCCACGTGCAACGCCCGCTGTGGGCGTCCACTTCCACCAAGAACCCGGCTTACCCTGACCTGGCCTACGTCGATACCCTCATCGGCCCCGACACCGTCAACACATTGCCGGATGCCACCATCACGGCCTTCCTTGATCACGGCACGGTATCCCGGACCATCGACACGGACTTCACCGGAGCCGACCAGGTGATGTCGGCATTGGCCGATGCCGGCATCGACATGGAGGACGTGGGGCAGACACTCGAGTCCGAAGGGGTCGCCTCGTTCTCCAAGTCCTTCGACGAGTTGATGCAGTCCCTGACCGACAAGGCGAGTGCCCTGAGCGCGTGATGTACCCCAATCTGATGTACTCCAATCTGAAGACAGTGAGGAACGGATCATGAAGATCGCCATGGTCGGCTTGGGCAAGATGGGCGCCAACATGACCCAACGTCTTATCGAGCACGGGATCGAAGTCGTCGCCTTCGACCTCTCCGACAAGGCCAGAGAAGCGGTAGCCGGATTCGGCGCCGACCCGGCGACCACGCTCGAAGAGATGACGGCGAAGCTGCCCACTCCGCGGGTGGCCTGGGTTATGGTTCCCGCCGGCGAGGCCACCAACTCCACCATCACCACGTTGGCCGGACTATTCGAGTCGGGTGATGTCATCATCGATGGTGGAAACTCCAACTACAAGGAGACAGCACCACTGGTGGAGTCGTTGGCAGCCCGGGGCATTGCCCTGGTCGACGCCGGGACCTCCGGGGGCATTTGGGGACTCAAGGAGGGCTACTGCCTCATGGTCGGGGGCACCAAGGAAGCTGTGGCCATCGCCGAGCCAGTGTTTTTGGCCCTGGCTCCCGAGGGCGGGTACGCCCACGTCGGTCCTCCCGGAGCTGGGCATTTCGTCAAAATGGTGCACAACGGTATCGAGTACGGCCTTATGCAGGCGTACGCCGAGGGTTTCGAGATCATGTCGGAGGCACCCGAATTCGACCTCGACCTGCACGAGATCTCTGCCATCTGGCGGTACGGTTCGGTCGTCCGGAGCTGGCTCCTCGAACTGGCCGAACGGGCCCTCCGCCCCGAGTCAGGCTTCGACCAGATCGAAGGCGTCGTCGTTGACTCCGGGGAAGGGCGATGGACTGTCGAAGAGGCCATCAATCGAGGAGTCTCCGCCCCGGTGATCTCGTCGGCCCTGTTCGCCAGGTTCGCGTCCCAAAAGAAGGACGCATTCGGTCTCCGGCTCATCTCCGCCCTCCGTAACCAGTTCGGTGGCCACGCCTTCACGACCGGCGCCGGGACCCAGGGCGGCGAAACCTCCACACCCACGTGAGCGACTCGGAGAGTACGTCAAGCGAAGCCAAGGGAAAAAAGCGGACCCTGGCTCCGGTACTGTCGAAAGCCCCGCCGGTGGCCCTGGTTATTTTCGGTGCCTCAGGCGACCTCGCCGCTCGAAAGATACTTCCGGCGCTCTCGCGGCTGGCCGACCGGGGGATGCTCGACGACGGGTTCACCCTCATCGGCGTCGCCCGGACCGAGTGGACCGACGAGGAGTTCCGGGCCCACGTGGCCGAGGCCACCCCTGACGGTGGGCCAAAGTGGAAGGCAGTCACCGAACGGTTCAAGTACGTCACCGGCGAGTACGACCATCCCGATACGTTCGATCAGCTGAAGTCCCACCTCGACGAAGCCGACCGGATCGACGGCACAGACGGCAACCGCCTCTACTACCTCGCCACCATTCCGGACGTGTTCGGCCTGGTGGCCAGCGCCCTGGCCATCCACGGTTGCGCGCAACCGCCAACCGAGGGCAACTTCTGCCGCTTGGTGGTGGAGAAGCCATACGGGCGGGATCTGCAGAGTGCCCTGGATCTGGACGAACAGGTCCATACCGCATTCGACGAGAGCCAGGTTTTTCGCATCGACCATTACATGGGGAAGGAGACTGTACAGAACGTACTGGCACTCCGCTTCGCCAATGCCATCTTCGAGCCGATCTGGAACCGCCGCTACGTCGAGCAAGTACAGATCACCGTGGCCGAGAGTCTCGGCGTAGAACATCGCGGTGGGTTCTATGAGACAGCCGGGGCACTCCGGGACATCGTTCAGAATCACGTCATGCAGGTGCTGGCCCTCACCCTCATGGAGTCGCCCACCAGCACCGACGCCGACAGGGTGCGTGACGAGAAGGTCAAGCTCCTTCAGGCCATTGCCATCCCCACCCCTGATGAAGCCGTCGATAGATCGGTACGGGGCCAGTACATCGCCGGAACCATCGACGGCGACGACGTCATCGGATACCGCCAAGAGGAGGATGTCTCCCCCGACAGCGAGACCGAGACATATCTCGCCCTGCGCCTCAGCGTGAACAACTGGAGATGGGAGGGCGTGCCCATCCATGTGCGCACCGGCAAGAGGCTCCCAGCCCGGGTCACCGAGGTGGTACTCCAGTTCAGACGGGCACCCTTTCTCCTATTCGATCAACGGGCCAGCCGGGACCTCCGTCCCAATGCACTCATCTTGCGCATTCAGCCCGACGAGGGGATCAGCCTCGAGTTCGGAGCCAAGGTCCCCGGCGAGAAGTTCCATATCCGTTCGGTAGCGATGGACTTCTCCTACGCTGAAGCGTTTGCCGGCGCCGAAGCCGCCGGCGGCTATGAACGACTCCTGTACGACGCCATGGTCGGGGATGCCACCTTGTTCATCCGCTCCGACGAAGTACAGCAAGCCTGGCGGATCGTCGACCCCTACTTGCAGGCGTGGTCGGAGCCAGGCGGCGCACTGCACACCTACGCGGCCGGGACCTGGGGGCCTCATTTGGCGGAGATACTGGTGGAACGATCGGGCAACGCCTGGCGTAACCCGGAGATCGACCTCGAACTCGCCGGAGGCCGAGTGACCGGACTTCCGCAATGACGGTAGACCCATCGCCATGATCGGCGGGGTGCAGGTTGTGGATTCGGTGGCCGATGCCTTTGCCACCCTGGTCAGCGACGTCTTGGCTCGCCCCCGACGTGGTGGGTTCTCCCTGTTCTTGTCGGGGGGGCCGACCGCTGGCGAGGCCTACCGACGCCTGGCCCATAGATCGGCGAAGAAAGTGGATTGGGCCGGCGTCGACGCTTATTGGAGCGATGAGCGGTGTGTGCCGATCGACCACGCCGACTCCAACTATCGGCTTGGCCGACAGAACCTCCTCGACCTGGTGGGGCCATTGCGATCGGACCATCCGATGTACCGATCGGGAACGCCTGCTGACGCCGCCGCCGACTACCAACATCAGTTGAGCGAGTTGTCGTCGTTCGACCTGGTCCATTTGGGCATGGGTCCCGACGGGCACTGCGCCTCCCTCTTCCCGGGTTCGGACACACTCGACATCGAGGACCCCGGCATCCTCGTAGTTGCCAATCGCGACCCGAACGCCAACAATCCATACGATCGGATTACCCTCACCCTTCCCGCCATCGCCCGCGCTCGCCTGGTTGTCTTTACGGTGGCCGGAACATCCAAGCGCCACGCCTTCTCCCAGATCGTCTCCGGAGATGATCTGCCGGCAGCCAGGGTGTCTGCGGATGAAGTGGTGTGGCTGGTCGACGCCGACGCTGCGGGTGACAGTGTTGCCTCCTGAGCATGCCCGGTCCGGTCACGGCCATGACCGCCTCCGGTAGGGTGGCGGCGATGCCCGCCGACCATGGCTCTTTCTCAGTGCTCGCGGAGGTCTCGACCTCTGCGGTACTCGACATGGATGACCTTCTCCGTGCCGATCTGTCGACGCTCCAAGCGCGGGCTCGCCAGATTCGCGACGGAATCCACGGCAACCGTGTCACGTTCTCCCCCAAGGTGTTCATCCCCCTCACCATGTTGTGCCGGGATCGTTGTGGCTACTGCACGTTCGCCAAAGCGCCGGCCAGGGTGGAGTCCCCGTACCTCTCCATCGGCGATGTGCTCGACCTCGCCCGTGCCGGGCAAGCAGCCGGGTGTCACGAGGCACTGTTCACCTTGGGCGAGGGTCCCGAAGACCGGTATCCGGATGCCCGCCAATGGCTCAGCGATCGCGGCTACTCCTCGACCGTCGACTACCTGGTGGCCGCGTGCAAGGTGGTCCTCGACGAGACGGGGCTTCTCCCCCACGCCAACGCCGGCGCATTGACGGGCGAAGAGTTGGCCCGGCTCCGGGATGTTTCAGCCAGCCAGGGCATGATGATCGAATCGGTGAATCCCGACCTGGCCGCTCACCGATCCGCCCCCGACAAGACCCCAGCCCGGCGTCTGGCCACGATGGAAGCCGCCGGAGAGGCGGCCGTCCCCTTCACCACCGGCCTCCTGGTCGGCATCGGAGAGTCGCGCCTGGACCGCATCGCCACCCTGCAAGCCATTGCCGACAGCCACCTGCGTCATGGCCATGTCCAAGAGGTCATCGTCCAGAACTTCCTGCCAAAACCGGGCACCTCGATGCACCAAGCACCCCCCTGTCCGCCCGATGAGTTCCTCTGGAGCATCGCGGTGGCTCGGTTGTTGCTTCCAGCCGACATTCACCTACAGGCACCTCCCAATCTCTCCGACGACCTGGCCTCGCTGTTGGCATCGGGAATCGACGACTGGGGTGGGGTGTCTCCCGTCACCGCCGATCATGTGAACCCCGAACGCGCCTGGCCGGCCCTCAGTATTCTGAGGGCCGCAACCGAGGCCGATGGACATACGCTGGCGCCGCGGCTGACCATCTATCCCGAGTTCGCCCTCGATCCCGATCGATGGCTGGCCGACACCATGCGATTCCCCGTGCTCGACGCCTCGGACGCCGAGGCCTTGGGCAGGGACCACCCATGGAGCTCAGGAGGAGAGTCGCTCCCACCTGAGATCCTCGGCCCTTTCACCGGAGTGGTGCTCGGGAAGCCCCCGGTGGCTACGCTCCCCTCGACCGGGAGCGCGGTTGGCGAAGTGCTGGCATCGGTGGAGGCCGGCGAGGAGGTGGACGAAGACCAGATCGTGACGCTCTTTGGTGCCCGTGGCCCTGAGGTCCGTTCCATCGCCGCCGTGGCTGACGGCCTGCGGGCCGAGATCATCGGCGATGAGGTGACCTTCGTCGTCAATCGCAATATCAACTACACCAACGTGTGCACCTTCAAGTGCAAGTTCTGCGCGTTCTCCAAGGGCCCTCTGTCCCTCAACCTAAGAGGAACCCCCTATCTGTTGGAGCTCAGCGAAATCTCCGATCGGGTCCGCGAGGCCGAAGATCGCGGCGCCACCGAAGTCTGTCTTCAGGGAGGTATCCACCCGAAGTTCGACGGTGACTACTACCTCGAGGTGATCAAAGCCGTCCGAGAGGCGTCCGAGACGATTCACATTCACGGCTTTACCGCTCTGGAAGTAACTGAAGGAGCCAAGCGCAACGGTGTCTCGTTGGCCTCCTATCTTACGACCCTCCGCGATGCCGGCCTCAAGACCCTTCCCGGCACGGCAGCCGAGATTCTCGATGACGAAGTCCGGGCCGTTCTCTGCCCCGACAAGATCAACACCGAGGAGTGGCTCCACGCCCACCGGACCGCTCACAGTGTGGGACTGCGGTCGAACGTGACCATCATGTTCGGGGCCATCGAACACCCCCGTTCGTGGGCCCGTCATCTCACCCGGACCCGGGCGCTCCAACGGGAGACGGGCGGGTTCACCGAGTTCGTGCCCCTCCCCTTTGTCCATATGGCGACGCCCATCTACCTGCAGAAGAAGTCACGACGCGGACCAACCTTTCGGGAGACCCTGCTGATGCATGCCGTGGGGCGGATCGCCTATCGGGACACCATCGAGAATATCCAGATCAGTTGGGTGAAGATGGGCGTTGAGGGGGTGCGTCAACTCCTCAGAGCCGGCGTCAACGACCTCGGGGGCACCCTGATGGACGAGAACATCTCGCGGGCGGCCGGGGCGAGTCATGGCCAGATGATGGATGTCGAGGGTTTCCGGTCCATTGTTGCCCCGCTGGGCCGTACTTTGGCCCAGCGCACCACCCTGTACGGACGGGTTCCACCCGCCGCTGCCCATGCACCCGCCGCTGCCGTTCTCTGACACCGCGACATGACGCCAGCCGACCCAGCCGGGACACCATCGGATCAAGACGCGGTCACCCGGATGGTCGAGGCGCTGATACCCACCTCGGTACCCGCATCTCAGCGGCGGCTCTTTGACTCGATGCTGGGCACCATTTACCAGATGGCAGCGGAACACACCGATGTGGTCGACCTGAAGATCGCCAACGCGGCTCTGGGGGAAATGGCCGAGGCGTTCCGGGTCTTTCGCCCGTTCCGACACGAACGGAAGGTAACCATCTTCGGCTCTGCCCGCACCCAGCCGGATCACGGCGCCTACGAACGCGCCCGGGACCTCGCCGCCTCCATGGCCGCATTCGGATGGATGGTGGTCACCGGTGCCGGGCCCGGGATCATGGCCGCAGGTATGGAAGGTGCGGGACGTGAACACTCCATCGGGGTCAACATTCGGCTGCCGTTCGAACAGGGGACCAATTCCTTCATTGCCCAAGACCCGAAGCTGGTCCAAATGCAGTACTTCTTCACGAGAAAACTGATGCTCATCAAGGAGTCCCATGGCTTCGTAGCTCTGCCCGGCGGATTCGGCACCCTGGATGAGAGTTTCGAACTGCTCACCTTGTTGCAAACGGGAAAGGGAATGCCGGCACCGCTGGTATTGCTCGATATCCCCGGGGATGCCTACTGGTCAGGTTGGGATCGTTTTCTCGAAGAGGTAGTTGTCCCCAAAGGGCTTGTCTCCGCCGACGACAGGGCGTTGTTCATCATCACCGACGACATCGACGAGGCCACTTCGGAGTTGGTCGGCTTCTACCGCAATTACCAGTCGTGCCGGTGGGTCGGCAACCTGCTGGTGATCCGCATGCTGGTGGCGCCGGACAAGGCGGAGTTGGCCAGCCTCAACCGCCGGTTCGGCGACATCGTCGACGGCCCTATCCGACACACCAAACCCTTCGCCCCGGAGCGGTCCGACAACGATCACCTCGACCAGCCCCGCCTGGCTCTCCGTTTCGATCGAACTCATTACGGCCGACTTCGTCAACTGATCGATGCGCTCAACTTGTGCACAGGTGGTGGTAGTTGACGAGAGGGCCCGGTGACCGGCGCAAGGAGTCGTGAGCCTCGACGACTACAGATCGGTCCCTGGTGATTGCCGGAACCGGAACCGGCGGATTGGCAGTTGCCGGCCCGAATGCTTCGGACTGATCGGCGGGAGACCCCGGCCGGTTCGGAATGGGCCGTTACGGGCCATCGATCGACTCCGATCCCGACGCGGCAGCGAGAGAAGGTCCGCCCAGCAGTTGGGCCGCCTTTTCCACGGCTCGACGGGCCCGGGTGATTCGTCTTTCCTCCGCCACCAACACCGGGTCCGGTGCTTCCCCGGCTCGCACCGACTCCGAGGCGACCCGCAGGTGGGCCAGGGCCAGATCGGCCAACCTGTCCGAGATCGCCGCCAATTGATCGGCGATTGCCTCGCTGTCGCCGTTCATTCTCCCGGGGCGGCCGATGGAACGCCGACATCGACGATGTCGAGCTTCCCGTCGGCATTTTGCGCCCGAATCACCTTCTTGTCGAACTTTCCCACGCTTGTCTTGGGGAGTTCATCGAGGAACACCCACCGTTCTGGCACCCACCAGCGTGACACCCGACCCTGGAGATGGGCCACCAGGTCATCTGCGGTGACCGTCGAGCCTTCGCCTCGAACGACTGCCACCAACGGACGCTCACTCCATTTCGGGTCCGGGACGGCGACGACAGCCGCCTCGAACACTCCGGGATGGGACATGACCTCGTTCTCCAATTCCACCGAAGAGATCCACTCCCCGCCGGACTTGATGACGTCCTTGGTTCGGTCGCTGATCTGCATAAAGCCCTTCTGGTCCAACCAACCGACATCGCCGGTACGGAGCCAACCGTCGTGGAAGCGCTCGGGACTCGGCGCCCCGTAGTACGAGGCGGTGACCCACGGG
>OCTA010000585.1_pt1 | contig 33445 bp, 24 predicted proteins | sample 1538991 | NCBI WGS metagenome assembly OCTA01 (sample SAMEA3539302, study PRJEB22396) | soil metagenome | biome: tundra; feature: field; material: soil | place: USA | collected 2010-05 | depth 0.15 m | reverse complement strand
GGACGGCCAGAAGGTGCGCACGCGCTCGCCGCGCGTGCAGTCGGTCCGGCGCAACATCGTCGAGCTGCTCATCGCCAACCATCCGGGCGACTGCCTGACCTGCGCGCGCAACCAGAACTGCGAACTGTCTCAAGTCGCGAGCGAGCTCGGCGTGCGCGAGCGACGGTATCGCGGCCTCAAGAAGAACCACGCCCTCGATCTTTCTTCGCCGGCCCTCGTGCGCGATCCCAACAAGTGCATCTTGTGCGGGCGCTGCGTGGCCGTGTGCCACCAGGTCCAGGGCGTGGGCGCCATCGACTTCATCGACCGCGGTTTCAAAACGCGCGTTGGGCCGGGCTTCCACGACGGCATCAACGTGTCGAACTGCATCTTCTGCGGGCAATGCACGCGCGTGTGCCCGACCGCGGCCCTGATGGAAAAGAGCCAGGTCGATGCCGTGGTGGCGGCATTGGCCGATCCGAACGCCATCGTGGTGGCGCAGGTTGCGCCGGCCGTTCCGGCCACCTTGATGGAAAATGCCCAGGCGAGCTCGGTGCGCACTATGCTGCTGCGGTTGGCGGCGGCGCTCAAGCGCGTGGGATTCGGTGCCGTGTTCGACACCGGCTTCGCTGCCGATTTGACCATCATGGAGGAAGTCTCCGAGCTGATTCGCCGTGTGCAAACCGGTGGCCCGTTGCCCATGTTCACCAGCTGCTCGCCGGGATGGATCCAGTACGTCGAGAAATACCGGCCCGACCTCATTCCGCACTTGTCGACTTGCAAGTCACCGCAGCAGATGGCGGGGGCGTTGATTAAGGACGTGTACCCCAAGCACCGCGATCTCGGCGGCAAGCGCCTGGTGTGTGTCTCGCTCATGCCGTGCACGGCGAAGAAGGTCGAAGCCAGCGAACTTGGCGACGTGGACTTCGTGCTCACCACGCGCGAGATTGATGAGCTTCTGGTTCGCTTCGGCATCGACCTCAACAAGGTCACCGAACTAGGCACTCTCGATGCTCCCTTCTCGTCGGCCAGCGGCGCCGGACGATTGTTCGGCGGCACCGGTGGCGTCATGGAGGCCGCCATCCGCACCGCGCACAAGATGCTCACGGGCAGCGAGCTCAAAGGCGGCTTCAAGGTCGAGGAAGCTCGCGGGCTCGAAGGCATCAAGTGCTTCTCGCTCGATGTCGGCGGTACCACGCTCAACTTCGGCATCGTCAACGGACTTGGCCGCCTCAAACCCATTCTAGATCCATTGAGCAAGGGCGCCTCGAATTTGCACTTCATCGAGGTGATGACCTGCCCCGGCGGTTGCATCGGCGGCGGCGGCCAGCCCTACGATTCGGATCCGGAAAACATCCGCGTGCGCCTCGAACGCCTCTACGACGCCGACCGGCGCTCGACGCTCAAGACCTCGCACGACAATGACGAAGTCCAAGAGCTCTACGCCGAGATGCTCGGCAAACCCTTGGGCGAGATCAGTCACCACCTGCTTCACCGCAGCTATGTGGATCGCCGTGCGGAGGAGAGGTAGCGCGACCAACCGCCATGGGCGTGATCCAGACCATCCTGCAGAATTGCCGCCGCTGTTATTCGTGCGTGCGCGAGTGCCCGGCCAAGGCGATCAAGATCGTCGACGGGCAAGCTTCGGTGGTTCCCGAACGCTGCATCGCCTGCGGCAACTGCACGGTGGTCTGTTCGCAAAACGCGAAAGCTTATGCCAGCGGCGTCGAGCGCGTCAGCGAACTTCTGGCTGGGGGCGGAAAGGTGGTGGCCATGGTGGCGCCGTCTTTTCCCGCCGACGATTGCGGCCAGGATCCCGAACGCTTCGTGGGCGCCCTGCGCGCGCTCGGCTTCTCCCACGTGGTCGAGGTCGCGTACGGCGCCGATCTGACCAATCGGGCCTACCGCGAGGACATCAAGGCTCATCCGACCGGAACGCGCCTGGCCACCGCGTGCCCGGCGGTGGTCGAGTACGTGCGCAAATACGCACCCCATCTGGTGAGCTGCTTGGTTCCCATCGTCTCGCCCATGATCGCGACGGCGAAGGCCGTGAAGGCACTGCACGGACAGGCTCACGCCTGCGTCTTCATCGGCCCGTGCGTGTCGAAGAAGCTTGAAATGCGCGACCCGCAAGCGCAAGGCGTGGTGGAGGCAGTGCTGACCTTCGACGAGCTTCGGCGCTTGCTGGTCGAGCGTCACGTTCGCATCGATAGGGCAACGCCCAGTGAATTCGATCCGCCGCGGGCTGGGACTGGCCGCCTCTATCCCTTGGTCGGTGGTTTGCTCAAGGGCGCAGGACTCGAACGCAGCTCGCTTAACACCGAGGTCATGGCGATCTCCGGTGCGTCCGAAATCCTGGACGTGTTCGCGGATTTGAGCCCGGATGATCCACAGCCGCTGTTCATCGAGCCGCTCATGTGCCGCGGCTGCTACAACGGGCCGGCCATGCGCGGGGACAATCGCCGCCCGCAGCGCAAGCGGCAGGTGGCGGAATACGTGAAGGCCCGCATGGAGGAGGCGGACGGCGAGCCCACACATCTGCCCGAGCTGGATTTGAGCCGGACATTCACCGTCGACGACCAGCGCCTGAAAGAGCCGACCGAACAGGAGATCAGGGTCATCCTGGCGCGCACCAACAAGTTCACCACCGAGGACGAACTGAATTGCGGGGCGTGCGGCTACGCAACCTGCCGGGCCAAGGCCGTGGGCGTGTATCGAGGACTGGCCGAGGAGGCCATGTGCCTGCCCTTCATGATCGAACAGGCCGAGCGCGTGTGCCACGAGCTGAACGTTCCGTGGCCCAATCTCAAGGACGTGCATCGCCATCTCATCAACACCGAAAAGCTGGCTTCGATGGGGCAGATGGCGGCGGGCGTGGCGCACGAGCTGAACAATCCCCTCGGCACGATCTTGCTCTACACCGGCCTGCTCGCGCGCAAGCTCAAGGATCGGCCCGAGCTCGACCACGATCTCAGGCTGCTCGTGGACGAGGCCAACCGCTGCAAGAAGATCATTGGCAACTTGCTGGATTTCGCCCGTCAGAACCGCGTGCAACTGGAGCGCACAAACGTGGCCGAGCTTTTCCAGCGCGTGGTCGAGGACTCGCTCTTCACTTTGCGCGACACGGGACCTGGTCTGCGCATCACCTGCGAAGCGCCGCCTGATTTACAGGTAGATCTCGACAAGGATCAGATCGGCCAGGTGCTCATCAACCTGGTCAAGAACGGCATCGAGGCCATGGAAGGCAAGCCGGGCACGGTGCGCCTGGTCGCCGTGGACGAGCCGGCCACGGGGCGCGTGCGCATGGCGGTCAGCGACGAGGGCCGTGGCATCGCGCCCGAGGCGCGCGACAAGGTTTTTCAACCATTCTTCACCACCAAGAGCCTCGGACGTGGCACCGGCCTTGGCCTGCCCATCGCCTACGGCATCGTCAAGATGCACGGCGGACGGATCTGGTTCGATTCGGATCCGGGGCGCGGCACCACGTTCACCATGGAATTACCCAAAACCCAGTCGCTACGAAGGAGTCACCTGTATGGCGAAAAGCCCCAAGATCCTATTTGTCGATGATGACCGCGATTTTCTAGCCGCGCAGGTCGCGTTCTTTGGCGGGCGCGGTTATGAAGTCGTCACCCTCGACCGCGTCGACGGCGCCCTAGAGCGCATCAGCCAGGAGCGGCCCGACATCATTGTCCTCGATCTCATGATGGAGCACTACGATTCGGGCTTCATGCTCGGCCGGCGCATCCGGCAAGACCCGGCCATGATCGAGGTTCCCATCCTCATGCTGTCGGGCGTGGCCGCGGCGACAGGACACAAGTTCGCCTCCGATGCCGCCGCGCTCAAGGATTGGATCAAGCTCGACGCCTTTCTCGACAAGCCGGTCACCGGCCGCCAGCTGCTCAAGGTTGTCGAGGAGAAACTGGCCGCGCGAACCACAATCGCCGCAGCGGTGTAGCCGTGCCGAGCATCCTGGTCATCGACGACGAATACGGCGTGCGCTCGGGGATCCGTCAGATCCTCGAACTCGAAGGCTACACCGTGGAGGTCGCAGCGACCGGGCGCGAGGCTCTGGATCTGCTCGAACAGCGTACTTTCGACATCGCGCTCATCGACTACCAACTGCCCGATCTCGACGGGTTGACCCTGCTGGCGTCCATGCGCAGCCGCAAGTTGGCGACGATGACGTGCATGATCACGGCCTACGCCAACATCGACACCGCCATCGCGGCGACGCGGCAGGGAATCGATTTCTTTCTGCCCAAGCCGTTTTCGCCCGACGATCTTCTCGGCGTCATCGAGACCCTGTCGCGCCACAAGCAGCTCAAGGAAGAGGCCGAGAAGCTGCGCAAGGAGAACGAGGCCAGCCTGCTCGCGCTCGCCACCGAGAAAAGCCAGACCAGTTCGCTGGTGGCGTCGCTGCGCGATGCCGTCTTGGTCATCAATCGCGAGCGCGAGGTGGTGCTGGCCAACCACGCCATGTCGGCCTTGCTGGGACGCGAGCCCAAGGATCTCTTGCGCGCGCCTGTCGACGAGGTGCTTGGCGCCACGTCCATGTCCGGGTTGGCCGCGCTGCTATCCGCGCAGGGCGATGAGGAGCGAAAACTGGCCGAAGTGACCATCGGCGAGCGAATCTTCTTCGCCAGCGTGGTCGCGTTTCACGGCGAGCAGGGCACGGCGCTTGGCCGCATCTTGACCTTGGCCGACGTCACAGACATGCGCCGCATGGCCATGGAAAAGCCGCGCTTCATTCGCACCATGGTGCACGAATTCCGCTCTCCGCTTGGCGCCATTCGCAGCCTGATCGAGGTCGCCACGGAAAAGAGCCTGGGCGCCGACCTTGCGCCGTACCTGCCCTTTCTCGAACGCGCGGACAAGCGCATCGACAAGATGGTCGAACTCATCGGCGAGCTGCTCTCGCTTTCGCGCATCGATCTGGAGCGAACCGCGAACGCCTCGGATCCACCGGCGGATATTTCGTCGGCGGTGGCCGCCACCATGGATCTGTATCGAGAAAAGCTCGCCGCGCGGAAGATCGAAGCCAGCGTGGACATCGCGCCCGACCTGCCGCACGCGCGCATCGGCGACGACGATCTCAAGACCATTCTCTCCAACCTGGTGGGCAATGCCGTCAAATACGGTCGCGACGATGGCACCCTGCGTTTGCGCGCTGCCCTTCGCGAGGGCAAGGTTCTGATCGAAGTGGCGGATTCCGGGATCGGCATCCGATCGGAAAATCTGCCTCAGCTGTTTCAGGAGTTCTTCCGCGAGAAGCGCTCCGAAACACGCGACATCGACGGCAACGGTCTTGGCCTGGCCATCGTCAAGCGTTTGGTCGAGCGCGTGGGTGGCCAGATCGAGGTCGAAAGTACGCTGGGCGCAGGATCGCTGTTTCGGGTCATCCTTTGCCCCGCCTAAACTTCGGCGCCCTTGATGGCGATACATCACATGCAATCTTGCGACCGCGTCGTCGTTGCGATAGACGCTGCTCGCACTCTCACGCGTCCGTGCAACCATGACTCAAACGACACCCGAGACCTCTGGCCCCGACTTGGCCGCCCTTCGTGACTTGCTGGTGAAATGGCCAGATCTCAAGCCGCGCAACCTGATCGCCGTCTTGCAACGTGCGCAGGAAGTCTATGGCTATTTGCCCATGACGGTGCTGGACACCATCGCCGACACCATGCACATCGCCGAAGCACGCGTGTATGGCGTGGCGACGTTCTATTCGCAGTTTCGTCTGAAGCCGCAAGGCGAGCATGTGATCCAGGTGTGCAATGGCACCGCCTGCAACGTGAAGGGATCGGAAGACCTGCTCGGCGAGCTGATGGCGGTGCTCGGCATTCACCCCGGCGATACCACCCCCGACGGCAAGGTGACGCTGGAGAAGGTGAACTGCGTGGGCGCCTGTGGCGTGGCGCCGGCCATTGTCGTCAACGGTGAAGTGCACGGCCGCGTGACGCCTAAATTGGTCGGGAAAATGGCGCGCAAACTTCTGACCGCGCCCAAGCCGGCGGCGCTCTTGCGCAAATCGGCGGTTTCCGAGAAAACTCGCGGACGCACTTTTCTCGAACGCTGCTGCGACAAGTGTCAGACGCGGCCGGGGACGCCGTGCCCGAATTTTCTGCTGTGCCGCATGGAAGGCCTGTCGTGCCACGACGACGAACAGTGCGGGAAATTCCGCGAGGAATTGCGCCAGCTGGCTGAGCACAACGCGCCCCAGTTCATGGCCACGGCCTTTTTGTGCAAGGGCCTGACCTGCGATGCCAGCGACGAGCCAGGCATCTACAAGACGTTTCTCAATGAACTCAAGAAACGCGGCCTTTCCGGCAAGGTCAATTTCATCGAAACCGGCTGCCAGGGGTTGTGCGAAGTCGGCCCCATCGTGCAGCTCAAACCGCTCGAAGCTTTTTACTGTCGCGTGAAACCAGCGGATATCGCCGAGATCATCGACAAGCACATCGTGGGCGGTCAGATTGTCGAGCGCTTGCTCTACGCCCCCGGCCACGTGACCGAGGCGTCGATCCCATTCTACAGCAAGCAGGTTCGCCGCGTACTTTCCAACACCGGCAAGATCGATCCCGAAAACATCGACGAGTACCTCGCGCGCGACGGGTACAAGGCGCTGTACAAGGCGCTGAAGGAAATGACCCCCGAGCAGGTGATCGCCGACGTGCTCGCGGCCGGACTGCGCGGCCGCGGTGGCGGCGGATTCCCCACGGGCAAGAAATGGGAGATCGCGCGCGCCCAGGCCGACGGCACGCGCTACATCGTGTGCAACGCCGACGAAGGCGATCCTGGCGCGTTCATGGATCGCAGCCTGCTCGAAGGCGACCCGCACCGGGTGCTCGAAGGCATTCTCATCGCGGCCTACGCCATCGGCGCCGAGCACGCCTTCATCTACTGCCGGGCCGAGTATCCGCTGGCCATTCGCCGCCTGGAAATCGCCATGGCGCAAGCGCGCCTGTACGGTTTGGTCGGGCCCAACATCCTCGGCAGCGGCAAAAGCCTGCACGTCGAGATCGTGCAGGGCGCGGGCGCCTTCGTGTGCGGTGAGGAAACCGCCATGATCTCCAGCATCGAAGGCAAGCGCGGCATGGCCCGCAACAAGCCGCCGTACCCGGCCCAGCACGGGTTCGCCGCGCACCCGACCTGCGTGAACAACGTGGAAACCTTCGCCAACGTGCCGCTGATTCTGTCGAAGGGTGTCGAGTGGTTCCGCAGCGTGGGCACCGAGAAGAATGCGGGAACGAAGATCTTTTCCTTGTCGGGCAAGATCAGGAACACGGGCCTGGTCGAGGTGCCCATGGGCATCACTCTGCGCGAGCTCTTGCAGGACATCGGCGGCGGCGCACCGGAAGGTTCGGCCATCAAGGGCGCGCAGACCGGCGGCCCCTCGGGTGGCTGCATTCCCGCCGACCGCATGGATGCCACCGTCGACTACGAAAGCCTGAGACGACTCGGCGGCATGATGGGCTCGGGCGGCCTGGTGGTCACCGACTCGGGCACCTGCATGGTGAACTTCGCCAAGTTCTTCCTAGGATTCACCCAGCACGAGTCGTGTGGCAAGTGCATCCCGTGCCGTGAAGGCACCAAGCGCATGCTCGAGATCCTAGAGCGCATCACCGACGGCAAAGGCAAGATGGAGGACATCACCGAGCTGCGCCACCTGGCCCTGGTCATCTCGCGCACGTCGGCCTGCGGGCTCGGGGCCTCGGCGCCAAGCCCGGTGGTGTCGACCCTGCGCTACTTCGAGCACGAGTACGTCTCGCACATCCGCGACAACCGCTGCCTGGCCGGCGTGTGCCGCTCGCTGCTCACCTATCACATCCTGGCCAACTGTCGCAGCTGCGGCCTGTGTGCGCGCGGCTGTCCCGTCCAGTGCATCAGCGGCGACAAAGGCGAAATCTACATCATCGACAACGCCCGCTGCATCAAGTGCGGCGAGTGCAACCGGGTTTGTCCCTTCGGCGCCGTGGCGCGCACCTAGAGGAACGGAGAGCTGCTATGGCCGACGTCAATCTGACCATTAACGACCTGCCGGTTAGCGTTCCCGCCGGCGCGACGATTCTCGAAGCCGCGCAGGCACTGAGCATTCGCATCCCCACCCTGTGCTACGACAAGCAGCTCACGGTTTCGGGTGCCTGCCGCATGTGCGTGGTGGAAGTCGCCAATCCCACGGGCTCGACGCGGCTTGAACCGTCGTGTTCGTTCCCGGTGCAAGAAGGCATGAGGGTGCGCACCAACACGCGCGAACTGCGCGACGCCCGGCGCACCATCATCGAGCTGATCCTGGCCAACCATCCCCGCGCTTGCCAGACCTGCATCCGCAACGAGCGCTGCAGCTTGCAGTCCCTTTGCCGCGAATACTCGCTCGACAAGATCCGCTACGAAGGCGACAAGCGCCACCACGCCATCGACACCTCGTCGGTGGCCATCACGCGCCACCCCGACTACTGCATCCTGTGCGGCAAGTGCGTGAAGGTTTGCAAGGAAGTGCAAGGGGTCTACGCGCTCGATTTCGTCAATCGCGGCTTCTCGACCACCGTGCTGCCGCCCTTCAATCGCGACTTGGCCGATACCGTGTGCGTGCTGTGCGGGCAGTGCCTGCTCAAGTGCCCGGTCGCCGCCATCCGCGACAAGAGCTACATCAAGACGGTTGCCGATGCGCTGGAAGATCCGGCAACCATCGTCACGGTACAGATCGCGCCGTCGGTGCGGGCCACCGTGGGCGAACTGTACGGTCTGCCGCCGGGCGTTTCGCTGACCCGCAAACTGCCGACCGCGCTTCGCCGTATCGGTTTCAAATACGTGTTCGATACGGATTTCGGCGCCGACATGGCGGTCATGGAAGAAGGTCACGAACTGGTCAGCCGCCTGCAAAGTGGCGGACCATTCCCGCTCATCACCAGTTGCTCGCCGGGCTGGGTGAAGTACATGGAGCACTTCTTCCCTGAGTTCATCCCCAACATGTCGTCGGTCAAGTCACCGCAGCAGATCATCGGCGTCCTGACCAAAACCTTCTTCGCCGAACGCAGTGGCATCGAGCGCAAGAAGCTCTTCAACGTCTCGATCATGCCGTGCTCGGCCAAGAAGTTCGAAATCCAGCGCCCCGAACATCGATTGGAAGATGGTACGCCGGAGGTGGACGCCGTGTTGACCACGCGCGAGTTCGGCGATTTGCTCAAGATGCACGACATCGACTTGCCCTCGCTGCCCGAGTCGGCCTTCGATCCCATCCTTGGCGACGCCACCGGCGCGGGCCTGATGTTCGGCGTGACCGGCGGCATGATGGAAGCCTCCTTGCGCACGGTGGCCGCGGTCATGGATCCGAATACCGAACCGCGCATGGAGTATTCGGTGCTGCGCGGAACCGGCGGCATCAAACGCGGCTCCGTGCTCATCGGCGACCGCGAGATCAAGCTGTGCGCCGTGCACGGGCTGTCCAACGCACGCAAGGTGCTCGAAAGTGTCCGCGACGGCCACGAAGAAATTCACTTCCTGGAAGTGATGGCCTGTCCCGGCGGCTGTATCGGCGGCGGCGGTCAGCCCCTGCCCACCGACGAGGAAACCCGGCGCCGGCGCATCGAAGCCATGTACGCCGAGGATCGCGGCATGCCCATCCGCCAGTCGCACAAGAACCCGGCTATTCGCAGCGTCTACGACGAGTTCCTGGGCCAGCCCTGCGGCGAAAAAGCCCACCACCTCCTGCACACCAAGTACACCGCCCGCTTGCCTCGCGGCTTCTGATCCTCCTATCGCTATTAGCGACTGAGCGCGCTACCATAGACCGTATGCGGTCGATGGTGGGCGCGGTGCTGATGGCGCTGACAGCGCTGTTGTCCAGCGATATTGCGGCCAGCGTGACCGAGAATTCGGAGCCACGCTGTTTGACCAGGGCGCGAACACACTTGCCCGGCCAGACCATGGCAACCGTTGTAAAAGGTGGCGCCGTCGGCCGCAAGCGTTTGCTCTTTCGGCGCGGCGACGTGCAACTGGTCATCGATTTCGAGGTGCTCGATTCGACCACTCAGGATTTTCTGAAGGAAGTGGGCGCGAGCAGGTTTCCCGAGGAAGTCAATCTGCTGCAACGATTCGCCCAGGCAATGAAGAGTCGCGACGAGGTCCAAGCCGACTCGCTGGTGCGGAGCAAGCTGGAACAAGAACGGCTCGACTTCCGTCTGGCCGAGGTCTTGGATCGCGGAGCGTTTGTGATTCGAGACTTGCAGCCCGCCTCGAAAGGGGCCGTGGCCACGGTCCGGGCAGCCGCCGATCTGATCTTGCGTCTCGATTACAACTATGAGTGCGGCGATCGATGTGGAACTGGCGGCCGGGTTTTTTTCACCGATGCGTGCCAGCAGCTCGTCGCGGTCACGGACTGGGCTCGTTGAGCGCGGTCGAGTGCGCACTGGCATCGCGGCCGGGCAGCCGTATAAGTACCGGCAAGTCATGACGACGTTCGCGCCTGCCCAAATTGCCGAGGCCGCCGCAGCCATCTGCCGCGGCGAAATCGTCGCGTTTCCCACCGAAACCTACTATGGCCTGGCGGTGGATGCTCTCGACCCTGGGGCGCTCGATCGATTGTTCGCGCTCAAAGGCCGTGAAGGCGAGAAGGTGAGCGCGCTGTTGGTTGCGGACCTGGCAATGTTCGCCGGCCTTTGCACGGAGGTGCCGGCGCGGGCACGCGATCTGGTGGCCGCGCATTGGCCCGGACCTTTGACCCTCGCCTTGCCAGCCCGGCCGGATTTGCCGGCCGCCATCGTTCACCAAGGTTTCGTGGCCGCGCGCGTGTCGTCGCATCCCTTGGCGCAGGCACTGGTCGGGTTCGCCGGCCGGCCCATCACCGCGACCAGCGCCAATAGAGCGGGAGCGGCTCCGGCCCGGACCGCGGCGGAAGTTCGCGACAACTTCGGCGCAGAGGTGCTTCACGTTCTCGACGGTGGTCAGACGCCCGGTGGAGCGCCGAGCACGCTGGTACGCCTGCGCGGCCACAAGGTCGAGGTTCTGCGCAAGGGCGCGGTCGAGATCTGAGTCGCGGTCGGCCGCCGACCGGCCGACTCCTTCTTGGCCTCGGCGTCGTCTTTCGCCTTGGCCGTCGTCCTTGGCCTCGACGGTAGCGGCGCTCGTGCGGTATTCGATTGTGAGTTTCGTGTCAGCTCAGCAGAACAACATATTAGTGTTTGATTTCGAATAGATAGATATTCGCGTTACTTACGGACCGAAGGCGGCAACTAGACTTTTTGTTTCCTATAAATTGTATTTGACATTACTTAAGATATGACGACATAATAGAGTCATGAAGTTCACATCGATCATGGTCGCGCTGCTGGGAATGGCTGCTGTTTCCGCGCCGACTTCGGTGTGTGCCCAGGACCAGAACGCGGTCGAGGCGGCGCTGGCCGCCAAGAGTGCCGAGCGCTGGCCGGTGGTTGGCGTAATGGCCGATGTGGGAGTACCTGATGGTGGCATCGCCTCCTTGGTGGTCAGGCCCTGGCAGTGGTTCCGGGTCTATGGCGGCGGGGGCAGCAACTCGGTCAGCAAGGGCTGGCGCGGCGGTTTCAGCTTGCTTCCCTTCGGCGCGGGTCCGTCGGTTTCGCTCGAATATGGCCACTACAATGATGGCGACGCCAACGGCCTGGTTCGCCGCATGGTGAGCGGCGAGTTCAAGGGCAGCCCGCTACTCGACAAGATTGGCTACGACTACGCCAATGCTCACGCCGGTCTCGATTTTGGCGGCAAGCACGCCATCTTCTTCGTTCACGGCGGCGTGTCCATGGTGTGGGCCCAGATGCACAACCTGAACGATGCTCTCGGCAGCTCTGGATCGAACACGGTAGTCACGGTGGGCCAAGATCCGAAGATCAAGGTCACCGGGTCATCGCTCAAAATTGGGCTCATCGTCTTCTTGATGTGATGTGAGGCGGCTATGCGGAAGGCAACGACAAGAACTCCCCTGGTAATGGCACTGACCTTCGCGACGGCGGCTGCTGCCTCATGTGCGCGGGTCGAGGCTGATGTTCCCCAAGCCGAGGTGACCCGGAAGGCTGTCAATTTCCAAGCGGTCCCAGGCGGCGGGCAGCTCGGCGAAGTGTCGATCACGCAGTCCTTCACCTTGACCGCGGATGACCTGTCTTGGGCCAAGGATCTCAACGCCGAGGTCTACATCAACGAGTTCGAACTCAAGGCCGTGGGCGCGATCCAGGATATCAGCTTCATCCACTACGCGCGCATCACTATGTCGGATGGCTCGGATGGCGCGACGACGCCGGCGGTCGAGATCGTCAACTACGAACGGCCCGCGAACGCGGTGGCAAGCCCGGTGCTCGATGCCCCGACCACGTATCCCATCAATGTGTCCCAGGTGTGGGCGGCCAAGAAGGTCGTCATCACCATGCAGTTCGCGGGCGTGTTCCCCGAGGAGACGTGGGCAGCAGACGTAACCCTGCACATGAGCGGGAAGATTTCGTACAAGTTCTAGTTCCAAGTCGCGACCACCTTGCGCTGGCGGGCGCGACCGGGCACTCTCCCAGTGTTCATGAATCACACGGGAGGAAGAGCATGATCGGTATCATTGGCGGCACGGGCCTTGGCGAATCGCTGGGGGCACTCGGGGCAGGGCAAAGTCACACTATCGACACGCCTTTCGGCACGCCCTCGGGCCCCATCGTCACCACGCAGATTGCGGGGGTTCCGGTCGCGCTGCTTTCCCGGCACGGCGAAGGCCATCTGTTTGGTCCCTCTTCGGTGCCCTTTCGCGCCAACATCTATGCGCTCAAGTCCCTGGGCGTGACTCACATTCTGGCCAGCGCCGCGTGCGGCAGTCTGCGCGAAACCATCGCCCCGCGCGATCTGGTGCTGCCCGATCAGGTGATCGATAAGACCTTCTGCCGGCCCAACTCGTTCTTCGACGGCATCGCGGCTCACGTCGAGATGGCGATGCCGTTTTGTCCGACGCTGCGCCACGTGCTCTCCGGCGTGGGCGCGGGGCTGCCGGTCAAGCTGCACTCGCGCGGAACCTACGTGTGTATGGAAGGCCCGCAATTCTCCACCCGCGCCGAGAGCGAAATGCATCGCGCCTGGGGCGGCGACCTCATCGGTATGACCCTCATGCCCGAGGCCAAGCTGGCGCGTGAGGCGGAGATCTGTTACGCGGCGGTGGCTCTGGTCACCGACTACGACTGCTGGCTCAAGCGGCCCGACGACGAGGACAAATTGCGCCTGCTCGAAGAAATCATTAGCAACGTGAAGGCGGCGACGCAAAATGCGATTTCCCTGATCGCCAAGGCCATTCCGCAGGTGGCGGCCCAGAGCGCGCAGCCGTGCGACTGTCAGTCCGCGCTCAAGCTCGGCATCTGGAGCGACAGGCGCATGATCCCAGACGACGTGCGCGATCGTCTGTCGCTGCTCATCGGGAAGTACCTCGGATAAAGCGATGAAAGTCAGCGGCAAGCACTATCGAACCATCTATCCCGTGGAAGACGGCCGCGCCGTCGAGGTCATCGATCAAACGCGGCTGCCGCACGAATTCGCGCTCGTGCGCTTGCTCACCCTCGACGATGCCGTGCGCGCCATCGCCGACATGATCGTGCGGGGTGCGCCGCTCATCGGCGCCGCCGGCGCCTACGGCATGGCCCTGGCCTTGCGTGCAGACGCCGCGACACCGGCCCTTGAGGCCGCGCGCACGCGGCTGATTGCCACGCGCCCCACGGCAGTGAACCTGCGCTGGGCCGTGAACGAGATCGTTGCTGCCGTGGCGCCGCTGCCGGTGGCCGAACGCGCGGTCGCCGCATTCCAGGCCGCCGCCGACATCTGCGACGAGGACGTGGCCAGCTGCGCTTCCATCGGCGAATACGGCAAGCACATCCTGACCGAGATCGCCCAAAAGCAACCCGGCCGACGCATCAACGTGCTCACCCACTGCAACGCCGGATGGCTGGCGACGGTGGACTATGGAACCGCGCTGGCTCCTATCTACAAGGCGCACGACGCTGGCATCCCCTTGCACGTGTGGGTCGACGAGACCCGGCCGCGCAACCAGGGCGCGTCGCTGACGGCATGGGAGCTTGGCCAGCACGGCGTTCCTCACACCGTGATCGCGGACAACGCTGGCGGGCACCTCATGCAGCACGGTCGTGTCGACGTGTGCATCGTGGGCTCGGACCGCACGACCGCCACCGGCGACGTGTGCAACAAGATTGGCACCTACCTCAAGGCGCTGGCGGCGCGCGATTGCGGCGTCCCGTTCTACGCCGCCCTGCCTGGCTCGACCATCGATTGGGAAATGACCGACGGCGTGGCCCAGATCGCCATCGAAGAGCGCAGCTCCGACGAGGTTCGGTGGATGCGCGGCCGCACCGCCAACGGGGAAATTGTTTCCGTGAACATTCTGCCCGAAGGCAGCGCCGCGGCCAATCCCGGCTTCGACGTCACCCCCGCCCGGCTAGTCACCGGCATCATCACCGAACGCGGCATGTGTCCAGCGAGCGCCGAGGGGCTGAGGCACCTGTATCCCGAGCTGGGAAGCTGAGGGCACGGAGAAGACAGAGGTCACGGAGCGGGCAGGGTGAATTGGGCGGGCTGACCATCGCGCTTGGCTTTCCGGGGCTTGGAAATTAGAGTGCTGAAACCATGCCTCGCATTGTCCCTTTTCGTGCGCTTCGCTTCGACCCAACCCGTCTTCCCGATACTGCGAAGGTGATTGCGCCGCCCTACGATGTCATCTCGGCCGAGCAGCGGGCTGTGCTCGAAGCCCAGCACGAGCGCAACATCGTGCACCTGGACCTTCCGCGCGGCGAGGGCGACGCGAAGTACGAACACGCGCGCGAACTGCTCGACGCCTGGATAGCCGACGGCAGTTTGCGCGAAGATCCCCAGCCAGCCATCTATCGCTACGAGCAGATCTTTTCCTTCGACACGGGCAGCGGTTCGCGCACCTACACGCGCAAGGGTTTCTTTGCGCTCATCGAGCTTTCGCCTTTCTCGGCGCGCGTGGTGCTTCCGCACGAGCACACGCTGTCGGGTCCCAAGGTCGATCGTTTCAAGCTCATCAAGACCACCGAGGCGCATTTTTCGCAGATCTTCACGCTCTATCGCGATCCCCAGGGCGTGGCCGAGGCGGCCTTGGAACGCGCCACCACGGGTGCTCCCGACGTCGATGCCACGACGCCCGATGGCTGCCGGCACCGGTTGTGGGTGATCACAGACAAGGCGACCATCACGGCGGTCGCGCAAGCGCTCGCGCCCAAGCAGGTCATGATCGCCGACGGCCACCACCGCTACGAAACCATGGTCGCCATTCGCGATGCGCTTCGCCCCGCGGGCACCGCGCCGGGAACCTCGCAGGCGGATTTCGGCCCCATGTTTTTCGCGCGCGCCGAAGATCCCGGGCTGCTGGTGCTGCCCACCCACCGGATGGTGCACGGTTTGTCCGAAGCCTCGCTCGATGCCCTAGCCGAGAGGTGCAAGCCGTGGTTTGTCGTCGAGGAGGGCAACGAGCGCGACGCCGCCAGCATCGGCGAACGCCTGCGCCGGGAAGGCGAGGCCGCGGTGACCTTTGCCGTGCGCCGGCCAAAGCTTGAGCGCACGACCTGGCTACGCCTACGCGAGGACGCGGATCTATCGCGCCTGGGGCCGCCCACCTTGGGCTGCCTGGACGTCAGCGTGCTGCACGGATTGATCTTGGATCCGATCCTGGGCATCGGCGCCGAGGCCATGGCCAAGCAACAGAACCTGACCTACAGTCACGATCTGCGCGAAACCCTGGGGCGAGTGTCGAGCGGCGCCGTGCAAGCCGCCTTCATCATGAACGCGACCAAGATCGAGCAGGTGCTCGATGCGTGCGAGGCCGGCTTCGTGCTGCCGCAGAAGTCGACCTACTTTCAGCCCAAGCTGGCCACCGGTCTGGTGATGCAAAAGATCCGGGCTGACCAGGCGCCGGCCCTGTGATCGCCGGAGCCCGCGTGCCAGAGCAAGACGAGATTACCCACGACACGCTTCTGCGCGGGCGTGTGAAGTTGCTCCAGCCGCGGCGCGGGTTTCGCAGCAGTCTCGATCCCGTGCTACTTGCGGGTTTCGTCGCACCACCCTTCGGTCATTTCCTGGACATTGGCTGCGCCAGCGGCGCGCTCTCATTCTTGCTGTTGGCTCTGGACGCGTCCGCGCGCGGGGTCGGGGTGGAGATTCAGCCGCGCCTGGCCGCTCTGGCCGGGCAGGGCGCCAAGGCGAACGGTTTTGTTGATCGTTTTCGTGTCGTCACGGGCGACGTGCGTGCGCAGGGTGCTCTGGCCGCGCAGGGGTTCGACCTTGTGGCCACCAACCCGCCGTTCCGGCCCGTCGGCGAGGGCGTGCTTCCGCCGCTTTCGGAAAAGGCGCTGGCCAATCACGAGGTGACGCTGGCGCTTGCCGAGTGGTTGGACGTGTCGGCGGCAGCCTTGCGTTCCGACGGACGATTGGTCACGATCTTTCCCTTCGACCGCTGGGTAGAACTGCGTGGTGAACTCGATGCGCACGGCTTCGTTGTCGCGCGCTCGCGCGAGGTGGTGCCCCGCGCAGGTGATGTGCCCAATCGCATCCTGGTCGAGGCCGCGCGCTCGGCGGTGCAGGCGCGGATCGAACCAGCACTCGTGGTTCACGACGGCCAAGGCTACTCCGCGGAAGTGCGCCGAATGCTCGGCGAGGAGACTTGAGAAAATGCAATACCGACTCGCCTATGCCCTGGCCATCTGGTTCGGTTGCGGCCGCTTTCCCCTGATGCCGGGGACGGCGGGAACCATCGGTGCCATCCCGTTCTACCTCTTGCTGGTGCACGGAGGTCCGCTTGCCGTTGCTGCGGGCGCTATCATCGTGACCTTGGTCGGGGTGTGGGCTGCGACCCAAGTGGTGCGCAAGACCGGGCTCAAGGATCCGCAGATCGTGTGCATCGACGAGGTCGCGGGGGTGCTCATCACGCTGGTGGCCGCACCCAACAACTGGAAAGGGATCTTTCTCAGCGTCGTGCTGTTTCGCATTTTCGATCAGTGGAAGCCGTGGCCCGCGCGCCAGGCGGAGAGTTGGCGCGAAGGCTGGGGCGTGATGATGGACGACGTGTTCGCCGGCTTGTGGGGTGTGCCGTTCGTGCTTCTAGCCCGCGCTCTGCACTGGTTGTAGTTGGGCTATCGCCGGCTGGCCTTGCTAGAGATTGGCGAGCACGGCTCGCAAATCGGCGGCATAGCGGCCCTGCGGCGCGAGTTGCAAGTAGCGTCTATAGGCGGTCTTGGCCGCGGCGGCTCGGCCAGCGGCTTGTTCAGCGCCTCCAAGGTAGACATAGGCGTCGGCGCGCTCGGAGTCGAGTGCGACGGCTTTCCTGGCCCAATCGAGGGCCTGGCGTGCCCGGCCGCGCTCGAACTCGGTCTTGGCCAGCATCACCGCCAGTTCCGCCGACTGCGGTGTTGCGTCGATGGCTTGCGGACAGGTGGCGAGCACGTCTTTGGCGCGATGCTGGTCGAAGGCCTTTCGGCAAGCGGCGAACGCATCCTCCTGCGGCCTGGCCGCTGCCACTGCCCCGGCCGCCCCTTGTGAAGGAGAAGGTCCCTGGTATTCGGCGGCCGGGGGCGGTGCGGGAGGTTCGGCGGAAATTTCGGCGATAGCTTCGGCTTCGGCGGCGGTCGGGATCGCTGCTGGCGTTGTGGCCGCACCTGCGATCTCCGTGATGGTCTTCGCCAACTGAGGCGCCGCTTGCCGGTGCGCTCGGGCGAGTAACACGAAACCGGCGATGCAAGCAATTGCGATGGCTGCTCCGGCCAGGGGCAGGCGCCGCGCGAACCAGCGTCGCGACTTGTGCACTCTTGTGGGTTCGTTGAACTCGTCCAGCGCCGGCTGCCAGCTCGAAAGGTCATCCCCTTCCTTGAAGAAGCCGGCTTCCAGCGAGCTGAAGTGGGCGACATGTTCGGTTGTCATGGGCAGGATCTTGGCGGTCAGTTGCTCGGACACCAAGATCGATGGAAAGTGTTGATGAGTGCGCCTCATGCGAACCTCCACGAGTATAGAGTCCCGAGCGCAATCACGCGGCTCATCGCCGCGGGGGCGATGTGATCTGCGCTACTGCTCCTAGGGGTCACGGTTGGCCTCCGTAGACCTAGTGCCCAAGAGGGCCGATTCCTTACAAGGAAACCTTCTTGGCCGCTTCCCACAGTTCGTTCTGCTCTTCGGGCGAGGCTGATTTGACCGTGCGGCCGTCGGCTTCCAGACGTTCTTCCATGTGGCGGAAGCGGCGGCCGAAGCGGTCGGTGGCCTCGCGCAGGGCGTGCTCGGCGTCGAGATCGAGCTTGCGCGCGAGGTTGGTAATCGCGAATAGCAGGTCGCCGAGCTCGTCGGACATCGACTGGCGATCCTGGCCTGCGCAAGCCTCGTCGAATTCCGCCAACTCTTCGTTGACCTTGTCGCGCACGCCCGCGGCGTCGGGCCAGTCGAAGCCAACCGCGCCGGCTTTCTCGCCCGCGCGCATGGCGCGCACCAAGGCGGGGGCGCTGCGCGGAATCCCGTCGAGCGCGCCCTTCTTGCCCTTTTTCGCCTTCTCCGTGGCCTTGAGCTTGGCCCAGCTCGCGAGCGCCTCTTCGGCGTTGTTCGCTTGCACATCGCCGAACACGTGCGGGTGCCGGCGGACGAGTTTGCGCACAATTCCGTCGATCACCTCGTCGATGCCGAACGCGCCTTCGGCATGGCGCAACTCGGCCTGGAAGACCACCTGCAAGAGCAAATCGCCAAGTTCTTCGCAGTGGTCGGCCACGTTGCCGGACTGCAACGCATCCACGACTTCGTAGGTTTCCTCGATAAGATAGGGCAAGAGCGTGGTCAGCGTCTGTTCGCGATCCCAGGCGCACCCGTCGGGCGCCAGCAGGCGCTGCATGAGCCCCACCAGGCGGGTGAGATTCGCGCCGGTCTGTTTGCCCGGCAAGGGATCGAGATTCAAGCTTGGCGCTGGCGTTTCGTCGCTCACGGCCGCGTACTCTAGCGCCGAGCTCGCGAGACTGCCGCCTGGTTCTTGCCGGGCGTTCGTGCTACAGAGGGTCGTGCAACCTTGACTTCCCGCTCTTCCGATCATTCGCATTCTGGCACCGACGTCGAGTCCGATCGCGTCGTGCTCGACGACAATCGCGTTGCGATGATGCTTTTCGGCGAGCGCAACGCCAACCTCAAGCGCATCGAACTAGAGACCAACGCCAAGCTACACTCGCGCGGCAACGAGCTCACCTTGATGGGCAACGCCGACGCCATCGCCCAGGCCAGGCGCCTCGTCGAGCAGCTGTACCGCATGGCCCGCAGCGGTCGCCCCATCGGCCCCGAGGACGTGGGCCGCGCGGCCGAGGTCCTGCGCGGCGACGCCAGCGCCAACCTGCAAGAGGTTTTCTCGGACACCATTTTGGTTGGCAGCCACGCCCGTCCCATCGCACCCAAGGGTTTGGCGCAAAAGCGCTATGTAGACGCCATTCGCGAGCGCGACATCGTGTTCGCCATCGGTCCCGCCGGCACGGGCAAGACCTACCTGGCTATGGCGCTCGCCTTGCGCGAGCTGCTCGAAAAGCGCGTGAAGCGCATCGTGCTCACCCGGCCCGCCATCGAGGCCGGCGAGCGGTTGGGCTTTTTGCCCGGGACCATGGAAGACAAGGTGTCGCCCTATCTGCGGCCGCTCTACGATGCCTTGCACGACATGGTCGACTTCGATCGCGCCCAGCAGCTCATGGAGCGCGGAATTCTGGAAATCGCGCCGCTGGCCTTCATGCGCGGCCGCACTCTCAATGATTCCTTCGTGATTCTCGACGAGGCCCAGAACACCACAGGCGAGCAGATGAAGATGTTTCTCACCCGCCTGGGTTTCGAATCGAAGGCGGTGGTCACCGGCGACGTTACGCAGATCGATCTGCCCGACCGCCGGCGCTCGGGTCTCACCGAGGCCGAGGCCTTGCTCAAGGATGTCGAAGGCATCGCCATCTGCTACTTCACCGAGGTCGACGTGGTCCGCCACCCGCTGGTGGCCAAGATCATCCGCGCCTACGAACGCAAGCGCGCCGACGACGACGCTGACCAAGGTGGCTGGGCTCGCCCTGGGAAGTGAGTGCGGACAATGGCTGCGGGGGAAAAGCCGGCCGACACCGAGCAAGCCGCCGCACGCGCCCGCTACGAACGCGACGAACTCCTCGCCATTTCGCGCGCGCTTTCCTCGGAGCGCGATATCCGCAAGCTGCTCGACCTGATCCTGTTCAAGAGCCGCCAGATCACCGGCGCGGATGCTGGCAGCGTTTATGTGCTTGAAGCCGCGGAGGTGGAAGAAAGCGGCCCCGCAGATGCGAATGTTCAAACAAGTCCGCACGTGCCCATGCCACGCGAGGTCTTGCGCCGGCGATCTGCGGCGCTGGGCGGAGGCAAGAGCGGCAACACGAATCTGCACTTCATGCTGTCGCAAAACGACTCCATGGCAGTCGATTTCCAGGAGTTCACGCTCAAGGTCGACGGCTCGTCGATTGCGGGCAAAACCGTGCTTGGCGGCCGGCCCATCAACATTCCCGATCTTGGCGCGCTCCCTCCCGACGTGGAAGGCTTGACCCACAACCGCACCTTCGACCAAAAGACCGGCTACGAGGCGCGCTCGATGCTCACCGTGCCCATGACCTCGGCCATGGGTGACGTCATTGGGGTCATTCAACTGATCAACAAGAAGCGCGAACCGGCGAAGAAGTTGCAAAGGCCGGCCGATTTCGCCGCCCAAGTCGTGCCCTTCGACAGCCTGGCCGAAGAGATGGCGCTGGCGCTCGCCTCGCAAGCCGGGGTGTCGCTGGAAAACGCCATCCTGTACGACGAGATCCGCCGCCTGTTCGAAAGTTTCGTCGATGCTTCGGTGACCGCTATCGAGTCTCGCGATCCCACGACGTCGGGGCACTCGCGGCGTGTGGCGACCCTTTCGGTGGGCTTGGCCGAAAAAGTCGACGCCGTGGTGGCTGGGCCCTTGGCTGCGCTACACTTCTCGCGCGACGAACTCCGCCAGCTCGAATACGCCGGCATGCTGCATGACTTTGGCAAGGTGGGCGTGCGCGAGCACGTCTTGGTCAAGGCCAAGAAACTCTACGACTGGCAGCTCGCCGCGGTCTCCATGCGTTTTCGTTTCGTGCGCAAGTCGATCGAGGCCGAGGCCCTGCGCCGGAAGCTGACGATTCTTGAGTCCGGAGGCGCTGGTGCGCAGGAGGCGTTGTCCGCCATCGATGCCGACCTCGGCGTGCGACTCGCGATCATCGACGAGTGCTGGCAGCTGGTGCTCTCCGCCGACGAACCCACGGTGATGGATCGGCCGGCCCTGGCGCGGCTGATGGAAATCGCGAACTTGACCTATGCGGACGAATCGGGAACCGCGCAGCCCTTTCTAACCCCGGACGAACTCGTGGCTCTGCAAATTCCTCGCGGTAGTCTTACGGCCGACGAACGGCAGCAGATCCAGAGCCACGTCGATCACACCATCGCCTTCCTGCGCACGATTCCTTGGGGCCGCACCCTGCACAACGTGCCCCACATCGCGGGCGGGCACCACGAACTCCTCGATGGTAGCGGTTATCCCCAGCGCTTGCGCGGCGACGAGATCCCGGTGGAGACGCGCATGCTCACCATCGCCGACATCTTCGATGCGCTTACGGCCTCGGATCGCCCCTACAAATCCGCGGTTCCCGTGGTGCGCGCTCTCGGCATTTTGGAAGGCGAGGTCAAGGCCGGCAAGTGCGACGGCGACCTGTTCCGCTTGTTCGTCGAGACCGAAGTCTACAAGCGGGTGCTATGAGCAAGGTCGCCGTTCTCGTTCGGCCCGAGGCGCGCAAGTTGCTGGCGCCTGCCTCCATGCGCTTGCTCGGGACGCGCCTGCGCGCGGCCCTGCGCCTGCTCGGCCGCACCCGCTGCGGGGTCGCGCTGCTGCTCACGGGCGACGAGGAAATCCGCTCGCTCAATCGCAACTACCGTAAGCTCGACCGCGCCACCGACGTACTCAGTTTTCATCAGCAAGATCTCGGCGGAGAATCCGACCCCGCCGGCGACGGCGTTTTCTTGGGCGACATCGTCATCTCCGTCGAGACCGCGCTCCGCCGCAGCGGCAAGGGCCGGCTCCCCGGCGAACTCGCCCGGCTGTCCATCCATGGCCTGTGCCACCTCTTCGGCCATGACCATCACGGCCCGAAGGAGGGCAAGGTCATGCGCGCGCTAGAACAACGCCTTTTGCGCGGGACGCGCTGACGCTCCCCGAGACGCATCGTCAAAGTGCTTCGTCGCTTGCCCCGCGGGGGCGCGTCGCATAGGCTCCTGCGTCCGGATTTCCAATTTCAGAGGCAAGCGATGAACACGAGCGACTTCAGCGACGTCCTGGCGAAGATTCCCTATGGCGTGTCCGTGGTGACCATGGGCCGCGGTGGGGCCAAGGTCGAGAATGGTTTGACCATCTCTTGGATGAGCCAGGTCTCGTTCAATCCACCCATGCTGATGATCGCGGTGGACAAGTTGCACTACAGCGTGGATCTGCTTCGCAGCACCAAGAACTTCTGTGTCAATCTTCTCGGCGCGGATCAAGCGGCGCTGGCCGGTCGCTTCGCCAAGCAGGCGACCACCGGGGATGACAAGCTGGCAGACGTGGCCCAGCGGCCATCCGCGAGCGGGGCCGCCATCCTGACCGATTCAGTCGCGTATTTCGACTGCGAAGTCACCAGCCTGGTCGAAGCCGGCGACCACCTGGTCGTCATCGGGCAGATCGAGGACGCCGCCGTGCTCAGCGACCGGGCTCCCCTGACGTCCGCGTCCGGCCTTCGCTACCGCAAGTAGGCTCAGCGATAGGCGCGCGCAAGGGTCTGTTCCAGGCTTTCGAGATTCGGCGGTTTGGCTAAGTGCTGGTCAAATCCGGCCTCCGCCGCGCGCTGCAGGTCTTCTGGCAAAGCATACCCGCTCAAAGCCACGAGGTGGACGTCCTTAAGCCCGTCATCGGCGCGGAAGGCGCGCGCGACATCGAAGCCGTCCATGCCGGGAAGCCCGATGTCGCACAGAACGACCTCGGGCTTGCGAGCGCGGGCTTTGGCGATGCCAGTGGGGCCGGTGTATGCCACCTCGACTTCGTGTTCGCTGAACTCCAGCGCCTCGCGCAGGCTGTCGGCCGCGTCGATGTTGTCCTCGATGATGAGCACACGTTGCCGGCCGCCTGGGGCGGAAGTGCGCGAAGGCGCCGCGACCGCAACTTCCTCCAACGAAAGCGGCAGGTACACGACGAATTCCGCCCCTTGGCCCAGCCCCGCGCTATGCGCGGCGATGCTGCCATCGTGGAGTTCGACCAGCCCTTTCACCAGCGCCAGCCCGAGACCCAGGCCGCCCTTGCTGCGATCGAGCGTCGTATCAGCCTGGGCGAACGGCTGGAACAGCCGTGCCAACATCTCCGGGGCCATTCCCGCGCCTGTGTCTGCGACACGAACCACTGCCCCCAGCTTGGCCGCGCGGTCCGTGGACACGGCCACGCGCGCGCGGCCACCCGGCCCGGTGAACTTGGCCGCGTTCTGTAGAAGGTTGCCGACCACCTGTGCCAGCCGGTTCCAGTCGCCCGTGACAAACACCGGCTCGGACGCGGGCACAAGCTCGATGTGAACCTTGCTCTTTTCGAACTCGCGGCGGTGGTCATCGATCGTCTGTCGCACCAGTTCGTCGAGATCCAATCGTTTCCGCTGCAGCGTGAGCTTGTTGCGCGAGATCCTGGTCACGTCGAGCAGATCGTCGACCAAGCGAGAGAGCTGCCCCACCTGCCGGCCAATCACCGCCTGGGCCCGACGCGCCTGCTCGCTGCCTGCGACCGCGTGGTCGAGAATGAAAAGGCTATTGGTAATGGGTGCCAGCGGATTGCGCAGTTCATGCGCGAGCATGGCCAGAAACTGGTTCTTGTTGCGATCTGCCTCGCGCAGTGTCTCCGCGGCCTCGCGCGCTCGCACCTCGCTTGCCTGCAAGATCTCCTCGACGCGCTTGCGTTCGACCAGAGTCCACGCCAGGGCCGCGATGTGTGACACGATCTGGACGTCGTTGTCGGTGTAGTCGCTGGGTTTGTTGCCAACGCCGACGATGGCCACGATGAGGTTCCCTTGCATGATGGGCACCACCAGTTCGCGGGTGATGGGGGCGTGTCCTTCGGGCAGCCCCTTACGGTGGGCAAGCGAGGCGTAGTCGTTGTGGATGACCGGCCGTCGCTGATGTACGCAGTCCACCCAGACGCCAGCCTTTTCAATCGGGTAGTGGCTGCCTTGCCCCTGCGCCGTGCAGAACTCCTTGGCGGTTCGCGTGGACCAGGCCGCCAGCGAAAGCGTGTTCTGGTCAGGCTCGACGAAGTGGTAGAAGCCGATCGGGCTGTCGGTAAGCGCCCCGATTCTGTCCAGCGTCTCTTGCAGCAGTTCTGGAAGCGAGTGCTCCGCCGCATAGTCGAGCAGCGACACACGAAACCGGAGCGCCTCTTCAGTGCGCCGGCGCTCGGAGATATCGGTCAAGACAACGCGGCACTCACCGCCGCGATCGTCCGAAGCTACCGCCTCGAGGTGCACCCAAAGCGGTGGTCCTTTCTCCCGATGAAGCGCCAAATCGCAGACCTGGTTGCCCTCCTTCTCGAAGACTTGCTTGAGCAGCAGGTTGAAGGCGGAACGGCAATCCATGGCGACAAACAGGCCGAAGCGTACCCCGACCAGCCGCGAACGCTCCTGTCCCAGCAGGCGCGCCCCGGTCAGATTCACTTTCTGGATCGCTCCGTCGTTGCTCAGGGTCAAGTAGCCCACGGGCGCAAAGTCGTAAAGGTCAGCGTACCGCTTGAGCCCCGCTTCCAAATCTGCCCGCGTCTGCTGGAGTTCCTCGTTTTGCAGCTCCAGCTCGATCTGGTGAACCTGCAGCTCGTGGACAAGACGTTGTGATTGCGCCAGCGTATCGTGCCCGGCATTCTCCGACCTTCGCGCGTCTTCTTTCAGCCGGGCTTCCGCACGGGCGCGCAACTCCGCGGCGTCCGCCGGTGCCTTCTTCGCCGCCTTCATCCTGCCGTCTCCCGCTCCGCTTGCGTCTTGCGCAGGGTCGCCTCCAGCGTCTTGGCAACGGTGATGTTGACAAGCGTGATTACCAAACCGTCGATGCGGTTGTCGAGCGTGCGGTAGGGCATGATGCGAACCGTGAACCAGCGGCCATCGAGGGTGGCGATCGATTGCTCCTTGAAAACCAGGGTGCGCAGCACCTCGCGCGCATCCTCAACGAGACCAGGGTAAACCAGATCCGATGCAAGGTCGGTGATGGGACGGCCCGCATCGCCGGGGATGAGCTTGATGATCTTGACCGTCTGCGGGGTGAACCGCCGCACGTTCAGGGCATCGTCCAGGAACAACGTCGCGATGTCCGTGCTGTCGAGCAGGTTTCTCATGTCGTTGTTGGTGCGCGACAGCTCGTCCACTTTGGATTGCAGCTCGTGATTGAGCGTCTGCAGTTCTTCGTTCAAGGACTGCATCTCTTCCTTGGACGTGGTCAGCTCTTCGTTCGTGCTTTGCAATTCCTCGTTGGTGGACTGCAATTCCTCGTTGGCTGACCTGAGCTCCTCCTGGGAGGTTTGCATCTGCTCGCGGGTCGTCTCCAGCTCATCGCGAGCCCGCCGCAGTTCTTGCTCGCGCTGGGCCAGCACGACCGGCTTTGTCGTTTTTCGCTTGGCCTTGCCCGACGGTTCGGTATCGATGGGCGCAACGTCGGTGAAGACCACCATCACCGTTCCTTGTAGCGCCTCTGGCTCCAGGACCGGCTCGATGGTGATATCCACGTCCTGCACCCCGCGGTCGCTTGCCAGCCTCACGCGCGACCGGGTCACGGTGCGCTTTTCCCGCAACGCCTTCTGGAAAGCCGCGCCGAGTTCGTAGCGCAGCCCCTCGCGGGCCATGGCGTAGATGTTCCAGTTGGCTTTGCCCGCGGCTGGCTCTAGGTATTTGCCCGTCCGGCCGCTGATGAAGAGGATGTCGCCCTTGTCGTTGGTTAGCACGGCAGCGGGCGCGTAGCGCTGCAAGAGAAGCTCTTCGGCCAGTACTTGGAGGTTGGACGCGGCTTTCGAGGTGCCGGTCTGAGAGGTTTCCAAGGCACGCGGGTGCTTGCGAAATGCCGAGGCGGGAAAGTCGTTCGGCGCTGTTCGCAAGGCACTGTCCAAGCGACGGAAGATTCGCGTCTTGCTATCGAGCGGGGCGAACAAATCCGAGGCCGAGCCGATGGTCTCCGCGCTGCCCAGGACAAGAACCCCGCCGGGGCCGAGGCTGTAGTGAAAGAGCGGCAGCAGCTTCTTCTGCAGTTCGGGCGCGAGATAGATGAGCAGGTTGCGGCAGCAGAGAATGTCGAGCCGCGTGAAGGGCGGATCCATGATCAGGTTCTGCGGGGCGAAGATCGCCATTTCGCGGATCTCTTTGCTCACCTGGTAGCCATGCTCGTCTTGCACGAAGAATCTGCGCAGACGTTCGGCCGAGACGTCGCCAGCAATGTTGGCCGGGTAGAGGCCCTGCCTGGCCCGGTCGATGGCGCTCTTGTCCAGGTCGGTGGCGAAGATCTGCAGCGAGAATCCGTGCGCCTTCTCCTGGGCCAGCGCCTCCTTGAAAACCATGGCCAGCGAGTAGGCTTCCTCGCCGGTCGAGCAACCTGGCACCCACGCGCGCAACGCCGCCCCCGCAGAGCGCGCCGTCAAGATCTCTGGGATGACCTTCTTGCGCAGAAGATCCCAGACGGCTTGATCGCGGAAGAAGCTGGTCACGCCGATGAGCAATTCATTGAAGAGAAGCTGGGTCTCCTGGGAGCTCTCGCGCAGCAACCTGACGTAGTCGGCGATGTTGTCGATCTGGTGCAAGCCCATGCGTCGCTCGATCCGGCGATACACGGTGTTGCGCTTGTACAATGAAAAATCGTGGCCAGTCTGGCTGCGCAGAAGGAGGCAGACCTTCTCGAGCGCGCTTTGGGTCTTGCCGGCAAGCGGCTGGTCGTGCAGTTTGGCCGTGGGCGCGTGGTCGAGATAGGCGGCGATCTTGCCGGCGAGCTCTTCGGCCGGCGCCACGATGTCGGCAAGTCCGGCGTCGATCACACTGCGAGGCATGGCATCGAACTTGGCCGAGGCCGGGGCTTGCACGAAAACCACCCCGGCGTGCTCCTTGATCGCCCTGACGCCGAGCGTGCCGTCCGAACCCATGCCCGAAAGGATCACGCCAATGCTGCTGTCGCGCTGATCGTCGGCCAGCGAGCGGAAGAAGAAATCAATCGGCAGGCGCAGTCCGCGCGGGGCCGCCGGTGCCAGCAGGTGCAGCACGCCGTGCAAGATGGACATGTCCTGATTGGGCGGGATCACGTATACGCGATCTGGCTCGACCTTCATGCGGTCCTTGACCTGCAGGACTTTCAAGGTGGTGGCCCGCTGGAGCAGTTCCACCATCATCCCCTTTTGCGTTGGATCGAGGTGCTGGACGACGACGCAGGCCATGCCGCTTCCGGCTGGCAAGTGGCGCAGGAACTGCTCGATGGCCTCTAGTCCGCCGGCGGAAGCTCCGATGCCGACGATGGGAAACGAACCGCCTTCATCGCGGCTGTGGGTGGACAAGGTTGCGCTGGCCTTGCGCATTCGCTTGGGTCCGCCGGTCTTCACCTTCGAGGCGCGCTTCTTCGAACGACCCGTTGCCATTTCCACCCAGGGGGAAGTCTAGGCTAGTCTCTGCGTCTGTCACGTCGATTTGTCGCCCACCCGCGAACGACCTGGTTCGTCGCCCGGCTGATCGGACGGCGCCTCGCCGTCGAGAACCTTGCGCACCATGCGGGTGAGCTGCGCGGGGTTGAACGGCTTGCTGATGAAGTGGGTGCCGGGGACCATGACGCCGCGATGGACGATGGCCTCGTCGGTGTATCCCGACATGTAGAGAACCTTCAAATTGGGGGACTGCAGGACCAATTGGTCGGCCAGCTCCTTCCCGTTCATCTCTGGCATGACAACGTCGGTGAGCAGAAGGTGCAGGGATCCCTTGTGTTGCTCGAAGATGCGCAGAGCTTCGACACCATTCGCGGCCGTCAGCACGATGTAGCCCGCCCGGCAAAGGACGCGCTCGACTAGGGTTCGCAGCGCTTTCTCGTCCTCTACCACCAGAACGGTCTCGACCCTCACGGCACGGGTCGTGAGCGTGATGGCTCGCGCGACGGTTTCCGTTCCCGACAGCTCGCGAGGGAGAAGCACGGTGAAGGTCGAGCCTTGTCCAAGGTCGCTACTTACCTGGATAGCGCCACCGCTCTGCTGGACGATGCCGTATGCCGTTGCTAGGCCAAGTCCGGTTCCCTTGCCGACCTCCTTGGTGGTGAAGAACGGCTCGAACACCCGCGCGCGTGTGTTGTCGTCCATGCCGCAGCCCGTGTCGGTCACCGACAGCCTCACGTGCGGTCCTGAGATGACCTCGGGGTGCTGACCCGCGCAGGCATCGTCGCACTCGGCGTTGGAGGTTTCGATGGTCAGCTTTCCGCCACTCGGCATGGCATCGCGGGCATTCACGGCAAGGTTCATCAGCACCTGCTCGACCTGTCCGGGATCGGCCATGACCTTGCCGAGGTTCATGGCAAGCACCACCGCAAGGGACATATCCTCGCCCAGGAGCCTGCGCAGCATCCCTTCCATGCCACCGACGATCTTGTTCAGATCCAGCACCTGGGGCTGCAGCACCTGCTTGCGGCTGAACGCGAGAAGCTGCCTGGTGAGACCCGCGGCGCGATTGCCGGCGGTGCGGATCTCGGTGAGGCTGCTTTGCAGCGAGTCCGGCTCGTTCAAGTCCTCCATGGCCAGGTCGGCGTAGTTGATGATGATGGCGAGCATGTTGTTGAAGTCGTGGGCAATCCCGCCCGCCAGGCGGCCGATGGACTCCATCCGCTGCGTGACGCGGAGGCGTTCTTCGGTCTGTCTCAACTTGGTCACGTCGCTGACGGCAACGGCGAAGCGGTTACCTTCCGCGCGCCAGGCATGAACCTCGAAGTCCTTGCCCAGCGACTCCACGCGGCTCTCGATGCGCTCGGAAACGCCGGTTCTCGTCACGCGGCTGTAGGCTTCGATCCACTGTTTCTCGATGCCGGGGATGACCTCCCGGACCGTCCGGCCGACGATCTTTTCGACGGGGAGCCCTGTCTGCCGCGCGAAGGCCAAGTTGACCTCGATGTAGCGAAAATCGACGGGCTGCCCAGCCCTGTCGTCGATCATCTCACAAAGCGCGAAGCCTTCGGCCATCGACTCGAAGAGGCTCTTGAAGCGCTGCTCGCTGTGCTGGAGTTCTTGCTCCGTGCGCTTGCGCTCGATGATCGTCCAGGCCACGTCGGCGAGGTGCGAGACGATCTGGACGTCGCTGTCGGTGTAGTCCGAGGCCTTGTTGCCAACCCCAACCACCGCCACGATCAGGTTCGTGCGGAAAACCGGCGCCACCAACTCGCGCGTGATGGCGGCGTGTCCCTGGGGCAGCCCCTTGCGATGGGCAAGCGAGGCGTAGTCGTTGTGGATGATCGGCTCTCGCCGATGCAGGCAATCCGCCCAGACACCAGCCTTTTCAATCGGGGTGTGACTGCCTTGCCCTTTCGCCGTACAGAACTCCTTCACAGTTCGCGTGGACCAGGCCTGAAGGGTGAGCGTGTTCTGGTCTGGCTCGACAAAGTGGTAGAAACCGATTGGGCTGCCGGTCAGTACCCCGAGCATGTCCAACGTCTTTTGCAGCAACTCTTCGAGTGAGTGCTCGGCTGCATAGTCGAGCAGCTCCGCGCGAAAGCGAAGCGTGTCTTCAAGGTGCCGGCGCTCGGTCACGTCCACCAAAACGGCGCGGCACTCGCGGCCGCTGTTTCCGGTGGCCATGGCCTCGATGTGCACCCAAAGCGGTGCGCTCTTGACTGGACAAAGCGCCACCTCGAAGACTTCTTTGGTCTGGGTGGCGAAGACTTTCTGCACGAAGGCGGTGAAGTCGGCGCGAGACTCAGGCGAGACGAAAAGGCTGAAGTTCGTCCCGACCAGTCGAGCGCGCTCTCGTCCCAGCAGGCGCGCCCCAGCGAGATTCATCTTCCGGATGGCTCCGTCCCCATCCAAGGTCACGTACCCCACCGGCGCGAAGTCGTAGAGGTCGGAGTAGCGTTCGAGCCCCAGCTCCAGCTCTGCCCGCGCGGTCTGCAACTCGTCGTTTTGCAGCTCAAGCTCGATCTGGTGAACCTGCAGCTCTTGTACGAGGCGCAGCGTCTCTTCAGCCGTATCGTGGCACGCGGCCTCTGAGCCGTTCGGCTTCCCTCGCAGGCGCTCCTCTGCCCGTGCGCGCAGGGTGGCCCTGTCTGTTGGAGTGCCCATTCTGATCGCCATCCGGTTCCTTGCGGGGCGGGGCTATGCAGCCACCATCCATGGCAGGTTTCCACACGTCCCACGCGCTTGCGCTGAACCCAGGACCCTTGTGCCTGCTATCCGGGCGCCCGAAATGTCCACGACGTCACCCCCTCCCATCCTAACGTGTCACTAGCTTAGATGCGTCACGACGGGGATCATATCATGATCGCGCCAATAAGATAGAAACGATTTTCTCGTCTGCGTGTCGCTAGCTGTGCAGCCTATGCGGCACCAATGGGCTACGCCCGCGCGTCTACTTCTGGACCCCGATGTCCTTCATGGCTTCGAGTTTGGCGAGATCGAGACCCGACACCGCGGTCTTGAGCGCGGCGAGATCGACGCCGCGACCTTTGGCGCTTACGACGAAGCGGCCGCCGAGCACGATGGTGAATTCATTGCCGCCCTCGGGGCGTTTGGAGCCCTTTTCGTGGACCAGGCGGCCGTTCACGTTCTGGGTACGCTCGAAGCCGTTGTCGTCTTCCTTTTCGCCCTGGACGCCCATCCAGCCGGCCAGGCCGAGTAGGCCGCTCGCTCCGCCTGCGTCCGAGATATCGAGCGAAACATTCTTCTGACCGCGATCGCCGTAGCTCGCCTGTGCCTTGGAAACCATCATGCCCATGGCGCCTGTCTTTTCGGCGTTGCTGCTCAACTTGGCCAGGCCGGCGAAGGTCTCGGGGATGAAGGGCTTGAGCTGATCGATGCCGATGGGATCCACCTTTTTGCCGCCCCCGAGGATGGCGCCCAGGCCGGCCATAGCGGCGGCGGCTTGGGCGTTGGGATCGCCGCTCTTCTTGGCCGCCTCCATGTTCTTGTTGTTTTCCTCAATGGCCTTGCCCATGGCCTGCAACTTTCCCATGGGGGAATCCTTGTCGAACTGGATGGACGGCGAGGCGCGGCCGCCGGCAAAGCCAGGCACAGCGCGCGCGCCGAACATTCCAGCGCCCATGATGCCGGCGCCAACTGCACCGACAATGATGGAAAGAACGATGGCGCACACCACGACCACGGCGGTGTAGCCGACGGCCTTCTCTTGCGGGCACTTCATCAAACGGGGCAGGCCAAGATAGAGAAGATAGAGCCCGTAGAGTCCGGCAAGGACGGCGAGCAGCCCCAGCATGGGCAGGATCTGCAGCACGCCCGCGACCCACGCCGGGGTGTAGGAATACACCGCGATTTTGAGGGCCTGGCGGCTGTTCTTCTCGGCGCCAAAGCTCGGTGCCAAGGCATTGACAATGAGCGACACGATGAAGACGCCGACCAGTGCCATGACGAAGGTGAAGACGGCCATGACCAGCCCGCTCACCATCGGCACGCGATAGCTGCCGACGAATGGCATCGAGCGGCCAATGAGAGAGCCGCCGATAAAGCCTGCAATCGGCGGGATTGCCGCCAATGGCACGGCGTACCCCGTGAAGAGATCCACGCTCGAGGTTTCTTCCTCGGCGATCGCGTCCCACTCGGTTTTTGGTTTAAAGCAGATACCTTTGATGCGCTCGATCATCGCCATGACTCGCCCCCTTTGACTTCCGGGGATTAGCCAACGGGTCGCACGGAATGTCAACCGACACTCAGGCGTGCGAATCGGAGGATTCGCCTCCATAGGCGTTAAGCGGATCAACGGCGGAATGAAATGGCCACTCGTGATTCGAGGACACAAGCCTTCGCTGGGTCACCCCTCTCCCTTTCGGGAGAGGGGCCTGGGGGTGAGGGCGAAACTTCCTGTGAGCCGGACGCTGAAGTCACTCAGGTGCTGTGACCGCGCCCGCAGCACGCTTCGACGTGCAATGCAGTACCCTCACCCCGGCCCTCTCCCGGAGGGAGAGGGTGGTCTACCTGCGGCCGCCTAACGCCTATGGGGTTCGCCTCGGGGTAGCGAGGGGCAACGCTCCTCCATCAACAGGGTCAGAGCCGCTCGTGTGATCGAGCTCACGATTCGTGATACCGTTGCCGCGGCTTTGGCCCGCTGACGTGTAGCCCACCCATGCACTTTGCAGGAACGTCGAGATTCAAGCCCATTCGTCTCCTCGGTACCGGGGGCATGGGCAAAGTGTACCTCGTCTACGACAAGCAACTTGACACCAAGGTCGCGCTCAAGACCCTCAACGTCTTGGGTGGCTTGGATCTCTACCGGTTCAAACGCGAGTTTCGCTCTTTGGCGCAGCTTCGGCACGTGAACCTGGTGACGCTCTACGAGCTTGTCTCGGAGGACGCGCTGTGGTTCTTCACGATGGAATACGTGGAAGGGGTTCCGTTCGACCGCTATCTCTTGGCGCAACCTTCTTCGCAGCCAAACCGCGAGCGCATGGTGAAGACAGTCCAGCAGCTTTGCGCCGGGGTTCACGCGGTCCACGAGGCGGGATGCATTCACCGCGATTTGAAGCCATCCAACGTGCTCGTGACGGAGGAGGGCCGGGTGGTGATTCTGGACTTCGGACTTGCCAAGAACACCAACAGCGTGAGCTTGTCTGGCGATGGTATCTTTGGCACCCCGGCCTACATGGCGCCCGAGCAGGCCCTGGAAAAGCCGTGTCTTCCCGCCGTCGACTGGTACGCGGTGGGATCGATGATCTATGCGGCACTCACGGGCCGCTGCCCCTTTGAAGGCGCGTTGATCGAAGTCTTGCTGAAGAAGCAAACAGAAGATCCGCCCGCCCCCAAACAAATCAATCCTGTCGCGGACGATCGGATGAGTGACCTTTGCATGAAGCTCATGCATCGCGATCCGGCCCAGCGTCCAACTGGTGCGGAGATCCTCGCGCACTTGGGTGTTGTCCGGGACAAACGCTCGCTGACCCAAACCGGCCGCTTCCCCGCGGTTGGCACACCCGTGAAAAGCGTCCTTGGCCGCGAGGCAGAGTTGCAGGTTTTGGCGGGCGCCTACGCGGACATGTGCAAAGGCAGCCTCGCCGTGACCATGGTTCAAGGGACTTCCGGGATCGGAAAGACCTGCCTGGTCGAGTCCTTCGTCGAGAATCGGCTGCCGGCAAGTCCCGCGTCCTCGGCCCCGCTGGTCTTGCGCGGGCGCTGTCACGAGCGCGAGGCCTTGCCGTTCAAGGCGTTCGACAGCGTCGTCGA
>OCTA010000584.1_pt1 | contig 33453 bp, 18 predicted proteins | sample 1538991 | NCBI WGS metagenome assembly OCTA01 (sample SAMEA3539302, study PRJEB22396) | soil metagenome | biome: tundra; feature: field; material: soil | place: USA | collected 2010-05 | depth 0.15 m | reverse complement strand
AACCAATTTACCGCTCATCGGAAATCCGGGATATAGCGACTTTGGTTCCGCTCTAGTACTACAGTTGTAGATCGCGGATTCCGGAGGGAGCCGGGGGCTTCAGCCCCCGGAAAGAGCGCTAATTTCGAGGGCCTTCAGGCCCGGGCCTTTGCCCCTTTTCTCCGTCAGGAAGCAAGTACAACTGTAGTACTAGGCAAAGCGGCGACCTTCCGATACTCCTCTTCGAACATCACCGCATACTTGCCCTTCTCCTTGGCCCCGTCGGCGTTGTACTTGCGGTAGTTCTCAACCGCATCGATGAAGAACAGACTCAGCACCTTGATGCCTTGCGGCCGAAGCCGCAGCTCTTTATCAAGGTGTTCAACAATTGTGCGCCGGATCATCTGCCGCTTGACAGCGTCGCCATCCACCTCGCCGATGGCCTGGCCCGGCCGAAGCAGGTTCTCCTGGTTGCTTAGTTCCAGATACTAATCGTCCGTACCGCAGCCGATGGCCTGAACCAGACAGTTCGCGTACACAGCTCTGCCAGTAATTTGCTCCAGGTCGTCACCCGGTCGCACGGTCACCCTCTCGCGAGTGACACCCAGTAATCCCTGCATGTCGGGCACAACCTTGGCGCTGAAGGTACCCCTCTGGTTATTGGTTGCAATCAGTTTCACACAGCACTTGTTGTGTCCACCTTCCACTTCGAGTGAGGCCACTTCAATCTGCTTCACTAACTTGCGTTCATAGGCGTCCACTGCATCCAGCCGGTAGACCATATGATGCTTGTCGGCGTGTGTGGCGGAGTAGCGCAGGGTGCAGAGAGGGTACATCGCGTCGAGGGCCTTCTTACCGCTGCCTGCCGGCACATCCCAGCGATAAATCGGATTTCCCCAGAGCTGCCCGGTGGCGCTGAAATAATCCGGAGGCACGCCGGAAACCACGGTTGATTTGCCTTGGCCGTCGAGATAGAACAACTCGGGATGGGCCCAGACATCGGCGCTGTCGTGCGCAACATAGATTGGGACGTCGCCCATGAAACGGATGCCGTGCTGCGCGCTTTAGGCCTTGAGATGCTCCCACTGGCGAAAGAACTCAAATTGCCAGAACTTAAAGGCGTCGATTTCCGGGGCGAGTTTCCGCGCCCACTCACTCACAGAATGCGCATCTCGCCGACGAATCTCCGCATCCCATGATGTCTAGGCCGTTGAGTGGTGCGCATCCTTCAATGCCATGAAGAGCGCATAGTCATCAAGCCATGGACTAGCGCTCTCACAAAAACGCTCGAAGGCGACGTGATCCGCATTGGAAGCATCGGCAAAAAAGCCGCCGACGCACGCCGTAAAGCCGACATCTTGAATTCGATCACCTGGCCAAAGGCGACAAAGTCTTCAGGAAACGGCGGCGCGTGAGCCAGATCCAGGTCAGACTCCTGGAGCAGGCCCCGATCGCGCAAGCGCTCAAGGCTGATCAGCAGCGGGTTGCCAGCAAAGGCAGAGAAACACTGGTACGGGGTATCACCGTATCCGGTTGGATTCACAGGCAGCACCTGCCACAACTTCTGCCCGGCAGCACTGAGGAAATCGGCGAATTCGTAGGCGCACGGGCCCAGATCGCCAATGCCGAACTGACTAGGCAACGAAGTGAAGTGCAACAGGATTCCACTCGATCGCGGAGATCTCAAGCCGCCACTATATACAGGTTGGCGGCCTCTGTGCAAGGCCGCCGGAACCCCGGCTGGGTTCCGTTTGAAACAAAGCTCTCCCTCTGGGGCCAAAGCCCAGTGATCCCGTGTTGTTCGATTCACGGGCCGAAAGCCGTGCCCTTCAAACTGACCCACCAACCCTACCGGGCAACAATCCGGCGAGAGATCAAACTCCGCAACGGCGCCACTGTGCGGATACCGGGGGAGAGTTAAGAGTGCTGCGATAGTGGTAGACTGTGTCGGTTCAGGGCCGAAGCAGGAAGCCCAAGATTGAAGATGTTCCGCGCACTTTTTCTTCTGCTCTTCACCGCATCGGCCGTGACGCGGCTTTCAGCCGAGAAGCCGGTTATCGACAACATCGACCCGCCCGATTGGTTCGTACAACTGCCCGAACCGATGCTGCTGGTCCACGGTTCCGGCCTGGCTCAGGCGCACTTTTCCGTTACTGCAAAGGGCGTTGCACCGGCACGTACTCAGGTATCAGCAAATGGCCACTGGGCTTTTGTTTGGCTCAAGACCGCCGGGGGCTGCGCCGCAGACCATCCAGATCAAAGCGAGCGACGCTGAAGGCAGCGCAAGCCGCTCCTGGGAACTCAAGGCGCGCACCGAGCCGGCAGAGGCGCACCGAGGATTCTCTCCCAGCGACCTGATTTACCTGGTGATGACCGATCGCTTTGCCCGCGGCAGCAAGGATAACGGCCAAGCGGCCGGTCTTGATCGCTCCAGGCCGAAAGGCTGGCACGGAGGCGATTTTGCAGGCCTCGAACAGCATCTAGACTACTTGCAATCGCTGGGCGTGACCGCCCTGTGGACCACGCCAGTCTATGACAACGGTGCCATGACCGACTCGTACCACGGGTACGCCGCTACCAACCTTTATGCCGTGGACCGCCATTTTGGCACACTGGACGACTATCGGCATCTCTCCTCCGGCCTCCATGCCCGCGGCATGAAACTGGTGATCGACATGGTTCCCAACCACATTGGAGTTCTGCACCCATGGGTAAGCGACCCCCCGGCGCCGGACTGGTTCCACGGCACCGTCGCCAACCACACCCATTCCGAGGGCGACTTCAACAACCTCATCGATCCCCATGCCGCCAAAGCGAGTTGGCGCCAACTCACGGAGGGATGGTTCGTCGATGGCATGCCGGACATGAACCAGGAGAACCCGCTAGTCTCTCAATACCTCATCCAGAACGCTCTTTGGTGGGTAGAGACGGCGCAGATTGACGCCATCCGCATCGACACATTTCCTTACGTTGGACGCGCCTTCTGGCATGACTTCCACGCCGCGCTTCACCAGGCTTTTCCGCGCTTGACGACGGTGGGCGAAGTTTTTAACGGCGATCCGACCGTCACCTCTTACTTCGCCGGCGGCCGCGAGCACATGGGCATCGATACCGGCCTCGACACCCCCTTCGATTTCCCGGTCTACTTTGCCGTGCGCGATGTACTCACCCATGACAAGCCCATGACGGAGCTGGCTGCGATCCTCCGTCAGGACTCGCTCTATCCGCATCCTGATCGTCTGGTTCATTTCTTCGGCAATCACGACACGACCCGCTTCCTGACTGAAGCTAAGGGCTCGCTTCCCCGCCTCAAGGAGGCACTGGGGTTGCTTGCGACCTTGCGCGGCACACCGGAGCTTTACTCAGGAGACGAGATCGCCATGCCCGGAGGGGAAGACCCGGACAACCGGCACGACTTTCCTGGCGGTTTTCCCCAGGAGGTATCCAACACCCAGCCCTCAGCCTTCGCTGCGGCTACCCGCGACGCGGATCAGGAATCGACATTCGACTGGACCGCTGCGCTGTTCGCTGCTCGCAGGAGCCATCCCGCTCTTCAGGGAGCCGCACAGCAGGATCTGTTCGCGGACGAAACTGCATTCGTCTTCGTCCGCACTGCCAACCTCAGCGGATGCACAGGCGATCATGCTCAGGAAGCTGTCCTCGCGGTCCTGAATACGAAGCCCGTGCCCCGCAGCCTCACGATTCCCGCCGGCAGCACAGCACTGGAAGCCTGCAAGCAACTCCAACCCCTCGCACCGGCTGACAACGGTTCTGCCTCCGTGCTCAATGGAGCCGTCCATATCGAGGTTCCGGGCGATTCCTTCTCACTCTTCCTGGTCCGCTGAAACAGCGGGGGCGAGGAGTGCGCTCCTGCTTATGCCATCAGCCTCCCCGCTCCGGTCCGGGTGGACGACAATCTGTTGAAGCGCTGCAACGATGAACTGACGGGGCCGATGCCACAAACGACCGGGTACTTCACTAATTGCCTTAGGAATGATTCCGGCCAGCAAGCCACAATGCAGAGAACGCCCCGTTGCCGCCGGTTCGTTATTTAGCTGCATACACATTGAAGATCCGCCTTGCCGCCGGCTTGGCGGAACGAGCTTGTGGATTAGAATAGGGCTGCATTTTGCGAGGTATTCCGATGATCTCTCGATCGGTGGTTTTTTGCGCCGTGCTGGCCAGTTTGAGCGCATTGGCGCAGCAGCCGGATTTGCATCCAGGAAAGGCATTTCCACTGCGCGAGGATGGACCGGTGCTGCGACAGGCGGTGCAGACAGGAGAGCCGTTTACGGTGGCTGGACCGCAGGGGATGATCGTCGGGCAACAGCAGGGCGTATTCGAGGCCTGGGTGCTGCCGGCGAAGGTGCTGAGCCACCTGACGATCGAGGCGAATGTCGAGGGATATCCGGTGCCGATCGATTTGAACACGATGGCGCGGGAGATCGAGGTGCGGCCCGACCGAACGACGATCACGTACGCGCATATCGCGCTGACGGTAAGGCAGATCATGTTTGCGCCGGAGGGCGTTGCCGATGGCACGGGAGCCGTGGCGCTGTTCCAGGTGGACTCGGTGCGGCCAGTAGAGCTGACGTTTCGTTTTACCGCGGAGATGCGGAAGATGTGGCCGGAACTGAGCAGCGGGTCGCCGGCTGCGGAATGGGTGGCGCAAGGGGCAAGCGGGTTCTACGTACTGCATACGGACTTTCCGGATATTGCGGGAGCCGTGGCGCTTGCTGGGGCGACCTCCGGCGTGATGGCGCCCTACCAGGAGCGGCCGCAGGTACATCCGCTGGAGTTTCGGCTGCACGTGGATCCGAAGACGGACGCGGGTCGGGTGTATCCGCTGCTCTTCGCGGTAGGGGAGACGAAGGAGACGGCGACGAACACGGCATTGGCGGCCAGGCTCGCGGGGTTGGAGGAGGGTTTGCCGGGAATCTATGCCGAGCATGCGGCGCGGTATCGCGAGCGGGAGAAGACGCTGACCGAGATTGTGACTCCGGATGCGGCACTCGACGCGGACTTCGGCTGGGCGGAGACCTCGATCAGTCAATTGCGCGCCAAGGCTCCGGGCGGCGAGATGGGTTTGGTGGCCGGATACTATGCGTCGGGTGACTCGGCTCGTCCCGGGTTCGGTTGGTTCTTTGGGCGCGATGCGCTCTATACTCTGTATGCGATCGACAGCTTTGGCGACTTTGCGCTGGCCAGGACGGAGCTGGAGTTCTTGCTGGCGCGACAGCGAGAAGACGGCAAGATCATGCATGAGTACTCGCAGACGGCAGCGAATGTGGACTGGAAAGCGCTGCCGTATGAGTACGCCGCGGCGGATTCGACGCCGCTGCTTCTGACTGCCATGTGGGATTACGTGCGGACCAGCGGCGATGTGCCGTTTCTGCTCGCGCATCGTCAGGCGGTGATGAAGGCGTGGAACTTTGAAACCACGCATGACGCGGATGGGGATGGAATCTACGACAACGCGCAGGGCACGGGATGGGTGGAGAGCTGGCCGCCGGGGATGCCCAAGCAGGAGATCTATCTGGCGCTGCTAGACGAGCAGGCGTCGCGGGCGATGGCCGAGCTGGGCCGAGTGCTGGGCGAGGACGCGATTGCGAGCGGGGCCAAAACGCGCGCGGAACGACTGCATGACACGATCGAACACGAATACTACCGGCCCGGTGCGGATGCCTATGCCTTCAGTTGGAATGGCGATGGCAAGGTGGATACGGCGGCGACGATCTATCCGGCGATTGCGTGGTGGAATGGCGGCGCGGGACTGGATCATCCGCAGGCCAGTTTGCGGCGGTGGGCATCGCACGACTTTGCGACGGATTGGGGACTGCGCGACGTGGCCGGGAGCGATCCGCTTTACGATTCGATGAGTTATCACCAGGGATCGGTGTGGCCGCTGTTTACCGGATGGGCCGCCATGGCGCAGTATCGCGCGGGTAATTCACTCGCCGGATACCAGGGCACGATGCAGAATGCCGATCTGACGGCGGCGCAGGATCTGGGCGCCGTAACAGAGCTGCTTTCGGGAGACCTCTTCGAGCCGTTTGGCAGGAGCACCAGTCATCAGCTTTGGTCGTCGGCGATGGTGGTGACGCCGGTGCTGCGGGGAATGTTCGGGATTGAGGCCGATGGACTGAATCATCGCGTGAAGGTGACACCGCGCATACCCGCGGACTGGAATCAGGCCGAGGTCAAGCGGCTGCGCGTGGGCGAGTCGGTAATCGATGTGAACTACAAGCGCGAAGGCGCGTCGATGCGGATTTCGCTGCGGCAGGTGGAGGGTGTACCGGTGCGACTGGAGGGCGCGCCGGGAGATGGGGCAACGCTGCGTGTGCCGCTGCCGGCAGTGGAGGTCAGCGTGGGGCATGGACTGCCCTTGCGCGGAGCGAGAACGGCTCAGATGAAGGTGCTTCGCGAAAAGATCGAGGGACGGTCACTGCGGTTGGAACTGGAGGGAGTGGCGGGCACGCAAACGCTGCTGCAAGCGCGTCGTAATGATGATGCTTTGACGATGAAGGTTGAAGGCGCCGAATTGGTTGGAGATGAGCTTCGGGTGAGCTTTGGGCCGGGTACCGGCTATGTGAGCCAAGTGGTGACTCTCAGCTGGTGATGCCGGCGCAGCTTGGAATCAAGGATGGAATCGCTAGTGAGTGGCCGGCGCTCCTGCCAAGATATCCTGAAGCTTGAGATAAACGGCGTTGGTCCAGCCGAAGCCGACAACATTGCTTGTGTAGCCAGCGGCGACTTTGATATTGGCGGAGCCATCGGCGACGTTGTATTTCTCGCGAATCGTTCCATCGTGCAGAAAGTTGTCGAGGATGGACTTGGAGAAATCCCGCGCGATGCGCGCTGTGTCCTCGTGATAGCGGTAACGGTCGAGGCCGGAGACGCTCAGCCAGTTCGTTGGCGCCCAGCCGAAGGGAAGATCCCACTGCACGCCGGAAGCGTTGTCGCTGGTGGCGAGACCGCCGAGGCGCTCGAAGAGAGCGAGATGGTCATGGACCGCGGTGGCCTGTCTGGGGCTGGCAACGCCTGCCCACAGCGGGTAAAAGGTGGCGATGAAATGGTAGGACGAGCGTTTGGCTGTCGTGAAGTTGTAGTCAAGGTAAAGGCCCTGGCCGGCGTCCCATAGGTAGCGATTGATCGCGGTCTGCCGGGCTGCAGCGCGGCGCTCCCAGGTCTTCGCCTCGAGGGTGCGGCCGAGCAGTGTGGCGAAATGCGCCATGTCCTTCTCATATTTGAAGAGCAGGCTGTTCAGGCAGACCGGTGCGTATTGGTCGGCGGAGCCGGAGAACGGACCGAAGCGAAAGCTGGTGTCGAAGCCCGACTCGCGCATGGCGCGGTCGCCCCGGTAGTAGGCTGCTGAGAGCCTATGCCCGTCGACGACGGCCGAGGCACACACGTGGGAGGCGGCAATGTCGCAGCTTGTTTTGGCAAGGGCCGCGGCTTGTGCCGGAGTTGGTTGGGCGGGACCGTCGACGAGGTACTCGGGATGGTCGGCGGGATGCGCAAGCAGCCAACGAATCACGTCTGGGTAGTAGCTGGAGTCGTCGGCCATCTCGGGGACAGGGCCTTCTCCGAGGTCGTGATACCGGGCAAGGCCTGTGCTTCCTGCCCGATGTTCGACCGATGTCCACAGAGCGTAGTCGCGCTGCGCGTATTCGTATGCGCGGGCGAGCCATTTGAGGTCGGGCTGCGTACCGGTGGCGGGGTGCTCGTACACTTCGCGAATCATCGAAGAGAGAAAGGGCGGCTGCGAGCGGGTGAAAAAGTAGGTGCGGTTGGCGTTCAGGATCGCGCCGTAGTTTTCGGTCTCAAAAAAGAAGTTTTCAACCATGCCGCGCGCGAGGTCGTTGCGGCCGCCCCGAACAAGGCCGAGGAGGATGAAATAGCTATCCCATCCGTACATCTCGTTGAAGCGGCCGCCGGGGACGACGTAGCGGTTGGGCAAATAGAGCAGGCCTTCGACGGCCAGCTCCGTAGGGCGGACATCTCCAATACGATGGATGACGCGTGGGAGATGGTCGACCTCGACGTGGCAGTTGGCCTGCATGGCGGCGACCGCAGGTGGAGTGGGGAGATCGGTGGGGAGATAGAGAACGGGCGTCGTCTGTACCTTCGGGTCGACGACGGATTTGCACTCGGACATGGAGCGGGACAGCGTATCCCAGCCGCTGGTGATGTACTCACGGATGTCTGCGGGGTTCGCTGCGGTGGGTGACTGCGCCGTCGCCGCGACAGCGGCAAGCAAGAGGATGGCTGCGAGAGTGCGCTTTGTGAGCATGGTCTCGGTCCTCGCGCTGCAACCCCACGTAGAGCCGCCCGGCGATTGCTTGCGGTGCCGGGCCCCGAGCTACGCCGGAGTTACTTTACGGCTGCCACCCAGCTTGCATAAGGCGGCAGTGTGACGTTCTTCAACGTGGTAGTGGAGTTGAGCGAGGCGTCGTCCGCAGCCAGTGTCTTGACGGTGGCGCTGGTAATGCCTGCACTGGTGAGATCGAGCGAAATGTTCCTGGATTCTCCGGTGAAGTTCATCGCGACGACGACCGCAGTGCCTGAGGCATTCGAACGCAGGTAACAAAGAACGTCGGGATTCGTAGTGTCGAGCATTGTCATGCTGCCGTCACGCAGAGTGGGGTTGGTGTGGCGCAGAGCCATGAGTTGCTTGAACCACGCAAGCTCGGAGTTGGGATCTTTGGATTCGACTGCGGCGTTGACGGTCTTGTAGCTTGGCGGGATGGGCAACCAGGTCTGCGCGTTGGTACTGAAGCCGGCCTGTGGACCCGCGTCCCATTGCATCGGTGTGCGTTCGCCGTCGCGGCCCTTTTCTTTGGGCCAGCCAGTGATGCCGATGGGGTCCTTCACGTCTTCGCGCCGCGTTGGCGTGGTAGTCGTCATGCCGAGTTCTTCGCCGTAGTACATCAGAGCCGTTGAGCGGGTGGTGAAGAGCAAGGTAGCGAGCAGCTTGTTGATCTGGTCGTTGTGCGTGCCGTCGCCGTAGCGATCGATGGCCCGGACGTTGTCGTGGTTGTCGAAGACGATGAGAGGCTGTGAGCCGTGAATCTGGGTTTCGACTTCTTCAATGTGCTGGCGGAAGCTAGCGGCATTGAGCTTGTCGTGATTGCCGTGGAAGCCCATGAGCATGTCCATGGGCAGTTGGAGTTCGTCGTGGGCGGCGCCGCCGTACCACTTATCGAGTTCGGCGGTGTTGGGCAGGTAGGTCTCGCCGATCAGGACGCGGTCGCCAGGATACTTGGCGACCATCGCGTGCATCCGACGAATGACGTCGTGAACCTCGGGGAGATTGTTGGTGAGTGAGTCGTCGAGGTTGGGATCGCCCTGGGCATTGGTGCCGCCTAGCTCGCGCTCGTCACGGAGTTGCACATCTTCAAAGAGATTTGGAATGGCGTCGAGACGGAAGCCGGCGACGCCCCGGTCAAGCCAGAAACGCATGGAGTCGAACATCGCCTTCTCGACCGCGGGGTTGCGCCAGTTGAGGTCCGGCTGCTGCTTGTAGAACTCGTGGTAGTAGAACTGGTGCACGGCGGGGACCCATTCCCATGCCGACCCCCCGAAGCCCGAAACCCAGTTATTGGGCGGCACGCGGCCTTCATGAGAGCCGGGACCGGTGCCGGGCTTGCCATCATTCCAGACGTACCAGTCGTGCCTGGGATCTGTGCGGGAACTGGCGGAGTCGACAAACCACTGATGCTTGTCCGAGGTGTGGTTGAGCACCATATCCAGGACCACACGAATATTACGCTTCTTCGCGTCGGCGATAAGACGGTCCATGTCGGCAAGGGTGCCGTACTGGGGATCGACTGACTCGTAGTTGGAGATGTCGTAGCCGAAGTCAACCTGCGGCGAGGGGTACATAGGGGATACCCAGATGGCATCGATTCCCAGGCTCTTGAGGTAGTCGAGGCGCGAAGTGATCCCGTTGAGGTCGCCGATGCCGTCCCCGTTAGAGTCCTGAAAGGATCGCGGGTAGATTTCGTAGACGACGGCGTGCTTCCACCAAGGATCAGGCCTGGATGCGGCCTGAGCGTTTGCCGCAAAGCCGAGTGTGCCTGTCGAAAGGCTGAAAATGGTTAGGATGGCGGTTGTGAGGGCAGCTGACCCAAGCGAGCGGATTCCCGCGCGCACACTATTCGAAAAGAACTGAGCCATAGGTTGCCTCCTTGGTCGGCAGCGAGAACTATAGCATCGCTGAGCAACGCTCACCAATGTGTTGAACGCGAGTTCCTTGAACAATAGCGATTCGTTTTGGCAGAGTCTCGTAAGGTTGAACCATCGTTTGATGCCCATTCGAGCTTGGTTCCGTTTCTTATCCAAGATGGTGTTGGTTCCGACGCTCGCCGAAGTGTGCGACCATTCCGCAGAACCGTTTGGAAGAGCATTGCAATGCACTCGAAACCGCGGCGGCTTTTTGGGGGCGGATGCTCTCAAGGGGCGGGCCACTATGGACCGATTCGGGAAATGCTGCAAAGGCGCCAGGGACAACGCACAAAGAGCATCCTACCTGGCTGGCGCGAGGTCCTTGGCCTTAGCACGTTCGGTTGCGGCATTGTCCGCGCGGCCCTGCCGCTCGAAGGCGACAGCAAGCTGGCTGTGCGCCTCTGCGAAGGTGGCATCGGCAGCAATGGATTCCTGATAACGGGCAACAGCATCGGCGATTTGGCCGCGCAACAGCAGTTGATTGCCGGCGTTCAGGGCGAAGGACGCCTTCTGGCGATTGACAGCCGCGCGGCTGAGTTCGGCGGCCTGACGGCGACACTCAGTGGCCTGACTCCGCAGTTCACTGACCAGGTTTCGCTGCTGATCGTCCTTCTGCTGGTCTCCGGCCGCCTGGCTGGCATCGGCGGCTGAGGCGGCGGCGCTGGCCTGCTCAGCCAGCACAGCCGCCAATGTAACAAGCGGACCGGGCTGGCTGGGCATGAGCGGGATCGCTTTTTCGAGCGCATCCCTCGCCTCTTCGAGCCGGGAGTCCTGCTTCAGCGTGCTGCCCAGGATCGCCCAGGCATCGCCATTCTCCGGGCGGAGGGCCACGGCCTTCTTCAACTCGACGACAGCCTCGTCCAGTCGCCCGACCTGCATGTAGAGGATACCCAACGTGTAGGGGGGCCTGAAGCGTTGGGTCCATCTGGCCTGCGCGGCTGAGCTCCGCGATGGCGTCATCTACGCGGTCTTTGAACTTGTAGGCGAGTCCGAGGTCGTAATGGAGCTGGGGATCGTTCGGATCGAGCGCCAGTGCGGCCTGGAAATCCGCGATGGCATCGTCGAAGGCAGAGAGCTGCACGTGAGCCACGCCCAGGTCCTTGTGGATGACCGCGGCCCTGGGGTCCGCTGCCAGGGCGTGCTGAAAGTAGTTGATACCTTCTTTGGCCTTGCCGGTAAGAGTAAGCGCAAGGCCCAGGTTGGTCGAGACGCTGACGTTGTCCGGCAGACGTTCGAGAGCTTTCCGAAACCAGGGTATCGCCTCCTGCTGGCGGCCCAGCCGCTGGAGGGCCATGGCCAGTTCGTTTTGAACATCGGGCAGCTCGGAATTGAGCTTGATCGCCTCTTCCAGATGCGGCGTTGCGGCTTCGTCCTGACCCACAGCCTCCAGTGTTCGTCCGTATTCAAACTGGGCCAAGGCATTGGCCGGCTCCAGGGCGATCGCTGTCCCAAGAGATGATAGGGCTGCCTCGTATTGAAGTTGCTGGCGATACACGATGCCTAGATGAATGCGCGGCAGCACAAAGGAGTTATCCATAGATAGGGCGCGCTCGAACTGGGGTCGTGCCTCATCCCACTTGCCTAATTGAGCATAGAGCGAGCCGATGGCGTCGAACACGTCAGGCCTGGCGCCACCCCGGTCAGCCGCCAACTGAAACATATCGATGGCCTGGACCTTCTTACCGACGGCCGCGAGTGCATAGGCAAATGTCTCACAGAAAACGGCATCCACAGGCTTCTGGCCGGCTTGTTGGGAGGGTTTGAACGCCGCACTGAAATGAGGAATGGCCTTGTCCGGCTCATTCGCTTGACTTGGGCCAGGGCGAGATTGGAAATCCCCTCCAAAACTGCTCATCACTTAAGAGTCAGTGTTTTTCGCGCCCGGATGGGATTTTGGCGAGGTACAGGTATGGAAAAGTGGAAAGCAAACAACCCTTCCCACTTTCCCACACCCCCGACTGCGGCGGCGAGTTATCTAACTCATTTTCCGCGCTACACTAACAATCTCGCTGGTACAAAAGATCGGGCAGGCCAACTGCATGGTCGATTTCACCCTGGTCACGAGACAATCGACAAATCGCAGTTAGAATTAGCCGCAGCTTATTCTCGGGTTTGAAGCGGCAGCTCAGAAGCTGTAGATGCGCGCCTCCCATGCGCCAAGTCGCAGAGTGCCTGTGTCTGCTTCGGTTGTTCCCGATACGTTTGCCAGCAGCAGCTTGCCTGCCTTCATTCCGCCGGGCAAGGTGTATGCAATGAGCTTGGCGTTCCAGTTGAGAATCACGAGCAGCCGCTCCGGATTCTGCCTTGGCTCGGCCAGGGTGCGGGTGTAGTCATAGACCTGCGGATGGAGCGGATCGAGGTCCTGATAGTCACCATAGGTGAGGGCCTTGTAGCGATGATGAAGGGCGATGGCGTCGCGCACGTATTGGAGCACCGAGTTTTGATCCTGTTCCTCGGCCTCGGCGTTGATCGTAGTGTAGTTGGGATTCACGGCAAGCCATGGTCTGGCTTCGGGCGTGGTGAAGCCTGCATTGGGAGAGTTGTTCCACTGCATCGGCGTGCGCGAGTTGTCCCGGCCAAAGCGAGCGGCGCGAGCCAGGAACTCCTCTGGCGTCATCTGTCCTGTAACCACGCGCTCCTTCCAGGCGTTCTTGACCTCGATGTCATTGAAGTCGTCAAGCGTCTTGAAGGGATAGTTCGTCATGGCGAGTTCATCGCCCTCGTAGATGAACGGGGTCCCGCGCAGCGTCAGGATCATGGTCTCGATCAGCTTGGCAGAACGCACGCGGTTTTCGTCGCTTGAGGTGTCGCCAAAGTTCGAGTCGATGCGCGGGTTGTCATGGTTCGAGAGGAAGACGGTATCCCAATCCTCCTTTGTCAGAATCTTCCAGTGGTTGTCGTAGATGGCTTTCAGCTCGGGCAGCTTCCAGTCCCTCAGGCCGTAAAAGCCTTCGCGGGTCAGTTCTACCGCATCGAAGGTAAAGATCATATTGAGTTCGTGGCGAGTGGCGCGCACCAGTTGCGGATCCTCGTCGAGGCTGATGCCCGCCGCTTCGCCCACGGTCATGTCGTCGTAGTGCGAGAGCACCTCTCGATTCATCTCCTGCAAGTACTGGTCGCGGTGCGGGCCGCCGGAGTAGAAGTGGTCGGGGTGCGCCAACTGGTCCGCAGGAATGTCGGGCAGGCCGGGACGCTTGGAGATGAAGGGAATGACGTCCATGCGGAAGCCGTCGACACCCTTGTCGAGCCAGAACTTCATCAGGGCGAAGACATCCTGGCGGACTTTGGGGTTGTCCCAGTTGAGGTCCGGCTGCTTAACGGCAAACAGATGCAGGTAGAACTGGTGAGTCGTCTCGTCCCATTGCCATGCGGAGCCCGAGAAGAAGCTGGGGTAGTTGTTCGGCGGCAGCGGATGCGCGGGGTCGGCAGGGTTGGGGCGGCCGTCGCGCCAGAAACAGTAATCGCGGTAGGGATTGTCCCTGGACTTGCGCGACTCGGCGAACCAGTGGTGCTCGTCGCTCGAGTGGTTGACGACCAGGTCGACGATCAGCCGCATATGCCGCGCCTTGATGGCGGCTAGCATGCGATCGAAATCCGCCATCGTGCCGAACTCGCTCATCACTTTGCGGTAGTCGCGGATGTCGTAGCCATTGTCAGCGTTGGGCGAGTCGTAGTGCGGAGAAATCCAAATGACGTCTACACCGAGCTTCTTCAGGTAGTCCAGCTTTTCCGTGATCCCGTTCAGGTCGCCGACGCCGTCCCCGTTGGAATCTTTGAAACTGCGCGGATAGATCTGGTAGACCACAGCCTCCTTCCACCACGTGGATTGATAGCCGTTGATAGTGGTAGTTTGGGCCGGGCTTTGTGAACAGGCCGGATTGCCGAAAAGCATTGACAAGGCGGCGACGAGAGTGAAGACGATCTTTTTCATGTTTCTTCCTTAATGAGGCAGTCGAGCGGTGGAGCAACCAAGGAACCGCTGTCTGTGCGCGGGATCGGGGCTTCATGCAGCAACTGTGAGTGCAGTTCAGGTAGTCCGCCATCGCAGGGCCGATCGACATGGGTGATGAGCTGGACCGGATTCTTCATCGATTCCTCGATCGCATCGCCTATGCGCCGCGCGGGTTGGTCTCTGTCCGGTTCAGTTTCTTCGTACCAGTCATCAGGCCGTGACATTCCTCGATATCCCAAGAGGGTGTCGCTCCATCGCGGCTGGCTACGAGCGCGCCTACGGCGTTGGCAAATGCCGCTACCCGGTCAATGGGCCAGCCGGCATCGAACTGATGGAAAAATGCGGCCGCAAAGGAGTCGCCGGCGCCCACTGTATCGGCCACCTGAACCTCATAGCCCGGGTGACGCTCGAAGTGTCCCTCGTGGAGCGCGGCACATCCTGCTCCGCCCAGCGTGATGCAAATGGTCAGAATCCGGAACGTTTCAGCCCAATGCCGGCAGAAGTTCTCCAGTTCGAAGGGCACATCGGGTGTCGTCAGGGCGGCGAGTTGTTCCGCTTCCATTTCGTTCAACTTCAGTACCGTTGCGATTCCTGACAGCCGTTCAACAAGGGCAAGAGTCCAATGCCCTTCTCGCAGATTTATGTCGTAGAAACGCCGCGTACGCGGCGACTTCTGCACCATCTCCAGCAGTATCGACTCGGTCCGGGGATTCGTCATTGCCAAAGTGCCGAAGTAGAACCAGTCGGGCTGCATGCTTTGGATTCGAGTCAGAAGAACATTGTCCAGCTCGATCGAATCAAAGGCGGCTGGACGGTCGATCGTAAATTTCCCATTCCCAAGGGCGGCCTTTTGGACTAGGGCGGTCCCCGTGGAAAGTGCTCCAGCAGACTGAACAAGCTCGGTGGTCAGGCCCAGCGCCTGCAGGCGGACAAGCGCGCGCCGTCCCCGGTCGTCCGAACCTACGGCGGTGAGTATCAAGGCAGAATCGTGGAGCCGCTCCGCATGAACGCAGAAATTGACCGGGGCGCCACCGAGAAACTCGTCATTTCCAAAGACATCCCAAAGAAGCTCGCCGATGCTGACAATTCTCAAGCTCAAACTCCTGCCTTTGAATGTACATACAGAAACCAGCAGGCCAATTTACCTCGTCTTTGTCGTACCAATGTCGGGACGATGCTCTTCTGGGGCAAAATCGCTCGCCAATTCGTGTGTTTTCCCGCCGTTTCAATGCCCGGCTTTCAACCGGAGAAATGGCCGTAAGATATTCTATCTACTTGTTTTATCTGGATTTTGTAGCCACACGGCACATGCTTGCTTCTGTGAATCAAATAGTGCAGACAGCAGCTTGTTCGATTGCAACAAGACGCGGCTTCGAAAAGAAATACTCGCTTGCAGTTTGTCACTTTTACTGCCGCAATGTTGACAGCATTGATACTAAATGTAAGTAAATATGTCAACAGAGCGCTCGGTTAATGCGGTGGAGAAAAGGCAGGACTGCGACCTCCTTCCGGCGGTTCTGTAGCAGATCCTGCACGGTTGACGCGGTCTTCAACATCGCGCACCAGGGGATCTTCCGGAAAGATCTGGCGATACCGCTTAATGAGGGAGTTGGCGCGCCAGCTCTCACCGCCTGCCGCATAGGCCAAGGCCAAATTGGCGACGATCTGGTTGGAGTAGGGATAGATGGACACCCCTTGCTCCAGCACCGTTTTGGCCTCTGCATCTCGACCCTGCTTCTGGAGGGCGATGGCCAGGTTGAGGAAGATATCGGGCTCCTGCAACCCGCCCTTGAGAGCGCGGGAGAAAGCGTCGGAGGCGAGCGCGTAGTTTTTCGTACCTCCCAGTGCGAGCACACCCAGGTATTTCAGCACATCGGGATCGTTGGACTGGCTCTGGCTCACCTGTCTCAGTCTGGTGTACCAAAGTTGCCACAGGATTTTGTTGTTTCGGGCCGCCGTCCAATAAGCATCCAGCAGTGAATCTTGCGGAAATACGGCATCGGGAGTGGGGCGGTTGAGCCACAGCATCCCGGGCAGGTCTGGCTTGGGTTGCTCGAATGCCCACTCCGGCAGAGGTTGGCCAGGATAGCGCACAATGCGGTGCTTGGTGTCCTGCGAGTGGGCGATGCCGGCAATAGGCCGCTTCTCCATGTGGCATTCCACGCAGTAATCGCCCACTGCCGTGCGCTTGCTGTCTGTGGGTTTGAGACTGCAGCTGGTGACGCTGTGACAGCTCAGGCAGGCGTGGCGGTAACGGACTTTGGGGGCCTCATCGGGAGCATGGTGAATGGTGTGGCAAGTGGCGCAGCTTAGCCGGCCGTTACTGGCCTGGTAGCAGCGGCTCAGCTCCATGGTGGAGTTCTTCCACCACAGCGGTTGTTCCAGGCTGCCGCGGACGGGGGGGTGAGTCTCCAACCGGTTAGCCTCGGCGCGATCGTCATCGGTGAGGGCGCGCCTGACGATGTTCATCACCGCGCTGAGCGGTTCGCCCGGGCGGTAATCCATGTATTCCAGGCCTTTGTTCAGCACTACGGCGTCACCGGCCTGGTGGCACTCGCGGCAGAGATCGTTGGCTACACGGGGGGCAATCTTGGCCGGATTCACAATCGAGGTATCCGCCTCGTTCGCTGTCAGGCGCCGGTTCCTGTTTGCCTGCATCTCAGCCACATGCAGTGCGCCGGGACCGTGGCAACTCTCGCAGCTGATACCTGGCTCATTGAAACGAAACGGCGGGTCCTGGTAGAGGCGGTCGTGCTTGGCGACGGGAATCGGCTGACCGTTATGGCAGACCAGGCAGCCAGTGGTTATCACGCGTGTGAAGCCCGCATCGTCTTTGGCGTAGCCTGGCGAGAGTTCCCAGGTTTTCGAAAGCGCGTAGTAGGAAAGCGGCGCCTGAAAAATCCAGTTGTTCACCCGGAAAAGATAAGAGTAGCCGGTGTTCTCACCACCCACCACGTAATCCAGCCTATGTGTGGAAACGTAGAGTTTTTGGCCCTTCTTGTCCAACTCGTAAGCGGATTGGTAGAGGTTTCCGCCTTCCTGGTAGACGGTATAAACGCGGCCGTTCTTAGGGTTAGTCACCTGGACGGGCTGGGGGACGCGAGCCAGTTCCGTGTTTGAGTTGGCCGGCGCCATGGATTTGCCGTGCGGGGTCTGGTAATAGTTGCGGCCAATGTCCTCATGGCAGCCAGGAGTCACGCAGGTTTGTGAGCCGGTGTAGCGCACGGCGGGATCCAAGTTGCGAAACACAGGCGGGTCGCGGAATGAGCTTTGCGCGGACAGACACAACGGAAAAATCGCCAGCAGGAAAAACCGCAGGCCGGCAGCCCAACGGCTCAAGCGGAGGAGCTGAACGCGCCCACGCGTCCTTTCGTCTGTAAGATCCGCTTTGCTATCAATTCCAAGCAATTTGTAAGTTGAGCCTGTGTCTTTCGCCACCATTTTCCGTCGTCCCAGCCAACCGGCAGACCATTATACAGAGCTCTTCAAACATACCGGCCTGGAAGCCGCGCCGCCGCATCCAGCCGGGACGACGTTTTGGTCGCCGCTCGCGCTGCCTGAACCTGGAAGTTATGATCAAGACGCGGGGGTCCGGTGGCAACCCAAATGAAAGAAAGATCTGCAACGAGATGAAATTGGAGGGAAAGCAATCGTGAAGGGCATTGGCTGCGCCGCCAGGAGAAGGCTGAACGCGCTCTCCCGCAACTTTCGCAGAGCTCTGGTAGTTAATTTCCTGCTGTTCCCCATGGTTTACGGCGTCCGTTCAGCACTGGCTCAGGCGACGCCGGACTTCGGCGATACCTCGCTGCTGCTCGAGGCGGCGCATACCGCCGGCCATAACGTAGTGCAGGCTGCCACCCCGGGGCCGGCTCCGGTCCCGACGGGAAAGCAGGTTGGCATGGTCAGCCAGATGGACCAGTCGCACGTCGATTTGCCCAGCCAGGACGCGGTTGTCGATGTGCCGATCGTGCGCGGAGCACCTCTGCCGCACGGCGAAGGCGCGCGCCGCATGGGCGAGCGGCTGCACCGGATCTTCGATGCGAACGACTGGCGCGCCGACCCGGCCAAGCCCTTCGAGCGCATCCCGTATTACCAGATGCTCCTGACGCACAAGCTCAAGCTGGCCGACGACATGATGGTGCGCATGGAACTGGCCAACGAGCAGATGCGCGCCGGATTCGCCTCGCGGGCCATCGACACCCTCGAGGACCTGGTGAAGGGGGTCAACGCCAACCTGGACAAGGTGCCGGTCCCGATTCAGGCGCAGGTCCATCAGGAACTTGCGCTCGCCTATCTGCGGCTAGGCGAGCAGGAGAACTGTATCAGCCTGCACAACCAGGACTCATGCGTTTTTCCCATCCTTGGCGACGGCCTGAACAAGATGACCCGTGGGGCCGAGGGGGCAATCGGCGAATACGCGAAGACGCTCGAGCTGAATCCGAGGAGCTACACCTCGATGTGGCTGATGAACATCGCCTACCAGCAGTTGGGCCAATGGCCGCAGGATGTTCCCAAAAAGTGGCTGGCCAAGCCGGAATGGTTCAAGTCCGAGTACGATATCGGAAACTTTCCAGACGTGGCCGGGCGGGCTGGATTGCAGGCCATCGAGCACGCCGGTGGAGCGATCGTGGATGACTTCGACGGCGATGGCTTGCTGGACATCCTGATCAGCTCCCAGGGGCCGCTCGACCATCTGCACTTCTTCCACAACAACGGCGACGGAACCTTCACGGACCGCACGAAAGAGGCGGGTCTTGAGGACGAGATCGGCGGGCTCAATATCGTAGAGGGCGACTACAACAACGATGGCAAGCCGGACTTTCTGATTCTGCGCGGGGCCTGGTGGCGGCGGTTCGGAGCCTATCCCTTAAGCCTGATGCGCAACAACGGCGATGGAACCTTCGACGACGTGACCGAGGAGGCAGGCCTGCTGACTTACGGGCCTACGCAGACCGCGGCCTTTGCCGATTACGACGGCGACGGCTGGCAGGACCTGTTTGTGGCGCACGAGACTGCGGGCGGGGCGACCTACGCCTGCCAGCTCTTCCACAACAACCACGACGGCACCTTTACGCAGGTTCAGGCGCCCGGCGCAGCGCCCGGCAAGCTGGGCTCGAACCTGGGATTCGTCAAGGGCATCACCTGGGGCGACTACAACAACGACGGCCGCCCCGATTTATATGTATCGACCATGAGCGGCCGGTCCTTCCTGTTCCGCAACGATGGCCCACGCGATCCCAAGCACCCGGAGACCGGGGAATGGAACTTTACCGATGTGACCGAGCGGGCCGGCCTGGCGGGCGTGCGCTTTACCTTTCCCACGTGGTTTTTCGACTACGACAACGACGGTTGGCTGGACATCTTCGCCGGCGGTTTCGCTACCGGCGGCAACGAGGACTACGGCGCCTTCCAGTTCGGCAAGCCAAATCAAGGGGCGCACACCTTCCTGTTCCACAACAACCACGACGGCACCTTCAGCGAGGTGCCGCAGGCAGGCGGGCTCGACCGCGTGATTACCGTCATGGCGGCCAACTTTGGCGATCTGGACAACGACGGCTGGCTGGATGTGTACCTGGGCCTGGGCGACAGCCTTTATGAGTCGCTCCTGCCCAAGCGCATGTTCCGCAACAACCAGGGCAGAAACTTCCAGGATGTGTCGACGTCGGGCGGATTCGGCAATTTGCAGAAGGGGCACGGAATCGCTTTTGCCGATATCCAGAACAACGGCAACGAGGATGTCTTCGAGGAACTGGGCGGGGCGTACCAGGGAGATCGCTTCATGCCCGTGCTCTACCACAATCCGGGGCACGGAAATCATTGGGTGACGCTGGTGCTGGAAGGGGTAAAGACCAATCGCGCGGCGTATGGGGCGCGAATCAAGGTCACCATCGAAGAGGGTGGACGGCGGCGGTCGATCTACCGGGCGGTGGGCTCAGTCTCCAGCTTTGGCGGCAACCCGATGCGCCAGCATGTCGGCGTGGGCAAGGCTTCGTCGATCCGGGAGATCGAGATCTGGTGGCCAGTTTCGGGCTTGCGACAGAAGTTCCGCAACGTGCCGGTGGACCGCGTCTTTCACATCAGGGAAGGCCGGAATGTGCTGGATCAGATTGTGTGGAAGCCGTTTGAATTTGGAAAAACAAAGATTGCCGACCCAATGCAAGAGCACCACCATTGAAGCCGCACGGCAGGCCGGTGCTCAATTTGTCGCGTCCAACATGTGTCGGCCCGCCACGACTGCTTCTGAATCAGGCTCCCGCTATACTCGTTGAAAGGGATGCAGCCGCGGAGGTCGCCGACGCACCCAATGGAGATTCCCACCTTGCCGTTGACCCGTCGTGGATTCTTGCGGTCGCTCTCGCGGACGGCGCTCGTGTTGCCGTTGGAAGAAGTGTTGAGCCTTGTGCGGCCGGCGTTTGGGCTCGGCAGTCGGCAGGTTGCGCAATCGCCTCCGGCAACTGGCAATGCGCGCATGGCTTACGAAGCACCGGCGCGGCCTGCGCCCAAAGGGGCGCCTTCGCCAGTCACGGGGACGCCGCTGGGAGTTCAGTTCATCGACGTTGCCAAGCAGGCCGGACTCAACGTGAAGACCATCTTTGGCGGCGAGCACCGCAACAAATATCTGCTGGAAACTACTGGCTGCGGCGCGGCTTTCTTCGACTATGACCAGGACGACTGGGTGGATATTTTTCTCGTAAACGGCTGGCGGCTTGAGGGCTTTTCCAAGGGGCAAGAGCCCACCTGTCATCTTTTCAAGAATAACCGCGACGGCACATTTACCGATGTGACTCTGGAGGCAGGTCTCGCTCACTCGGGCTGGGGCCAGGCCTGCTCGGTAGGCGATTACAACAACGACGGCTGGAATGACCTGTTCGTCAGCTACTACGGGCAGAACGCGCTGTTCCGCAATAACGGTAACGGCACTTTTACCGAGGTGACCAAAGAGGCAGGTCTCCTGCAGTCCAGTCTGCGGTGGAACTCGGGATGCGCCTTTCTTGACTACGATCGCGACGGCCACCTAGATCTGTTCGTGGGCAATTACATAAACTTCGACGTGAAGACGGCGCCCACGCCCGAGGACGCCAACTGTACCTACAAGGGCATCCATGTGGCGTGTGGTCCGCCGGGCCTGGAGGGCGGCAAGAACCTGCTCTACCACAACAACGGCGACGGCACCTTTACCGACGTGAGCGAGAAGGCCGGGATGTGGGGGACGCTGGGAACCTTCGCACTGAGCGCGGTCGTGGGCGACCTGGACAACAACGGCTGGCCGAATATCTACGTCGCCAACGATTCGACTCCAGCTACGTACTATCGGAACCAGAAGGACGGCACCTTCAAGGACGAGGCCATCGAGGCAGGGGCGGCTTACTCGCCGGATGGGAAGCCGCAAGCCGGCATGGGTGCCTCTATCGGCGACTACAATCGCGATGGTTTATTGGACATTGCCAAGACCAACTTCGCAGGTGATACCGACTCCCTGTATCAGAATCTCGGCGACGGCTCCTTCGACGATCGGACATACCAGGCCGGGCTTGGAATCAATACCCGACTGATGGGCTGGGGTGTGAGCTTCATGGACATCGATAACGATGGCTGGCTCGACATTCTGGTTGCCAACGGCCACGTTTATCCCGAGGTAGACGGAACACAGGTTGACGCCGCCTACGCAGAGCGCAAGTATCTCTATCGCAACCTGCGCAACGGCCAGTTTGAGGACGTGAGTCTCATTGGCGGCAGTGGTATTACGGCTGCTGCGCCGGCCAGGGGCTTTGCCGTGGGCGACTATGACAACGACGGCAACCTTGACGCGATTGTGAACTGTGTTAACGCCGGGCCGCAACTGCTGCACTGCGAGTCAACCCTGAAGCGCAACTGGGTCAAAATTCGCACCGTGGGCACCCGGAGCAACCGAACTGGAATCGGGGCCCGAATCAAAGTGGTGGCCCAGACCAACACGCCGGCCGTCGGCGCAAAGGCCGGAAGCCCGTTGGTTCAGATTGACGAAGTGCGCTCTAGTAACGGCTACTACTCTGCCAGCGACCTGCGCATCCACTTCGGCCTCGGCGACGCCAAAAAGGTGGACTTGGTAGAGATTCGCTGGCCCTCCGGCGCCGTAGACATCTTGAAGGACCTGAATGTGAACTGTCTCCACGTCATCCAGGAGGGCGGCAAGATCCTAAAAACAGACACATTCCTCTCAACAAAAAAGAAGGCCTGATCCCCTATGAACCGTTCCCATTGATTTCCCCGGTTTGGCCGGGCGAGCAGTTCCGCACGCTGCGATGGATTCTGGCGGGTCGACGGAAATGTTTCGCTTCTCGAGTCGGGACCTGGGCGGGGCATGCAGGATAGCCAGCGCTCTTCTGGGTCAGCAGGGTACCCCGTACCTGCGGCTCAATCGACCGCTTCCAACGATCCAAATGCCACGTGTTCCCCCTGCCAGGTGGGAATTGAAAAAGCTGGTGGCCAAAGGAAAGCGTTTACTCCAGGTCCAATCATGCTGTGCATAAATTTATTTTGATACAGGGCAACAATTGTCCTTAATTCGGTAGCACGCTGTTTTGGTCCGGGGTCTTCCCGCAGGGAGCGCACTCGGGAAACAGGGGGCAGTGAATTAGTAAATCGCTTCTGAGTGGAGTAAACAGCAATCGTCGAAGGGCGCAGTGGCCGGATAGGCGAAAGACTTTCATTCTTCAGGTGTTCCACGTCATCCGCATAATCTTTTTACCATTCGAAAATTCTGCAGGGTATTGCTTGTAGGGGGTTGACAGTCAACCTTTTGGCTGATTACCTTCAACGTGGTTTCGCTGAGGTGTGCACCTTCTTGGGCTCCCAATGTGCCAGGAATTTGACTTTCATTAGTTCTGAGGGTGCAGTCACACCGGTTTATTGAGCGGTCCTGCCATCGCGGCAGGATCGCCGTATGCGCCGACGGGCAAGTTGCCAATTGCCGGGCAAGTGGCAAGTAGATTGACCACAAACGCGCAAACCCGAAGCATCTTTAGGAGACAGTATGAAAGGGAAGAATATGACCAAGATCTTCCGTACTTTGCTCGTACTTGCGCTCATCGTTGGCGCGAGTATGCTGTCCACCACACCGGCCCGAGCGCAATCGGTCTACGGATCGATCATCGGCACGATCACTGACAAGACCGGTGCAGCCATTCCCGGTGCGACGGTTACGATCAAGGACGAAGCCAAGGGCACAATCGTCACCGTTACTTCCAACGCATCGGGCGACTACAACGTCCCCCACCTGATCCCCGACGTATACGACCTGAAGGTCTCGATGAAGGGCTACAACACCTTCGAGACGGTCGGAATCCAGGTTGAGGCCGACACGGCGCCCCGGATCGATCCCACCCTCGGGGTCGGCAGTGTCGAAACCACGGTCGAAGTCAGCGCGGAATCGCAACCCGAGTTGAAGACCGTGAGCAGCGACGTATCCACTGTCTTCGATCAGCAGCAGGTTTCCAGCTTGCCGGTCGGCGACCAGAACTTCACCAACCTGCAACTTTTGCTTCCCGGCGCCCAGCTTCTCGGCTGGTCCCACGCCGCTGACGAAAACCCTCAGGCTTCGAAGCAGATTCAGGTCGACGGCCAGGCCTTCGGCGGCACCGCCTTTGAGCTGGACGGCACCGATAACGAGGATCCGATCCTGGGCATCATCGTCATCAACCCGGCCACCGATGCTGTGACCGAAACCAAGATCACCACGCAGAACTTCGATGCCGAACTCGGCAAAGCCGTCTCAGCGGTTGTCACTGCCCAGACCCGCTCGGGCACGAACCACTTCCACGGCAGCGTCTATGACTTCCGCACCGGCAACGCCAACCTGGCCCGCGACCCCTTCTCGCAGCCAAAGTCGACTGGTCTTCCCGCCGGCTTAAAGAACCGCATGGGCGCGTCAATTGGCGGACCAATCCTCAAGGACAAGGCCTTCTTCTTCTTCAACTTTGAAGGTCAGCGTCAGAAGGTCGGAACCTCGGCAACCGATACGGTTCCCACCTCGCTATTGACGGAAAGCTGCCTGGGAAACACCACCAACAGCGCCGCTCAAGTGGCTGCCGGTTATACGGGTTGCGACTTCAGCGAATACAACTCCACCGCAACCGGTGCTCCTGGAAGTACCGGCAACATCTACGACAATGCCGGGCAGTTCTACGTGGCAAACGGCAACAAGCCGGCGCCATTTCCCAGCAATGTGATTCCCAAGTCCATGCTCTCCGCCCAGGCTCTGGCGTTCCTCAAGATGATCGAGCCGTACACGAAGGGTATTGCACTTACTCCGGGCTCGGGATCGGTTGCCGGATTGGACAAGAACTTCAACGAGAACGGAACCGGTCTGTTCAACAGCAACCAGTGGACCGAACGCGTGGACTATACCCTCAACGAGAAGACGCATGTCTTCGAGCGTTTCTCGCGCTTTACCGACCTGCTCTCCGGCGCCGTCATGTTTGGCGCGGCGGGTGGTCCCGGTTTCGGCATCAACAACTACGGCGGTAACTCGAACGGATGGAACGACAGCTTGGCCACGGGCATGGACATCGCCATTAGTCCGAAGCTGCTCACCGACTTCCGTCTCGGCTATTACCGCTATAACGTCATCGACACGAAGCATGACCAGAGTGCGACACTCGCCACGACGCTCAACATCCCCGGCATCAACCTCGGTACCTTCTTCACCGGCGGTTCTCCGGGCTTCCTGCTCGCCAACGTCCCTAGCGGCGGCGGCGGAACCCAGAACAACCCCGTCTTCGGTGATGGCCTGGGCATCAACCGTTGCAACTGCCCGCTGACCGAGCGCGAGGACCAGGGCCAGATCGTCAACAACTGGACCATGATCGTCGGCAATCACACCATCAAGTTGGGAGCCGATCTGCGCTATGGCCGCAACCTTCGCGTCCCGTCCGACAGCGACCGCGATGGCGAACTGCACTTCGGTAACGGACCGACCTCCAACCAGAACCTCGCCACCCAGGGTGGTCTTGGCTGGGCAACGTACATGCTCGGCTTGGTCTCCAAGCAAAACAGCAGCGGCGACAATGCCTTTGCCCGTTACGTCTCCACCTCGACCAATGCCAAGGAATTCCAGAAGCGCACTTTCTTCTACGGTCAGGACACTTGGCGCGCCGGCAAGAAGCTCACCCTCAACCTCGGCCTCCGCTGGGATATTTACTTCCCGGAGTCGGTCAACGGCCCCGGGAACGGAGCTCTTCTCAACATTTCCGATGGCTATCTCCATGTTGCCGGCATTGGCAGTATCCCCTCCGACCTCGGTTGGACCATACAGAAGGCCAAGCAGTTTGCTCCGCGTCTCGGCGTCACCTACCAGCTCGACTCCAAGACCGTGGTCCGCGCCGGCTACGGCCGCAGCTTCGACACTGGAGTATTCGGTTCGATTTTCGGTCACACCGTCACGCAGAACATTCCGGTTCTCGCCAAGCAGGTCATCCAGAACAACAACATTACTCAACCCGCTTTCACGCTCGCGGCTGGTCCTGCGCCATTTGTGAACTACAAAACGCCTTCGAACGGCCTCCTGCCCAACCCCGGAGCCGCGGTTAGCTCGTCTTCGCGCGCCAACCCGCTCCACTTCACCACCATCGACGCATGGAACCTGTCCGTGCAGCGCCAGATTATTCCCTCGATGACGCTCACGGTTGCCTACGTAGGCAACAAGGGAACGCATACCCTTGGCGACGGCGACAGCAATGGAACCAATCCGAATGAGTCGGCGATCTCTCTTCCAGGTTCGGTCAATACCTACAACCAGCAGACGCTCCACTTCGATCCGAAGGTGCCGGCAAACACCATCGCATCGAATGGCGGCGTTTCAACCACCGCATTCCTCACCCGGTACTACTGGGCCAAGCTTCCTGCCTGCTCAGATGGGAACTACACAAATCCTGGCGGAACGTTCATCTCCAGCGGCATGTGCGGCTGGACCAACGGTATTGCATACCGCGGAGACGACCAGAACACCGAGTTCGATGCTCTGCAGATCACTCTGCAGAAGAACATGAGCCACGGCCTGGCCGCCACCGTCAACTACCAATGGGCAAGTGCTTTCGACGAAACCTCCGGGTTCTATACCTGGAGTCACTCTGCTACTCATGGACGCGACTCGAACGTCCGCGACCAACAGGTTGTCCTCTATGGCAGTTACGACTTGCCCTTCGGCAAAGGGAAGCAGTTTGTTCCCCACGCCAACGAGGTAACCGACCTGCTTGTCGGTGGCTGGCAGTTGAGCGGCACCATGAACATCTCCGGCGGATTGCCCTTCAGCCTCGGCTACAACGAGTGCGGAGCGAATATTCCCAACGGCAACTGCTCACCCAACCAGTCAGGGAAGATGGCGACCTCTCTTTCTGGTTTCCTCCCCGGCTCGAACGGAACGGGAACACGCACCTTCTACCCAGCCCACACGCTGGGTGACGGAACGTTCTCCAACCCGGGCCTCGACACCATCGGCAATGCTGGCATCAACACCTATCGCGGTCCCAACTTCTTCACTTCGGATTTGGCCCTCACCAAGGGCTTTTCGGTTTGGGAGGACGTTGCGATCAAGTTCCGGTTTGATGCCTTTAACGCCTTCAACCACATCAACCCGGGCAACCCGGGAGGCAATATCGAATCGCTCGGTACCATCAGCAGCGAAGCCAACGGCTGCGTTGGCGAGACCTGCGGTCCGCGTCAGGTCGAATTCTCTCTGCGGGCGCAGTTCTAACAGCCCGCAAAGAGCCGCAACTAAACCTGGGAGGGGAGCTTCGGCTCCCCTCCTAGTTTCATCGTCCGCGCCGCGGCGCAGCTGCCATCCGTTCTATACTGATTGGCAAGCTCTAAAGCATTCTCACGACGACGCAGCCTCTTCTCAGGCCGCGGAAAAACGCCGTGGGAATGATGAGGATGCCGTAAATTCAAGGCCGATTCATGCTTCGCTTTCTCTCTTTGATTCTCGCTGCTGCACTTGTTCCCCAGGTAGCCCGCGCCGAGGATACGCCGAAACCCACTTTCGAGCAGGCTCAGAAACTGGCTGCGCACGGCCGCCTCGACCAGGCGCTCGCCGTGCTCGATCAGCTTGCCACGCAAATTCCGGAGCCCGCCGGTGTGGAGCGACTGCGCGGCACTATCTTCTATCAAAAGGAACAGGTTCCCGATGCGATTGCGGCTTTCAGCAAGGCTGAAGCGCAGGACGCAGGCGACCGGGAGTCCATCGAAATGCATGGAGTGGCTCTGTTTCGCATGGGCAAGCCGGAAGAGGCGGTGCCTCTCCTGGAGAGAGCACATGCGGCGGTGGAAGGGGCCAACATCGATCCTCAATATATATTGGGCCTTTGCTATGCCCATGTGAAACGCTTCGGCGACGCGCGGCACGCTTTCGCCGCGCAGTACGGCTTTGCACCCGACTCCGCCGAAGCCTATCTGCTTGCCGCCCGCCTTTTCCTGCGTAGCGAATTCGTCGACGAAGCGCGCAACGAGGCGCTCAACGCCCTCCGGCTCAACCCACGCTTGCCGCTGGCGCACCAACTGCTCGGCGAAGCCAGCCTGGCGAAAGGCGATCTGCCGGACGCCATCAAGGAGTTAGAGGCCGAGCGCGACATCAATCCGCTGGACGGCATGCTCTACGAACGGCTGGGCGACGCCTACCTGCGCAGTGGGCAACTTGCCAGTGCGCAGCAGGTGCTGAACCGCGCTGTGCTTCTTGAACCAAGTTCTACCGCGCCCTATATTCTGCTCGGCCAGACCTTCCTCAAGCTTGGCCATCCGATCGAAGCCCTCCACTACCTCGATCACGCCGAGAAGATGGATCCGTCGAACTACCACACGCACTACCTGCTCGGCCAAGCGTACAAGGCTACCGGCCAACTTTCCGAAGCCGACCGCGAAATCCGCCAGTCCGTCGCTCTGCAACAGGCGCAGCCCGGCGCGCAGGGGAAGTGAACCATGCGCGGCAACCGCTTTTTCCTCGTGACGGCGGCGATCTCGCTTTGCCTGGCCTCGGGTTCTACCGCGCAGCAGCCCCCGCCAAAGACCAGGCTGCCCAACCAACTCCAGCGCGCCGACGAGGCTTTCCGCGCCGGCTATGCGGCCATGCAGGCCGGCCGACTCGACGAGGCGCGCCAGAGCTTTGCGCTTGCGGCCATGCTCGCCCCGCAGATTCCCGAAGCCCACATCGCGCTCGCCGAAGTGCTCGTCGACTTGAACCAGCCCGACGCGGCAATCGGCGAAATGCAGATTGCGCTCAAGCTCAAGCCGGGCGATCGCAGTGTCGAAACCAATCTAGCGTTGATCTACGCCGGCGCCGGACAGCCCGCCAGGGCCCTGCCGCACTTTGCCAACGTGGCGCGTGCCGCCAAAACCCCGGGCTCCCCGCCGCTCGACGCCGCGTTTTTTGAGAATTGGGGCCGCGCCCTGGCCAGTGTTGGCGATCTGCCGCATGCCATCGAGAAACTCCGCACGGCGACCGAACGCGATCCCGGCCGCGCCGGGCTTTTCGACGCGCTCGGCTCGCTATACGCGCAGAAAAAGGACTGGTCCGACGCGCAACCGCAGTTCGAACATGCGCTCCAGCTCGACGCCGTGCTCAACATCGCTCGCATTCACTTGGGCCTGATATTGCGCGAAAAGCAAGATCTGGCCGGCGCTTTAACCGCGCTGGAAGCCGCGGTCGTCCAGGAGCCTGGCAGCGCCCTGGCGCAATTCGAGTACGGCCGCACGTTGGAAGCCGCGAACCAGGACGACGCCGCGCAACCGCACCTGGAAGAGGCGGTAAAGCTCCAGCCAGACCTTCCCGGCGCGCAGCTTGAGCTGGCGATGCTTTTGCAGCGCGCAGGGCGCCAGCAGGAGGCGATTCCATTCTTCCGCGCCGCGTCCATTCAGAATCCAAACGATATTACAGTCCTGACGAACCTTGCCTTGGCCCTAACCCTCACCGGCAAAGCCAACGAGTCGCTCGATCTCTTCAAAAAGGCCAGGGCGCTCTCGCCGAAGGATCCCACAATTATCAAGGACAAGGGAGTTGCCGACATCCAGCTCTCGGACTTCGATGGGTCCATTGTCGACTTTAAAGCCGGGCTGGCTCTGGCCCCTGGCGACCCGCAGATGCACTATGACCTGGGCTTGGCCTACAAGTTCAAGGACCGCTTCGATGAGGCGGCCAGCGAGCTGAAGCGCGCCGGCGAATTGGATCCTACACTACAAGATCCACCGTATACGCTGGGCATTCTCTATATGCAGATAGGCAGGCTGGACGAGGCGGTCACGGAATTGAGGAAGGCCGTCGCGCTGCGGCCCGAGAGCGGAGATGCATGGGCCATTCTGGGCAGCACGCTCAAGCAGGCTTCGCGATTGGATGAGGCGCGCGACGCATTGGAACATGCGATTCCACTGCTGCCAGGCCAGCCGGGACCGCGCGTGACGCTGGCCGGAGTTCTGTCCGAACAAGCTGCCCAGGCGACCACGGCTGCTGATGCGGCAGTTGCAGCCGGCGATCAGGCCCGTGCGGACGAACTGCGCGCCAAGGCCAAGGAACTGCACGCTCTGGCCGCTGAACAGCGCCGTCAGAGCGCGGAACTCACGCGGAGCGCGATCAGCCGCCAGAAGGCCAACTTCGCCCTGAACGCGGGCAACCAGCTTCTTCAGCGGGGACAAGTTGCGGAGGCAGCGGCGCGCTATCAGGATTCCATCGCGGCAGACCCGACATTTGCCGAGCCGCATCGGCAGTTGGCGATCGCCTACGAGAGGCAAGGACGTATTCAGGAAGCGGAGGCGGAGAAGGAGAAGGCCGCTACGCTGGCAGTGGCCAATCCAGGACAATGAAGCGCGCCGGGATCGCCTGACTGAATGCTCCATGCGGCGCCGGAGCGGGCATTCGCGGTTTCCCGTTCTTACTGCTCAGGACAGCATCGAGAGAGGGGCAGCTACTTGGCTGCGCCTGCTGGAACCGACGGCTTCCTGGTAAAGATAGATTTAGGGACGAGTGGCGATGGCGGATCGGAATCGAGGACTACCGGCCCCCTCTCAAAGGTCGTCAAAGCCGCTTCGTCGGCAGCCAGAATCATCCAGCAGACAGCCCCCTTCTGGACCAGCGTGCAGACGGTCTCGACCGTAAACACAGGCCCGGCACTTCCGATGGGCGTGGCAGGGGCGCGTGCGATCCACACATGGTGGCGACCCAGCATGTATGAGGATTCCACGGCTTCTCCAAGATCGAAGTTCTGTCGAATGCCCTCCGCGGCGCCACGGCCAAAGCCGGCTAGATCGTCCTGGCTCATCTCGGTTCCCATGCAGGCGGTGGGCAGGTCAACAGCCGTAATCATGGAGGCGCGATCGCCGTGATGTGCGGTTATGGCGATCTGGATGCACCCGACGCCGTGCTTCTCTTCGTCGCTTGCTTCGCTGGTTTGTGCTTTCTGCTGCTGATCGTGCAGAGCGCCGCTCATGTCGACCATCTGCCAGTCGGCAGGCAGGCTATAACTGAAGCCAAGCTCGTTGGTGTGTTTCTGCAGAGCCGGGCTTGCCACAGCAGGCTTGGAAGGGTGCGCGACAGGTTGTTGCGCGGCACTGATTGCGGAAAGAGCGGCAAAGATGCAAAGAACGTACACTTTCATAGCGCGGCCAGTCTAGCACGTCTCCCTGTCAATTTCGGGCTGATTTGAGCAGTTTGTCGCCCCCGCATTGAACCTCTTTACAGCTTTCATCCGCACCTCGCTTTCAATGCACGTCATTGACCAGATTGCGCAGATATGCGGTTCCTTTGGCTCCTATCTCCATGGGGAGACTTCAATCTCCGCCCAGGGAGCCATTGCACAATTCCTTGGCTAGAAAGCCAGCTGTATCTCCGCGCCTTTTCCGTCGTCGGAAATGACGGTAATCACGCGCTGGTGTGCAGAGTCGTAGGTCGCCTTGACCGGCGCGCCAGCGGAGCTTGCCAAGGGCGCCTTCTCTGCCCCGTAGATCTCGATGGCAAGCGCGCTCCACCACGGAGAGAAACTGCCTTCGCGCGGGAATACCTTCACTGTCAGGCCGTTTGCCGTGCTGGCGCAGCTGAATGACTCGCGCAGAAAAGCGCCGTTCTTGTAGGCAAAGGTCTGGCCGTCGTCCAGGTAGACGCTGCCTGCGCAGGCCTGCCCGCCGTTTTCCGGCGGATAGACGCGCAAGGTGAGCGGACCTTGCGGCTTTTCGCCGGTGCTCTGGACAAGCAGCTGACGGGGAATGATAGACCCGGCGCGAACATAGACCGGCAAAGTTTCGAGCGTGCGATGAATATGCACCTCGGTTGGGCGGATACCTGGCTTGCTGGAATCCTGCGATTGCGAAGCGGAGAGCACTTTTGCTCCGGTCCAATAGTCGTACCAGCCCACAGGTGGAAGAGCCACAGTGTAGTCTCTCGTCGGGGAACGGGCTTTGCGCGACCAGCAGATTGGGCCAAAGCAGGAACTGGTTGCCGTCTGTATCCATCGTCTGGCCGTCGCCGGTGCCCCTGGGGAATTCCAGGAAGACGGGCCGCATGATGGGCAGGCCGGTGCGGCTCATCTCCTCGGCCGTGGTGTAGATGTAGGGCATCAACTGGTACCGCTCCTTGATGTAATGGCGGCGCAATTCGATATCGTGGGGACTGCCGTTCTCCCACGGTTCCTGCGGACGGCTTCCCTTTGTAGTTTGATCGCGATCGATGGGGTGGAAGGCCGCCACTTCTACCCAGCGCGTCAGGAGTTCAGGCTGGGGAGAAGCGGTGAATCCGCCCACATCCGCCCCGGCCATGGCAAAGCCGCTCAAACCCAGATTGCAGAGTTGCGGAGTCGTCTGCCGCAGATGGTTCCAGGTAGAGGAGTTGTCGCCGGTCCACGTGACCGCGTAGCGCTGGCCGCCAGCGAAGCTTGCGCGTGTCATCACAAAGGGCCGCAGATCGGGAGCCAGCTTCAGCAGGCCCTCGCAGGTGCCGCGCGTGTTCTGCATGTCGAAGATGTTATGCACCTCCAGATGCGCCGCTGCGCGCGTCTTGAAGCCGGGCTCCTCGATGCGATGCACATTGTCGAGCGGCATGGTCGTGGTGGGAGTCTGGAAGACCGACGGTTCGTTCATATCGTTCCAGAAGCCGGCCACGCCCATGTCGACAAAGTCCTTGTAGAGCGTGCCCCACCACTCACGGCTGGCTTTGCGCCAGAAATCCGGAAACACGGCCGGCCCCGGCCACACCTCGCCCACAAACGTCTTGCCATCTGCCGCATGCACGAAGTGGTCGCCCGCCGCTCCCTCGTCGTAGGGCTTGTAGTCCTGGTTTGGCAGGTAGGCAACGTGCAGATCCGTAATCAACACGGTCTTGAAGTGGTCTGCTTTTAAGTCCTGGATCATCTGCGCGAAGTGCGGAAACCGGTCCGGGTCGACAGTGAACGGCCGATTCTTCAGTTGGTAGTCGATATCCAGCCGTATGACGTCAGCAGGAATGCGCTCCGCGCGCAGCCGCGCAGCGACCCGTCGCACCTCCGCCTCCGGGTAGTAGCTGTAGCGCGACTGTTGATAACCAAGCGACCAAAGCGGTGGCAGCGGCACGGACCCGGTCAGCCCCGCCCAGGTCTCGACGACCTGCTTGGGATCGGGACCGTAGAGGATGTAGTAGTCCAGCGGTCCACTTTCGGCTCCGAAGGAGTAGCCGTTCAAATACTCTTTGTTGAAGTCGAAGCTCGAATGCCACGTGTTGTCCAAAAACTTGGCCGCGGCGATGCCGTTCCGGAATGTGAGGAAGTAGGGGATGGATTTGTAAATCGGGTCGGTCGACTCCTGCCAGCCGACGTCTGTATTCCAGTTGCTAAAGGCTGAGTTTCGGCGGTCGAGCGGACCCGGCTTGTCGCCGAGGCCGAAGTAGTGCTCGTCCAAAGGCGACTTGCGGTAGACACGAAAAGGCGAACCGTTGAATTCAACAGGCCGGCCGGGCAGATCCTCGACGATGACGTGACCATCGAGATCGGTGACCTTCAGACAGAGAGGATTTTTGTCGATTGAGACACGTAGTTTTGAGGTCCTGAAACCGACCGTCGCGTCGGAAGACTCCGGCGTGACATCGATGCTCGAGGTGCGCGCGGCGGGTAGAACAGCTGTGCCTCGCCAAAACTCCATCCGGCCGAGAAATTGAATAGACGTCTCGATATCTTAACGGTTAAGAGCCGCCTGGATCGCCCGACTCGTGCTAGCTGGAAGGCTATGAAAACACAGGCCGATGGAATTTTGGCGAGACACAGGTGGACGACACCGGATTTCCCAAGCAAGGCGGCGATTCGGTGGGCGTGGATCGA
>OCTA010000583.1_pt1 | contig 33474 bp, 33 predicted proteins | sample 1538991 | NCBI WGS metagenome assembly OCTA01 (sample SAMEA3539302, study PRJEB22396) | soil metagenome | biome: tundra; feature: field; material: soil | place: USA | collected 2010-05 | depth 0.15 m | reverse complement strand
TACACGCTGATCTCGTTGACTTTGAGTCATAGCGCCGCGCAGTGGGCGCTGGAGCGGCGCGCGCGTCTTCTGTCTGGCAACCGGTGAACCGATTGGTATCTGACATCATGGTAAGTTATCAACTGGCGACATATCTCGTTCAGGCCACCCCTATCGCCCGGTCGCAAATGTGAACGCAGACCAGGCGCTCTTGGCTCCCGGCTGCGACTGGCTGTCGACCGCCCAGACGCGCCAGCGCCCCCGCTGGTCGCCCCAAAAATCGAACGTGTACGCAGCTTCCTTTAGGTTCGGAACGATGTAGCCCGTCCCCTGCATCTCCGAACACCACCTGCTCGGGGCGCAGCACTGATAGCAGTCGATCTCAATCGCGTAGCGGGCGGCTCGCGGCGTGCGCGACCACTGGAAGCGAATGGTGCGCGGATAATTGGTGAAGGTGGACTGGTCGGGAGGCGCGATCGGCGCCGGCGCTTCGAGAGGCGCGGCAACCGGCGGGGCCGGCGCGGAAACCGAGGTCAATCGACCCCGCGAACAGGCAACCAGAGACATACTCGCGGCGATTGTCGCGCAGCCAAGCAGCTTCCAAGCGTGCACCCTCATTCTCCCCACCTTTCCCAAGGCCTCACTTCAACGACGCGCCGACCCGGGCGCCATACTCCGCGGCTTTCTGCAAAACCTGGTCCTGGTTCAACGTGAGGATCCTCCCATCGCGCACGACGGGCTTGCCGTTCACCATCACGTCGCGAACGTCGCCGGCTTTGAGGGCATAGACCATCTGCGAAATGGGATCGTAAACGGGCACGGCGTTGGGCCGGTCGAGGCGCACGGAGACGATATCGGCGCGCTTGCCGGTTTCAAGCGAGCCGATTTCCTTTTCCATGCCCAGCACGCGTGCGCCGCGAATGGTGGCCATCTCAAGCGCCGTGGCGGCGGGAAGGACCTGCGGGTTCAGCGCGATCACCTTCTGCAGCTTCGCCGCGAGGTCCATTTCCTCGAACATATTGAAATCGTTGTTGCTGCCGGCGGGGCCGTCGGGGCCGAGACCCACGGCGATTCCCAGAGCGAGCATTTTCAGAACCGGCGCCACGCCGCTGCCGAGTTTCATGTTGCTCGACGGGCAATGCGCCACGCCCACGCCGCGCGTCTTGAGGATCTGCAAGTCGGCGTCGCTCATCCAGACGCAATGCGCGGCCACGGTCCGGCCGCCAAACACGCCCAGGGAATCGAGCGTCTGCGTGGGGCTTCTGTGGCGCTTGGCCTGTTCGTCGTCGTTTTCCTTTTTCGTTTCGGAAAGGTGGATCAACAGCGGCGCATGGTACTTGTTGGCGAGCGCGCGCGCGGCTTTGAGTGTCGCGTCGGAATTGGTGTAGAGCGCGTGCGGGGCCACCGCCGGAACCACCAGCGGGTCGTTCCGGAACCGCTGTAGGAACCCTTCGGTGAACTTCAGCGCGTCGGCGGGCGTTTTGGCGTCGGCCACGGGGAAGCCGATGACGGTTTCGCCCAGGACGCCGCGCATCCCGGCCTCCTTGGCCACTTCGGCCACCACGTCCTCGAAGTAGTACATGTCGGTGAAGGTGGTGGTTCCGCCCAACAGCATTTCCAGGCAGCCCAGGCGCGTACCCCAGCGCACGAAGTCGGGCGTTACGTTCTTGGCCTCGGCGGGGAAGATGTATTTGTTCAGCCAGTCCTGAAGATTCTTGTCGTCGGCGATGCCACGGAACAGCGACATGGCGGCGTGGGTGTGGGTGTCGATGAGACCCGGCGCGAGAATGGCGTCGGGGCGGTCCACCCGCTGTTTCGCCTGGAAGCGCGCGTCGATGTCGGATTTGGTCCCGACCCCCACGATCCGCTCGCCGCGAATGGCGACCGCGCCGCCGGCGATGACGCGGTGTTGCGCGTCCTCGGTGATGAGATACCGGCCGCTCCAGATCCAATCGGCCGGTTCGGCCGCGAGCGCGCAAACGAAGAGGAAGAAGCTACAGATACGATACATCGAAAGGCTTCGGGAAGAGGTCCTTCAAATGATGGACTTGGGGCATCCCAACGTTACGCACTTCGGAGTAGTCGAACCTCCGCGTTGACGCGCCCCACCTGGTCCGCCAGATCGACGACCACATGCCACCGGCCAGCCGACGGCGCGTTAACAATCGCCGGCGATTGCTTGAAGTAGCCGCCATAGAACTGGAAGTGCTGGCCTGAACGGTAGCGATGGAAATTGTTGTCGTCCATCAAACGGACGTAGGCCGCATTTCCAGCCAGGAGGACCTGAATCACGTCGCCCGACTGCGCCGACACTTCATAATGCAGGAAGTTCATGGACTGCTTCAGCCTTCGCTCGCTCTGGTATCAATTATAGTCCCAACTGGCGGGGCGATTGCGCGCCCGCGTATCCGCGAAATCACGTTCGACGCATCCAGGCGGGAACGGAACCACAGCGCAAGCAGGATCGACCCCGCGATGAGGCTCCCGATGGTCAGCCCGGTAACCACGATGAATCTGTGCATGGAACTCGGGGTGCTTAACAACAGAGAGGCCGCGAAACTCGCGCCCACCGACAAGAAGAAAATGGCAAGATTCAGATAGGTGGAGGACGGGCCGCCGCTTTCGATCATGCGGAGTTCGTCATCCGACACCAAATAAACGGTAAGCTCGCCGATGCCGACGTACCGGATGCTGGCCGGAGGAACGGGCTGCTTCGAATTCGCGTCGTCCATGGCTATGTCAACGAGTTCACTCGCTCGCGTCGTGAGCAGATGGTAGCACGGTGCGCAGCGGCCTTCGGCGGCACGGCCGCGACGGGCGGAGGCTACAGATACGAAACATCGAAAGGCTTCGGGAAGAGGTCCTTCAAACAATAGGTTTCGGTTTTGCCGCGCGGGTTCGCCAGGACGATTTCGATATCGCCGCAGAATTCCCAGAGGATCTGCCGGCAGGCGCCGCATGGCGGCGTCAGCGTATCGGTATCGGCGGCGATCGCGATGCGGCGGAACTTGCGCACGCCCTCGGACACGGCTTTGTAGACGGCCACGCGCTCGGCGCACACGGTGAGGCCGTAGGTGGCGTTTTCGACGTTGCAGCCTGTGTGAATGCGGCCCTCCGCGTCTTCGAGGGCCGCGCCGACCCGGAACTTGGAGAAGGGCGCGAAGGCGTTTGCGCGAGCGGCCAGCGCGGCGGAGACCAGTAGGCCGGTCATCCCTCCGCCTCCGCTAGTTTCGGCAGCAGCGCCGTGAGGAACTTCAGCAGCGTATCCCGCACCATTGCGCCGGTTTCGAGGACTTCTTCATGGTGGATCTTCTGCGGCAGGATGCCCGCGGCCATGTTGGTGACGCAGGAGATGCCCAGCGCCTGCATGCCCATGTGATTGGCCACGATGGCTTCCAGCACGGTGGACATTCCCACAACGTCCGCGCCGATGGTCCGCAGAAAACGGATCTCCGCCGGCGTTTCATAACTCGGCCCGAGCATCGCCGCGTACACGCCTTCGGGCATGGGGATGCACAGCTCCGCCGCGACCAGTTTGGCCTTCTCGCGGAATCGCCGCGAATAGGCCTCGGACATGTCGGGGAAGCGCGGTCCGAGCGACTCGTCGTTGGGTCCCGCCAGAGGGTTCGATCCCTGCAAATTGATGTGGTCGGAGATCAGAACCAAGCCGCCGCGTTCGAGCGAGAGGTTGATGCCGCCGGCGGCGTTGGTGAAGACCATGGAGCGCACGCCCAAGCGCCCGAGTACGCGTACCCCGTAAGTCACCTGGGCCGGCGAATAGCCCTCGTAGAGATGGGCGCGGCCGGCCATCGCGGTCACTTCGAGCTCGCCGAGCCGCCCGAGAATCAGCTTGCCGGCATGTCCCACGGCCGTGGAGCAGGGCCAGCCGGGGATCTCGGAATACGGGATATCCACCCGCTCCGTCAGTACATCGGCAAAGGCGCCCAGGCCGCTCCCCAACACCACGGCGATGGACGGGCGCATCGCGGTGCGGCTCTCGATGAAGGCTTTCGCTTCGCCGAAGAAGGCAGGCGGACCCACAAACGACGTGGGTACCCCGGCCCGCCCCACTGCTTTCGCTTCGCGGGTCACAGTAACATTCCCGCGATACAGGCCGACATGAAATTCGCCATCGATCCGGCGGCCACCGCGCGCAGGCCCAGACGTGCCAAGTCCGACTTCCGGCTTGGAGCCAGCGCGCCGATGCCACCGATCTGAATCGCGATCGAACTGAAATTCGCGAACCCGCACAGCGCGTATGTGGCGATGGTGAACGATCGCGGATTGAGCGTTCCCTTCATGGGCCCCAGGCTGAGAAAGGCCACGAATTCATTCGTCACCAGGCGCGTGCCCAGCAGGTTGCCGATGGCGGAAGCGTCCTTCCACGGCACACCCATGACCCACGCCACCGGCGCCAGAATCACGCCGAAGATCTGCTGGAGCGAGGACGGCAGCCAACCCATCCAGGGCAGCGCATGCACCCAGCCGAGGATGCCGTTGAACATGGCGATCAGCGCCAGGAACGCGATCAGCATGCCGCCGACGTTGAGCGCCAGGTGCAGGCCATCGCCCGCGCCCTGCGCCGCGGCGTCGATCACGTTGACGGCGGTCTTCTCCACTTTGATGTCCACCCGGCCCGCCGTGACGGGTTTTTCGGTCTCGGGGATGAAGATCTTGGCCAGCATAATGGTGGCCGGAGCCGTCATGATCACCGCCGTCAGCAGGTGCGTAATCGATACTCCCGCGACTTTCACGTAGGCGGCCATCGTGGCGCCGGAAACGTGCGCCATCCCGCTGGTCATCACCACGAAAAGCTCGGACTCGGTCAGGCCCGCGAGAAATGGCTTGATGGTGAGGGGCGCTTCCGTCTGGCCCATGAAAATGCTGGCAGCGACGTTCAGCGATTCCGCGCCGCTTACGCCCATGACCTTCTGCATCGCCACCGCCATGGCGCGCACTAGCCATTGCATGATGCCCAGATAGTACAAGATAGAAAAAAAAGAGGCGATGAAGATAATGATGGGCAGAACCTGGAACGCGAAGATTACGCCGTACGGCCCGGCCTTCGTGCCCAACTGCGGACCGAACAGGAAGCTGGTGCCGGCCTCGGAATAATTGAGCATGGCGTTCACGCCCGTGCCGATGGCCTGAAATACCTTTCCGAAATCCGTCTTCAATACCAGCACCGCGAAACAGAACTGGAGACCCAGGCCCCACGCGATCAGCCGGAATTTAATGGCTCGCTTCCGGTTGGAACAGAGCCATGCGACCCCCAAAATAACGGCGAGGCCCAGGAATCCCGTGAAGCGGCCCATCTTACCCCACGACTTCGAGGATCAATTCGCGCTCGTCGGGCTTTTGCGCGGAGATGCGGAACGCGTCTTCGACCATCTCGGCGGCTTCTTCCACGCGCTCTTCCCCGGTGTAGTAGAGGCGGCACAGCACCGAGCCCGCGTCCACCTTCTCGCCGGCTTTGACCTCCAGAATGATGCCCACGGCGGGGTCGACGGCATCCTCTCTCTTGTTACGGCCGGCCCCGATCAGGTTCGAGGCGGCCCCGATGTCCTCGGCGTCGATCGACGTCACGTAGCCGCCGCGCGGCGAGACCACCTCGCGCATGCCGGTCGCGTTGGGCAGAAGTTCGAATTTGTCGAGCGCCTGCGGGTTGCCGCCTTGCGCCGCTACCACTTGCTTGAGTTTTCTGAAGCCCGAGCCGTCCACCAAAGTCTGCTCGGCGATGCGGCGCGCCTCATCGAGCGATGCGGCCTTCTTGCCGAGATATATCATGCGCGCGGCCAGCTCGAGCGAGAGCTTGGTGAGGTCGTGCGGCCCGGCGTTCTGGAGCGTTTGCGAAGCCTCCATCACCTCCAGCGCGTTGCCCACGGCGTAGCCTAGCGGCTGGCTCATGTCGGTGATCAAGGCCTGGACCTTTTTGTCCATGCGGCGGCCAATGCCCACCATCGTCTGGGCCAGGCGGCGCGCATCCACCTGCTTCTTCATGAAGGCGCCGGCGCCTACTTTCACGTCGAGCACCAGCGCGTCCACGCCTTCGGCCAGCTTTTTCGACATGATCGAAGACGAAATCAGCGGGATCGATTCCACGGTCGCCGTCACGTCGCGCAACGCATAGAGCTTCAGGTCGGCCGGCACGAGCTGGCTGGTCTGTCCGATGAAGCACAGCCCGAGTCCGGCAAGCTGCTTCTGAAACTCCTCGGCCGAGAGATTCGTGCGAAAGCCGGGAATGGATTCGAGCTTGTCGAGAGTTCCCCCGGTATGGCCCAGGGCGCGGCCCGACATCATGGGCACGACCACTCCCGCGGCTGCCGCCAGCGGAGCCACAATCAGGCTCGTCTTATCGCCGACTCCGCCGGTGGAGTGCTTGTCCACCTTTACGCCGGGAACAGCGGAAAGATCGACGGTCTCGCCCGAGCGCAGCATGCATTCGGTGAGGCTGCTGACTTCGCGGTCCGTCATGCCCGAGAAGTACACGGCCATCAAGAAAGACGACATCTGGTAATCGGGGATGTCGCCGCTGGTATAGCCTTCAACCAGATACTCAATCTCTTCAGGAGTGAGCTCTCCCCCGTCGCGTTTCCGCTGGATCAAGTCAACTGTACGCATTATCAGATACTTAGGCTACCACTCCAAGGGGTTGAAAGTAAAGGAAGGATTTGCACGCGGCGGGCGGGTACGCCGCTGGGAAAGGTTCCGCGATATACGGAGCTCGTCCAAGTTCGCTGGTTCCTAAACTGGGAACGGGCTAACATGATAGACGCAAAGACGGTGCAATATGAGAGTTAAGCCGATCCGAACCGACGCGGATCACGAAGCGGCATTGAAAGAGATCGATCGCCTATGGGTGCCCGCCGAAAACACTCCGGACGGGGATCGGCTGGATGTCCTGGCCACCCTGGTCGACTCGTATGAGCAGCAGCGGTATCCCATCGACATTCCCGACCCGATTCAGGCGATTCAATTCCGGCTCGACCAGAAGGGGAGGGAAGACGTGGGTGCTTAACTGACTTGGGATTCATCGTCGTCGGGCGGCCGTTGGCAGGCGAATCGCCTGCCCCACCTGCTGCTGCTACCATAGGGTCGATGACCCCCAATCAGCCGGGCGCCCCGCCCAAAGCGCCTATTGCAGGCGTGAAGAACCTCATTGCCGTCGGTTCGGGAAAGGGCGGCGTGGGAAAGACCACGGTGGCGGTGAACCTGGCGGTGGGGCTGGCTTCCCTGGGCTACAAGGCGGGGCTCATGGACGCCGACGTGTACGGTCCCAACGTGCCGCTGATGATGGGGATCAACCGTACCCCGATGGCCTTTGGCGACCGCATCCAGCCCATCGAACAGTATGGCGTCAAGCTCATGTCGATGGGCTTTCTGAATCCGGGCGATAAGCCGCTGATCTGGCGCGGTCCCATGCTGCACAGCGTGATGCAGCAGTTCATCCGCGGCGTGGATTGGGGCGATCTCGATTACCTGGTGATCGACCTGCCGCCGGGCACGGGCGACGTGCAGCTTTCGCTGATCCAGACCGCGCCCATCACCGGCGCGATCATAGTGACCACGCCCTCGGACGTTTCGCTGGAGGACGCGCGCAAGGCCATTACCATGTTCCGCCAGGTGAGAACGCCGATTCTGGGCCTGGTGGAGAACATGAGCTACATGAACTGCCCCCACTGCCACGAGCGCATCGACGTTTTCAGTCACGGCGGCGGACGCCGCACGGCCGATCAGATGCAGGTACACTTCCTGGCCGAGCTGCCCCTGGACCCGCGGATACGCATCGGCGGCGACTCGGGCGACCCCATCGCTCTGCGCAAGGACGAAGGCGCGCCGTTTCTCGAACTGGCGCGCAACACCGTCGTGCGGGCCGAAGAAGCGCAAAAAGAGGAAGGGCCGGAGATCGAAATCGGCGAGTAGGCCGAATCAGGCGTCTCGCCGCAAGCGCACGATCTGGGCGGGCGCCGCCGCCAACATTTCACGCACGGTGTGGCGCGTGACCGGATGGCAAAGGTCGGGCGCCAGGTCCGCCAGCGGCGCGAGCACGAAACGGCGCGCGGCCATGCGTGGATGCGGGATCTCCAGCCTCGCGGTACGCACCACCGCATCGCCGTAGAGCAGGATGTCGATGTCGATGGTCCGCGGCCCTTTCGGAGTGGTCCGGATGCGGCCTAGCGCGCGCTCTATGACGGCCACGCGCGCCAGAAGCTGCGTGGGAGACAGATCGGTTTCGGCTTTCACAGCCAGGTTCAGGAACCAGCTCTGATCCGTGTAGTCCACCGGCTCGGTTTCGTAGACCGGGGAGACGCGGAGCACGCGGAGGGCCGGCGCCAGCCGCTCGATAGCCTCCCGCAGGTTGGCGTCGCGGTCGCCGACGTTGGAACCGAGGCTGAGATAGACGGGCATGCAATAGAAGAAGGCAGACCGGGAGGTCCGCCCCACTGGTCACTCAAAACAACGCGGGCTGGTCTTCGTTGCGCGGCTTGCGCTTCACATTGAAGTAGTCGTAGGCCAGTTCCGTCGCCGTGCGGCCGCGCGGGGTGCGATTCAGGAAACCGAGCTGGATCAGGTACGGCTCGTACATTTCTTCGATGGTATCGGGCTCCTCGGAAATCGACGCGGCGATGGTGTTCACGCCCACTGGCCCGCCACGGTATTTCTCCAGGATGGTCATCATGATCTTCTGGTCGATTTCATCCAGGCCGTAGCGGTCCACGTCGAGCAGGTTGAGCGCGGTCTGGGCCACGGGCTGCGTGATGCGGCCGTCGGCGCGTACCTGGGCGTAATCGCGGACGCGCCGCAGCAGCCGGTTGGCGATACGCGGCGTGCCCCGGCAGCGGCGCGCAATCTCTTCCGCCGCGCCCGGCTCGATCTCCACCGCCAGGAGACCGGCCGACCGGTTCACGATCGTTTGCAGCTCGTCCACGTTGTACGGATCCAGGCGCAGCACCAGACCGAAGCGCCCGCGCAGGGGCGCGCTCACCAAGCCCTGTCGCGTGGTGGCGCCGATGGCCGTGAATTTCGGCATCGGCAGCGAATGCGTGCGCGCGCCCGGCCCGGCGCCCACCAGAATATCCACGCGGAAATCCTCCAGCGCGGAGTAGAGCATCTCTTCCACGTCCGGAAACAGGCGGTGAATCTCGTCGATGAAGAACACCTGGCGCGCGCGGATGTTGCTGAGAATGCCGGTAAGGTCGAGTTTCTTTTGCAGCACCGGCCCCGAGGTGGCCGTGAACTGCACTTCCAGCTCTTCGCCGATAATGGCGGCAAGCGTGGTCTTGCCGAGGCCGGGAGGCCCGTAGAGCAGCACGTGATCCATGGCCTCGCCGCGCAAGCGGGCCGCCTCGATGGCGATGCCGAGGTTCTCCTTCAGCTTGGCCTGTCCTGTAAACTCGGCCAGGCGGCGCGGGCGGAGGCCCGCTTCAAATTGCAGATCTTCGGTTTGGCGGGCGCCGGAAACCAGTTCCCGGTCGGGCATGTGCTACCAGCTTACCGTACCAACTCCAGCGCGCGCCGGAAGAGCGGCTCGAACTCCGCCGGGCCGCCGGCGGCCTTGGCTTTGCGCACGGCGGCTTCGGCGTTTTGGCGCGCGCAACCCAGGTTGAGCAGGGCCGAAAGCACGTCCTGGTCGATGGCGGAAAGCGCGCCGGCCGGCGTGGCCGGCTCCTCGCCGCCGCCCGAGGGCATCTTGTCGCGAAGCTCCAGCACCATGCGCTCGGCGGTCTTCTTGCCGATGCCCGGAATGCGCACCAGCTTGTCCACCTCGCCGCGCCGGATGGCGTTGATGAGCTCCGGCGCGGCCAGCCCGGACAGAATCGTCACGGCCAGCTTGGGCCCGATGCCGCTCACCCCGATCAGTTTCTCGAAGAGCGCTTTTTCGTCCTGTGTGAAAAAGCCGTAGAGCGAGAGGGCGTCCTCGCGCACATGCGTATGGATGCGCAGCCGGACCTCCAGCCCCGGGTCGGGCAGGCGCGTGAACGTCGAAACCGGAATGGTGACGTCGTAGCCCACGCCCCCGGTTTCCACAATGGCCTGGTTGGGATGTTTCTCGATCAGCAAGCCGCGCAGCAGAGCGATCATTAACTGTATTGTAGACAGGTCTATGATCGCGCTGCGCGCCAAGGGAAAGCGCTTCGAGGATTGCCGGTCATGGGAATTTCGCCGGCAACGTGAAGCGGCGGCTTAGCGGGACGGCTTTCGAAACCCAGAGTACACAGAACCGCGTGGCCCAATCCTCGTGACATAAATTCGGCGGCTCCGTTCAAACACCTCGTAGACGATTCGGTATCGATCCCCATAGAACTTCACCCTGTGGAGGTTGGCATAGCCCTCCATTTGGGCCGCTGCCAAAGGGAAACGGATCTTCGGTGAGCTCGCCAAAAACTTCAGCGGCTTCCAACCTTACGTCGAGATCGAGCTTTCGGAGTTGCCGACGCGCGAAAGGAAGTAGATGTACGCTCCAAGGAGATGCCGTTTTCACGCAGCACGTCTTCGAGGCTGTAGCTTCTGCCGCGGGCCTGTTTGAATGCGCGCATGCTCATGATTGCATCCGCATCGTCCTCTGTGAGCCAGTTCGGGTCCGGCAGCAAGGCCCGCTCTTTGGCCGTGAGGTTGGTCCCCTCTACGGGAATGCGTTTCTCGATGTTTTGACGCTGCAGCATTTCCGGCGGCCTCCTCTTTCATTCTAGCCCTTTCACAACGGCCCCTTATGACGACGCGGCGGCGGCGCTCCGCTCCAACCATCGCAGGTTCCAACGCGAGACGGCCCGCCTGACGGTTCAATCTCCCACGGCGGCGCGCGGCGCACGGGCGCTCTGGCGCTCCAGCACCTGCAAATAGCTCCGATACGCTTCCTCTTGGATGGCGCTCCAACTGAATCTCCGCTCCGCGGCCAGGCGTGCTTGCCGCCCGATCCGCGCCCGCAGGCTCGCGTCCGAAAGGATTTCGCATAAGGCGCCGGCGAAGCTCGCCCAGTCGCCCCGGATCAGCGCCTCGTGGCCGTCCCGCAGTCCCAGGCCGCCGCACCCCGCAGGCGTAGTAACAATCGCCTTGCCGCAGGCCATCGCCTCAACCACCTTGATGTTGGTACCGGCCGAGACCTCGAGCGGCGCCGTCACCGCGGTGGCTCTGGCATAAAGAGGACGCAGATCTTCCACAAACCCGTGGACCTCGATCCTGGGGTCGGTATCGAGCGGCGCGCTCTTGCGTGCGAGCTTCCGCCAGAACCACTCATGATCCGGTCCCGCCACAACCCGCGCCACGGCGTTCGGGAACGCGCCCCAGACGCGTGGCATGATTTCGTCCCGCAGTTTTTCGAAGGAAAGGACGTTGGGCAGATGGCGAAACGAGCCCACAAAGAGGATCTCGGGGTTTGCGGCGGGTTCGTCCAAGGGCAGGAACCGGAAGACATCCACTCCATTCGGGATGGCGAACGTGAGATCGGGCTGGCTGCCTTCGCGGATGGCGGCCAAACGGTCTTCTTCGGACACGGTCCAGATGGCATCGTAGTCCCGCAGCCACCGGCGTTCGAATTCCAGCCAGCGCCCGTGCTCGCGCCGGGCCTCTTCGCTCCCTTCGCTCTCCGCGAGTTGCTGGTAGAGGCTGAACGTGAGATCGTGTTCCACCAGGATCGCCGGCGTTTCCGGCGCGCTGTCCCGGAATTCCGCCATGTGCGTGAACTCGACCTGTAGCAGGTCCGGCTGCCAGTCCGCGGCGAGGCCCGCGACCGTCTCCCGCAGACTTTGCGACTGATGCTGGCGGACCTGCGCCGGCAAGCGCTCGTCCTTGGAAACGGGCTCGTCCATATCCACCACGCGAACCACCTGAAACACTTCGCGCAGCTTCTCGTAATGGACGGTTTCCCGCGATTCGTGGATGGCGACCAGCGCGAAATCCACCCGGTCCGCTAGGGCGCTGCACAGGTTGAACATCCGCACGGCGCCGCCATGGGAGAGGGGGTATGGCAGAAAGGGCGAAACGATCAAGACCTTCAGCCGTCCACTGCTGCCACGCTCTCCAAAGGACGCCCCCGGCACGAAGGCGATGTTGCCGCGCGAGAGGTTGGGCTCCAGCGGCCCCAGCCGGCGCAGCGCGCGGTCCGTGAGAACCCGGAACAGGAAAGCCCGCTCCTCCAAGGGGTAATCCGGCTCCTGGCTGACGGGCTCCGGTCCCCCCATGCTGTACGACCGCCAGCCCACGGCAGACGCCTTCCAGAACAAAAGCAGCCAGGCCGTCCGCGCCATACCGCATTTCGGAATGCCGAGCGCCAGCAGCTTGCGGCGATCCACCACGGTGGTTCCGGAGAGCGGCGCCAGAACCTGGCTGGCTTCCCCCGGCTGCAGAGCCCGGAACGCCGCCGTGGCGAACAGCCTGAGGCGCCACTGCCGGTGACGCTCCTGCCTGGAGACGGCAAACGTGCGCTCGTCCGCGAACAGCGGCAGCATGTCTGCGGCGGGAGCGCCGCCATCCCGGCTCCAGGCAATCCAGCGGGCGCTGCTCGCCAGGGCGAGCCGCTCCAGGGCCGGGCCGTTCCACTTTGGCCCGGCGGAGACGTACCACGCCACGCCGGAACCGCTCGCGGGAACTTGTGGAAGCCGCAGCCTCTCGACTCCGTGCAGGCGGTGGAACAGGCGCCGGTCGGGATACCCGCACCATCCCAACGTGCTGAAAGCCTCCAGCAGACCGACGGCAGTGTCCCGTAACCGGCGTTGGCAGTGGCGCAGGATGTTCGCCGGTGTGCCGGACAGAAAATCGCCGTTGCCGTTCGCAAACACGGCCCGAAACGGTGGAACCAGGAGTGGCGCCAGTTTCAAAACCCGGCTGCCGCGTTTTCCGGTCCAGGCGCCGGCGGTAATCGCAACCGAACGCGGCCAAAGTTCCCGCTGCGCCTGGAAGAACAGCGCCCCGGAGTTGCGGCGCACAATCACTCGTTCGCAAAGCGCGGCAGTTTCGGGGAGCGGGCTCGAGGTGGAGAACAGCCAGAGCGGAATGCCGGGGGCGCCCTGGCGGAGGTGAAGCACGGCGCCGTGGCAGGTCGCCGGGCTGAACCCGAACACCGCGGCGACTTTCCGGTCGCCCTTGCGCAGAAGTTTAAAGGCGGCCCGTAGCAGGGCCTTCAGCCAGTTGTCCGGTTTCGGAGGCAACTTGCCCCTTGTCCGAATAGCCATCAGCCTGAGATCGGGTGGCGCGGCCCGATTCGCGCCTGTTTTCTCGCGGAACCTTCGGCCAAGGAAAGATTCTGAGGGAAACTCCCACAATGGCTTGTTAAATCCCACATACTTTTGTTACATCGCTTGAGGTTACGTTAGCACGCCTTCACCGCGCGGCAAACCTTTTTTTGTGAGCGTTTTGTCCTCCTTGTATGCTCTTGTTCCAGGACTTCTAGTCGGGTTCCACTCTCGCACGGATTCCGCGGGTATACTGGAGTTCTTGAAGGAGAAGCTCGTGAAAATCGGAACTGCAATTCTTGTTTTCGGCGCGGCCGCATCGGCCGTCCTTGCGCAGAATGCCCCCGCTCCCACTGCAACTCCGGCTCCGGCCGCGGCTCCGGGGCGGGGACGGGGAGGATTTGGCGGCGGGGCCGTCAAGTCTCCGGAAGTTTCACCGGACGGCAAGGTGACGTTCCGCCTTCGCGCGCCGAACGCCAAGGAGGTGTTCGTTACCGGCATCGGCCAACGGCTGGCCATGGAGAAGAACGAGCAGGGCGTCTGGACCGCAACCACCGAGCCCTTGAAACCCGATATTTACTCGTACTCGTTCTCGGTGGACGGCTCCACCTTCAACGATCCCGGCAACGCGCAATTCAAGACCGCGTACGGGAGCGCCGGACAGAGCGAAGTGCGCGTGCCAGGGCCCGGGTCCGTCAGTTGGGCGCCCGGCAAGGACGTGCCGCGCGGGGCGGTCACGCGCCATTTCTACCACTCGGCGGTGGCTGGCGACGACCGCGACTTCTGGGTCTACACGCCCGCGAACTACGATCCGAAACGCAAGGAGGCGTACCCGACGCTCTACCTGCTGCACGGGCTGGGCGACGATTCCAACTCGTGGATCGAGAGCGGCGCCGCCAACGTGATCCTCGATAATCTGATCGCGCAAGGCAAGGCCAAACCGATGGTGATGGTGAATCCCCTGGGTTACGGCGTCGCCGGTGGGCCAGGCACGGCCATGGGCGACACCATGATTCCGAATTACGCCCGGACCGTGCTGGAAGAGGTGATGCCGCAAGTGGAGAAGGCGTACAACGTCTCGAAGGACCGCAACGAGCGCGCCATCGCCGGCCTGTCCATGGGCGGCGCCGAGTCGACGTTTGTCGGGCTCAACCACCTGGACAAGTTCGCCTGGATCGGCTCTTTCAGCGGCGCTTACGTGATGTGGCCTCGCGCCACCGCGGCTGGAGCGCCCGCAACGCTTGGCGCCGCGGGAGCTGCGGCCGCAGCCGGAGGGCGGGGCGGGGCCGGGGGAGGCAGGGGAGGCCAGACCGTCGATACCGCCACGATCGAAAAGAACTTCCCGAACCTCGATGCCAAGGCGAATTCGCAGATCCGCATGCTGTGGATCGTATGCGGCGCGGATGATGGGCTGCTCGGCGTCAGCCGGGCGTTCGAAGAGTGGCTGAAATCGAAAAACGTGAAGTTCACCACGCTGGAGGTTCCCGGTATGGCGCACGTCTGGCCTTTGTGGCGGCAGAACCTGACGGACATGGCGCCGATGCTGTTCCAGGCGCAGAAGTAGCGCCGGGCGGAAGACAATGGCATTCGTCCATACCGGGAACCTGCGAACTTATTACCGGCTGGAGGGCAATGACGGGCGGCCGGCATTGATGTTCGCCCACTCGCTCGGGGTCGACCATGGACAGTGGGACCCGCAGCTCCCGGATCTTCTGCCGTATTTTCAGATCGTTCGATACGACATCCGCGGCCACGGCGCGTCGGATGCGCCGCCGGGGGACTACACCATGGAGGGCCTGGGCCGCGACGCGCTGGCGCTGGCGGATGCGCTCGGCATCCGGCAGTTCGCGTTCTGCGGCCTCTCGCTGGGGGGCATGATCGGCCAATGGCTGGGCGCGTGCGCGGGCGGTCGCGTGACGCGCCTGGTGCTGGCCAACACCTCGCCGCGTTTCGCCGATCCGGGACCGATGGAGGAACGCCGCAAGACCGTGCTGCGGGACGGCATCGGCGCCGTCGCCGGCGCGGTGATGGGGCGGTTCTTCACGCCCGAAGCGCTCGCGAGCGGGGCGCCCGCTGTGGCCACCGTCCGCCACACGCTTCTGGCCACCGATCCCGCAGGTTATGCCGGATGCTGCGCGGCGGTTCGGGATATGGATCACACGGGCCTGTTGCGCGGCATTCGCACGCCAACCCTGGTCATCGGGGGAGACCGCGACGTATCGACCCCCTGGGCGGGCAACGGCGAGGTTCTGGCGGCTTCCATCCCGGGCGCGGAGACCGTCCGCCTGGCGGCCGCCCACCTTTCCAACGTCGAACGCCCGCGGGAGTTCAGCGCGGCGCTGTTGGATTTTTTGCGGGCTTCATGAAGCGGAGTGGGCTCTCAGAGTTTCGCCGCTGTTGCGAAAACTCCTGCCCGAGTTGCCCCTTAGCAGGCTGCTGAAAGGCGCCTTAGGATCAATGGCCGCAGATAAACACCGATGAACGCGGATTGAAAGTAAGACGCTTACATTCTTCGAATCCGTGTTCATCGGCGTTCATCCGCGGCCAAGAAGTCTTTTCAGCAACCTGGCAGGAGATCTTACTCGGTGCAATTTGCGGCGCACTGCACTAGAATAGGTCGCTTCGAGGTAATCGCAATGACAAACGATGATTTCTCCCGTAGATCTTTCCTGAGATCTTCCTTGGCCGGCGCTACGGCCTTCCAGATCGTCAAGCCGGAACTGGTGCGCGGAGCCGGCGACGAGAAACTCAAAGCCGGGCTGATCGGCTGCGGGGCGCGCGGCACTCAGGCCGTCGAGAACCTGCTCACCGGATGCGACAACGTCGAGCTCGTCGCCATGGCCGACGTCTTCGCGGACAAGCTGGAGGACTCGCTCAAGAAGTCGCTGGCTCTCAAGCCCGAGCTCGCCGGCCGCGTCAAGGTGGACCCGGAACACCGCTTCATCGGCTTCGGCGCATACAAGCAGGTCATCGCGTCCGACGTCGATATCGTCATGCTGGCCACGTATCCGGCCTACCGGCCGATGCACTTCGAAGCGGCGGTCGAGGCCAGGAAGAACATTTTCTGCGAGAAGCCGTTCGGCACCGATCCGGTGAACCTGCGGCGCTTCATGGCGGCGGCCAGGAAGTCGGAAGAGCTGAAACTGACGGTGAAATCCGGCGCGCAGCGGCGTTCGCAGGCTTGGTACCTGGACAAGTACAGGCGGATGAAGAACGGCGAAATCGGCGATATCGTGGCGCTGAACGCGAACTGGCTTGGCGGCCCGGTTCTCAATTTCACCGGCCCCCTTTTCCCCAACAAGAGACGCGATCCGAAGTGGGGCGACATGGAGTTCCAGCACCGCAACTGGTACTCGTTTGTGTGGATCTGCGGCGATCAGATTGTCGAGCAGCACCTCCACAACATCGATACCTGCAACTGGTTCATGGGGACGCACCCGGTGGAGGCCGTGGCTTCCGGCGGCGCGGCGTGGCGCCCGCGCGAAGAAGAGTACGGCAACATCTACGACCACCTCTCCACGGATTTCGCGTACGCCAACGGCGTTCACATGGCAAGCTACTGCCGCCAGTATCAAGGGCCGGGAATTGCGAGTTACCAGACCGAGCGCATCGCCGGAAGCAAGGGCGTGATCGATAGCAGCCAGCGCAACGACGCCCCCCTGAACCCTTACGTGCAGGAGCACATCGACATGATGAACAGCATCCTCGGCAAGGGCCCGCATATAAACGAAGCGATGGCCGTGGCCGAAAGCACCATGACGTGCCTGATGGGCCGCGAGGCCGCCTACTCCGGCCGGAAGGTCACCTGGGAGATGATGATGAACTCCCAGCAGGATCTTCTACCGAAGTCATTCGACTATAAGGACAGCGTCCCGGTCCCGCCGCTGCCGGTTCCGGGAGTGTACAAGTTCGTTTAATGCCATGAAACCTCGGACCGGGCTGTTTCGATTCGTCGCGTTGGCTAACGCGGTCGCCGCCGCCGTATTGGCTCAGCCGCTCGCTCCCATGCGGCCCCCGGCGGTTCCCTTGGTGGCGCACGACCCGTACTTCAGTATCTGGTCGATGGCCGACCGCCTGACAGGCGAAGGCGTCAAGCACTGGACCGGCAAGCCCAACAGCCTGTGTGCACTGCTCCGCGTGGATGGCAAGTCGTACCAGGTGGTGGGACGCGAGCGCGTGACGAACGCGGTGCTCGACCAGGTTCGCCTGGAGGTTTTGCCAACGCGAACCATCTACCGATTCGCGGGCGCCGGCGTTCAGCTCGATCTCACCTTTTTCACGCCGGCGGCGCCGGACGATCTCGAGGTGCTCGCCCGCCCGCTGACCTACATCGAATGGGCGGTCTCCGCCGTCGATGGGAAGGACCATGAAGTCGCCATCTACTTCGACGCCGCCAGCGATCTGGTGGTGAATACCTCGGATCAACCGGTGGAGTGGGGGCGATACCTGCTGGACGGGCAAACCGTCCTGCGGATGGGCTCGCGCGACCAGCTCGTGCTGGCCAAGCGGGGCGACGATCTCCGCATCGACTGGGGTTATTTGTACCTGATGGCCGACAAGGCGGATGGGACTTCCGCCGTGGCGGCGCCTCACCAGGAGGCCCGCGCGGCGTTTGAATCCACCGGGCGGCTGCCGGACTCGGACGATCTTACGGCCCCCTCCGAGCCGCGCCGTGGAAGCGCCGCGGCGTTGGCCTTCGCCTTCGACCTCGGCAAGGTGGGCGCGCAACCAGTCTCCCGCTACTTGATGATGGCGTACGACGACCTCTACTCGATTGAGTATTTCCAGCGCCGCCTGAGGCCCTGGTGGCGCCGCAACGGGGCCGGCGCGACGGACCTTCTGCGGGCCGCCCGCAACGAGCACGATGCTCTGCTGGCGCGGAACAAGGCGTTCGACGACGAACTGATGGCGGATATGCGCAAGGTGGGAGGCGAGGAATATGCGCGTCTGGCCGCCCTGGCGTACCGGCAGACGCTGGCCGCGCACAAACTGGTGGCCGACGCCGACGGAACGGCGCTGTATTTCCCCAAGGAGAACTTCAGCAACGGCTGCATCGCGACCGTGGACGTGATTTACCCCAGCTCTCCTTTTACGCTGCTGTTCAATCCCCTGCTGTTGAAGGCGCAATTGCAGCCCGTACTGGATTACGCCAGCATGCCGCGCTGGCGATGGCCCTTCGCGCCGCACGATCTTGGAACCTACCCGCAGGCGAACGGACAGGTCTATGGCGGCGGCGAGCGGACCGAAGAGAATCAGATGCCCGTGGAAGAGAGCGGGAATATGCTGATCATGGTCGCCGCTCTGGCGCGCACCGAAGGCAACGCCGCGTTCGCCCAAAAGTACTGGCCGCAGCTTACGAAATGGGCCGAGTATCTCAAAGAGAAGGGACTCGACCCCGAGAATCAGCTTTCCACCGACGATTTTGCCGGCCACCTGGCGCACAATGCCAATCTCTCGATCAAGGCCATCCTGGCGCTCGGCGCCTACGGAACGCTCTGCGAGATGACCGGCCGGCAACAGGACGCCGCGCTCTACCGCAAGACCGCTCAGGAGTTCGCCGCGAAATGGGCGCAAATGGCGGACGACGGCGACCACTACCGCCTGGCTTTCGACAAGACCGGCACGTGGAGCCAGAAGTACAACCTGGTCTGGGACAAGTTACTCGGCCTTGGCTTGTTTCCGGCGGACGTGGTTCGCAAAGAGATTGCGTTCTACGAGACCAAGGAAAACCAATACGGCCTTCCGCTCGACAATCGCAAAGACTACACCAAGCTCGACTGGCTGGTCTGGACCGCCACGCTGGCCAACAATCCGGCCGACTTCGAGAAGCTCATCGCGCCCGCATATAAGTGGGCCAATGAAACCCCCACCCGCGTCCCGCTCACCGACTGGTACGACACCGTGACCGGCAAGCAGCAAGGCTTTCAAGCGCGCTCCGTGGTAGGCGGCGTGTTCGTGAAGATGCTATCGGACCCGGCGATGTGGAAGAAGTATGCGGGGCGGGGGGAGGGCAAGCGGTAAAGGGAACGGCGGCCGGGGGTGGTGCCTTTGGAGATTCGAAACACTGGCCTCTATGTTCGGCGCAACGACGACGTGAACGTGGGCGAGGTCGAGAGGACTGGGCATTGAGTGGTGAGGTAGATATGGAAAGGCATGAGCTGTTCCATTTCCTCAAGCAGGAGTCGGCCTACATCCAAGATGAGTACGAGCTCATTTCTGGGCGGTCCGCGGAGGACCCCGGTACGGCTGGAGACGCAGGAGAGGAGAATTGGCGGAGCCTTCTCAGCCATTGGCTTCCCTCGAAGTACAGGGTCGTTACAAATGCGGCGAAATGGGTCAGCCTGAACTACACCGTTTTTCGCCGCGCACGGCCCCAAGGCGCGCGGCGTTTTGGCCCCGTCATTTTCCTACCTATTGACGTATTACTTATAAAGTAATATCATATCGATATGATTCAGTCGTTCAAAGACGAGCGGGCCTGGAAGTTGATGGCCGGCTGGCGCGTCGCTGAACTGGTGAACATCGAAGAACAAGCTCGAACTCGCTTGATCCGGCTCAACTCTGCGACTTCCCTGGAGGATCTGCGAGCGCTTCGCGGCAACCGACTGGAAGCGCTGAGGGGCAGCCGCAAGGGCCAATTCAGCATTCGGATCAACGACCAATATCGAATCTGCTTCAAATGGGAAGCTAAAGGACCAACCGATGTCGAAATCACCGACTACCACTAAAGGCGAAACGAAGCTGCCACCGCTTCACCCAGGCAAGATCCTGTTCGAGGACATGCAGGATGAAGAGATCAGCATCAACGGACTGGCGCAGGCGATCCGCGTGCCGGCGAACCGCATCAGCCTGATCGTGAACGAGAAACGCGGCATCACGGCGGACACGGCCGCGCGCCTGGGGCGCTACTTTGGCACGTCGGCGCAGTACTGGCTGAACATTCAGAATCGCTTCGACCTCGATTCCATCGACCAGACCGCGATCGAGCGCGACGTTCTCCCGAAACAGGCCGCCTGAAACCACTGTGCTAACTTCAGTCATGGAAGGAATGGAGCGAAAGGAACAGCAATACGAAGCGGAACTTGCCGGAATGCGGGCCGCCATCGATGAGGGTGACGCCAGTGGCGTCGCTGAGGGCAACGTATTCGCGCGCGTGCGGGAAACGCTGGCGCTGGCGCGCATTCAGAAATGGGCCGCCGGCTATGCAGCGCCCGGGCGCGTGTTCAGCGAGGAACTGATCGAGGAGCGGCGGCAAGAGGCGGCCAAGGAGTTTGGCGCTTGACCGGTGGGCACTTGCCTTTAGCGATCGGAAAGTTGATCCTTCTCATTCGCTGAACCGGTTCGGTGCGTGGCGGCAGCCGCTCTCTTACGTCGCGGCTCGGCCCGATCAGCTCACGCAACCGCTTGCGGCGGCGCCGCCGCTACAAGTTACAATCAGGGTGCGAATGTCTTCGTTGATTTCCATTTCTCCCAAGTTTCTTCCGGCGCTCGATCCCGGATTCGTCCCGGCCTGCTTATGGAATCGGGCTTACCGCGCCAAGGTCGAGGAAAGCGGCGGCGGATCGAAAGTGGCGATCGCGCTCGAACGCGGGGACGGTTCGGTTTCGGTTTTCGGTACGGCCGTGCTGCCGCACGTAGGGGCCAATGTCGCGGTCAACCAGCGCTACGTCGAGCGGCTGGCGAAGTTCCTCTTGTGGCAGAAGGGCGGATTTCGAATCGCCATCGCGGGCGAGGCGGCACTGGCCGGCTACCTGCGGAGCGTCTACTCGCCCGAAGGCGTGCGCGCGTTCGACCACGTGTTCATGGGCGAGCGCGTCTATGGCCGGCCCTTTGCCGTCGAGAGCGCCGTATATGATGCTGCGCCGGCGGAGAAGGAGACGGGCGCGCCGCTGGGCCGCCACCTGGATGGGTATCGGATCGGCTTCGACCTGGGCGCGAGCGACCGTAAATGCGCCGCCGTCGCCAACGGCGAGGTGATCTTCAGCGACGAAACGGCCTGGAACCCCAGCGCCCAGGCCGACCCGCAGTACCATTTCGACGGCATCCACGATTCGCTCCGGCGGGCCGCCGCGCATTTGCCGCGCGTGGACGCCATCGGGGGCAGCGCGGCGGGCGTCTACGTCAACAACGAAGTGCGGATCGGGTCGCTCTACCGATCCGTGCCGCGGGATCTGTTCGATACGCGCGTGCGGCGCTTGTTTTTCGAGCTGCGGGAGGCGTGGGGCGGCATTCCTTTCGAGGTGGTGAACGATGGCGAGGTGACGGCGCTCGCCGGATCGATGGCGCTCGACGACAACGCCGTGCTGGGCATCGCCATGGGCAGCAGCCTGGCGGCCGGATTCGTCACGCCGCAAGGCACGATTACCACGTGGCTGAACGAGCTGGCCTTCGTGCCGGTGGATTACCGCGAGGACGCGCCGGCCGACGAGTGGTCCGGAGACCGCGGCGTGGGTGTGCAGTATTTTTCGCAGCAGGCCGTGGGGCGGCTGCTGGGCCCGGCCGGCATCGATCTTCCCGGCGAGGTGCCTCTGCCCGCCAAGCTGGAGCAGGTGCAGATGCTGATGGAGGCGGGCGACGAACGGGCGCGCAAGATCTACGAGACCATCGGCGTCTACTTCGGCTATACCATTGCGCACTACGCCGATTTCTACGACTTCCGCAACCTGCTGGTGCTGGGGCGCGTGATGACGGGCGAGGGCGGCGACCTGATCCTCTCGGTGGCGGACCAGGTTCTCAAGACGGAGTTCCCCGAAGTGGCCGGGCGGATGCGTTTCCACATCCCCGGCGAGATGGAAAAGCGGCACGGTCAGGCCATCGCAGCCGCAAGCCTGCCGGCCATTCAAAAATAGGAGACTCACAATGCAATTTCATAAAACCAACACGGACTTTTTCGTTCCGGACGGGCTCGATGAGGCGGCGGCGCTCGCGCGCACCACGCATCTGTGCATCTGCGCGCACCCGGACGATATTGAGATCATGGCCTACCACGGCGTGGCCGAATGCTTCGGCCAGCCGGACAAGTGGTTCACGGGCGTGGTGGCGAGCGACGGCGCGGGAAGTCCGCGTTCCGGCATCTACGGAAACTACACCGACGAGCAAATGAAGAAGGTGCGCGTGGTGGAGCAGCGCAAGGCGGCCTTCGTGGGCGATTACGCCTGCCAGATCCAGCTTGGGTATCCCACTTCCGAAGTGAAGAACGCCCGGGAGACGGCCCTGGTGGAAGACCTGACGCAGATCCTCCTCGCCACGCGGCCGGAGTACGTCTACCTGCACAACCTGGCGGACAAGCACGACACGCACGTCGCCGTGTCGCTGCGGGCGATTGCCGCGATGCGCGGGTTGGCCGGCGAATACAAGCCGAAGAAGGTCTACGGCTGCGAGGTATGGCGCGCCCTGGACTGGCTTCAGGACGAGGACAAGTTGGCGTTGCCGGTGTCCGCGCGCTCGAACATCGCCGCCGCTCTGGTGGGCGTTTTCGATTCGCAGGTGAGCGGCGGCAAGCGCTACGACCTGGCCACCGCCGGCCGCCGCCTGGCGAACGCCACCTACCTCGCCGCGCACGGCACCGACGAAGAGAGCGCATTGAGTCTCGCGATGGACCTGACGCCGCTGATCGAAGATCCGAACCTGCCGATTGCCGCATACGTTCTGGGCTTCGTGGACCGCTTGCGCGCCGACATCCAAAAGCGCCTTGCCGCGGTGGGCGCGTAGTTCTTTGTCTCAGAAGCTCGATCACGTATCGGGAAACCGCTTGCTGACGCGCGCGGCTCCGTACGGAGCCGCGACCGTAAGGGAGTGGTCGTCGCGGAATATGCCGCCGTGTTTGTGAAGCGGTGTACTTAGTCGCAGCGTAGCGCCTGCACCGGGTCGATGCGCGTTGCGCGGCGGCCGGGGAAATACGCGGCCAGTAGCGCGCCGAGCGCGATCAGCGCCAGCGTCACCCCAACTCCCAGCGGGTCGGAGGGGGCAACCTCGTACAGCATTTTCTTCGCGAACCGCGCCAGCATCAGCGCCAACGGCAGCCCCACCAGTATGCCGATGGCGGTGAGCGCCAGCGACTCCCGCGCGAACAACCACAGCACATCGCCGGTTTGCGCGCCCACGCTCATCCGCACCCCGATCTCTCGCGTGCGCCGGGTGACGGAATACGAAATCAAGCCGTAAATGCCGACCAGCGCGAGAACCGTTCCCAGCGCTCCAAAGAGGTTGCAGAGGAACGCCAGAAGCCGCTCTTGAGAGATCTGGCTGTCGCGCAGTAACTCCATGCTCGACGCGTCGGACACCTGGTAATCCGGGGCCGTGGTCTTGACGATTCTCCGAATGTCCCGCTCGACCGGCCCGAGCGATCCACGGCAGCGCACCTCCAACGACCCACCTGTGCCCGGCATTTGATCGAAGGCTTCATAGACGACCGGCGGCGCCTCGCGGCGGACGTTCTGGTACTTGCTGTCTCCCACGACCCCGACTACCTCGCCATCGTTGCGGTCCCACCCGCGGAAGCGCTTGCCGATCGGATCCTGGCCGGGCCAGGCCATTGACGCGAGCCGCTGGTTGACGATCGCCACGAGCGGCGCTCCGGCGCGGTCCGCGGAGCGGAAATCGCGTCCGCGCAGTATGGGCATGCGCAGTGTCGAGAAGTAACCCGGCCCGGCGTAGATGTAGTGGGCGAATCCGGCGTACCGGCCATCGCGCGATCCGTCAGCAATCAGGAATTGGCCTCCCATCATGCCGCCGGAGAGAACGCCGGGGTCGGCAAACGCCGCAGACTCCACGGTGGAGAGTTGGCGGACGCGTCCCAATACCTCGGCGAGCGCGGGCGGCGGCGGCTTTGGCTTCATGCTCTTTCTCGATCCCCGCTCGTTAACGTCGACCGAAAGAACGTCGCCGATATCGAGGCCGAGGTCGATCGTCTTCAGGTTGCGGAGGCTATGGGTGAACAAGCTGGCGCCATACAGCAGTACGACCGCCAGCACAACTTGCACGAGTATGAGTATTCGCCGCGCGTAACTCCTGCGCAGCCCCGGAGCCGATGCCCCTTTCAGCCCCGCCGCGGCGTCCGCGCGCGACGCCTGCCACGCGGGACAAAGGCCGGCGATGAGGGCCGTCAACACGCATGCACCCAAAGTGAAGGCCAGTACCGATGCGTCCGGTGCCACGGTGAGCGTCTGATAGCTGTTGCCCGCGTTATACAGGCCCAGGAGAAAGCGGGTGAGTGCGCCCGACAACAGGATAGCCACGGCGCCCCCGCCGAATGCCAGCGCCAGGGTCTCGATCAGCAATTGCCGGAGCAGCCGCCAGCGGCTGATGCCGAGCGAGAGTTTGATGGCGAATTCCCGCTGCCGCTCGTTCGCGCGCGCCAAAAGCAGGTTGGCCAGATTCGCGCAGGCCACCAGCAACACCAGCGAGACAGCCCCCATCAGAACCGTCAGAGGGTCGTGAAGCGTGGTTCGCCAGGCGTCGAATCCTTTGCTGGCATCGGCCAACACGTAAGTCACCCCGGCATTGGCGCGGTGCTCGGGAAGCGCGCCCTCGATGGCTGGACTGGCGCTTTTCAACCGTGAGTTGGCTTCCGCGAAAGACATGCCGGGTTTGAGGCGGGCGAGAACGCTGATCCAGATGTAGCTAACCGACGCGCGAGGGTTGCGTGTGAAATCGAGTGAGAGCGCCGTAGGAATCCAGACGTCATACCTCCTTTGCAGTTCCCCGCCCACGAAACCGGACTCGGCGACTCCCACCACCTGTAGCGGAATGCCGCCGATCCGGATAGTCCGGCCGAGCACGCGCGGATCGCCGCCGAAATACGTGCGCCAGGCCGCGTGGCTGAGGACGCAAACCGGATGCGCTCCTTCCACCCGGTCGTCCTCTTCATCGAGCAGGCGCCCCAATGCCGGCCGCGCGCCGAAGAACGCGAAGTACGCTCCGGTGACCATCTCGAAACCGATCTTTTGCGGCTCGCCATTGATTTCCAGGACGCCCGTCTTCGGACTGAAGGCTACTGCGTCGGAGAAAATCGCGTCCTGGCGGCGCAACTCGCGAAACGCCGGGAAGTTGTAGCTGTGGTTTTCGAAGTCTTTGGCTCTCGCGTCGATCTGCACGATGCGGTGCGGATCGTGTACGGGCAGCTCCTTAAGCAGGATGCCGCTCACCAGCGTGAAAATCGCCGTGTTCACGCCGATGCCGAAGGCCAGCGAAAGCACGGCCACCGCAACGAACCCCGGGCTCTTTGCGAGGCTGCGCCAGGCGTGCCGCGCGTCCTGAAGCAATTGTTCCAGCCAGACGAAGGAGCGCTCGTCGCGGTGGAGTTCCTTGGTCTGCTCCACGCCGCCATAACTGCGCCGGGCAGCGAGTCGCGCCTCACCGGGCGCCATGCCGCGGCGAATGAAATCGTCCTCCATCAGCGCAAGGTGCGAAGCAATCTCGCGGGCCATCTCGCGGTCCGCGCGTTCGCGACGCAGGAAGTTGGACAACCGTAAGAAGAACCGGCGCATGGCTCAGGACTCCTCCAGCAGAAGCTTCTCGACCAGACTCGCCAGACGCCGCCAGCGCTCGGTTTCCTTGCCGAGCGCTTTCTCTCCGGCCCGGGTAATGGAGTAATATTTCGCCTCCCGGTTGTTTTCCGTCTTGCTCCAGGCCCCCGCAATCCAGCCCTGCTGTTCCAGCCGGACCAGCGCGGGGTATAGCGTGCCCTGGTTCAAGTTGAGGGAATCTTCCGAGACTTGTTGCAGCCGCGTGGCGATGCCGTACGCGTGCTGCGGCCCCATGGCCGCGAGGATCCGCAAGACGATCAGATCGAGCGTGCCCTGGAGGATCCGAAGCTGTTCTTTGCCTTCACTAGACATTCAAGTAGAGTATCGATCAGCTCCACTAGATTGTCAAGTGAAAAGTGCGTCTATCGGACCGATTGAGACTTCTTAACGTCGGCGCGTCCGCGCCGTGCTACAAATTGAAACAATAATACCCGTGTCTTACGTCGATATGATTAGGCGGGGGTCACTCTATGAGGGAAGCGAGATACATCGAGATTCCCGGAACCGGGACGCACGAACTGCCTCCGCTGCTTGTCCATGCGGAGGCTGAACACGCGCCGGGCGAAGATGCTTGCGAGCTGGCTTCGGCTCTGGAGGAGGCCGAAGACATGTTGTCGGAGGCGTCCGGACCCGAGGCGGAGACCGGGGTCCTGGAAGAACGCAAGTTCGAGTTGGCGCTGCAATTGAAGGAGCGCTACCGGGGGCTGATTTCGCACTGGCTATGGGGGGATTCCGTCCTCGAGTGGATCCGCCAATGCGAGACTACGTTCGAGAACGTGGACGCGTTGCGGCAGTTCCTGCACCCGGACGTTTGGCCGCACGCCAGCCGCGCCAGCTTCGTCACCCTGCTGGAGGACAAAAGGGTTCCCACGCGCGGCGTGGTCTTGGAGCGGGCTGTGGGCTTGCGGCTCACCTTTCGCCAGCCGCCGCCCATCGACTGCTTTTCCAACCAGTTTCTGTTCTACCTGGACTCCACCGTGGCCCATAGCGCATACCAGACGTGGTCGCACTTGAGCCCGCATTCGATGGCTCTGTTTCCTCCGGAGCGGTTCCATTTCGACGTGTTGGATATCGCCGCCGGGTAGGGGTCGGGCATGCCCGACCCTTACAGGCCTGCAAATACCGGATGGGTCGGGAAATCGGGTTCGTCCAGGAACACGTGCGGAAGCGCCGCGTCGGCGGACATGCCGCTCAATTGGGCGTCGAGGTAGCCGCTGAGCGACGGGTCGATATCCGACGCGATACTGTGCCGGCCTTCCTCAATGGCCACGCGCGTGGTGATGCCGCTGCCGGCGAAGAAATCCAGCACCACGGAACCGGGGTAGGATAGCGCCCGCACCAGCCGTTGAATGACGGCGTGGGGCTTCTGCGTGGGGTGCCCCACCCGCTCGTGCGCGTTGCCGTTCAGGCGGCCGATGCGCCACACGTTCGTTGGATTCTTGCCCTTATCGACGCTTTCGGGCCGCAGTCGCTTGTCCTTCTTGTAGGCGGCTTTGGTTTCGTCGTCGAAGGGTTCGCGCACCGCGTCTAGGTCGAAATAGTATCGCGCGGTCTTGCCGAACCAGGCGATCTCCTCGTGGCGGTTGGCGAAAAACCGGTGGGCGCTCATGCCGTTGGCATAGGTCCAGACGATCAGGTTCACCAGTCTCAGGGCGCTGGCTTCCCGCATGTGGCCCAGAATCGTCAACAGGTCGCCGCCACCCGCCTCGGCTTGGTATTGCAGGCCTCCGAAAATGGCCAGATTGCCCGAGGGCGCCAGCACCCGCGCGGCTTCCTTTAGCCACACGGCGGCCCACTCGCGGTAGTTCTGGAACCGGTCCCAAGGAGCCGCCTGGATGTTGTACGGCGGGTCGCAGACGATGAGCTGGACGGATTCCGCGGGCAGCGCTCTCAACAGCTCGCAACAGTCCTTGGTGAGAACCGCGTGCATGGTCCGCTCCGCGGCGGCCGCGCGCACCTGCATGGAAGAGTGCGCCTTGCCGGCCTTTTTTAGGCGGTTCATGGCTCTGTGTCCGGCGTTAAAATGAGAGCGATTCGCCATTCGTCTGAGAGTACCCCATCGCGGCGGCGCGCGCCGCGTTATGATGTGAACCGGTCCCTATACTCGTCTTTTCGCGGTTTTGGAGGTTTCGATGAGCGACAATCGGTTTTCCAGACGCCATTTCTTCTATGGAACCCTTTTGGCCGGGGCTGTCCCGGCGGGAGGCTTCGGCAGCACGCCCTCGCTGCCGGCCGCGGGTTTCAAATCGGTTCTCGAGAAATTGAACGTGGCCGCCATCGGGACCGGCACCCGGGGCGGACAGGATCTCGCCCCCCTATCCGTGAGCGAGAACATCGTGGCGCTGTGCGACGTGAACGACGATTTCGCCGCCGCGACTTTCCGGCGCTATGAGAAGGCCAAGAAGTACAAAGACTTCCGGAAAATGATCGAGACGGAAGGCAAGGACATCGACGGCGTGGTCATCGCCACTCCGGACCACAACCATACCCCCGTGGCTCTGTACTGCATGCAGCACGGAAAGCACATCTATTGCGAGAAGCCGCTCACCCGGACCGTCTGGGAGGCGCATCTGCTGCGCGACGCGGCGGCGAAATACAAGGTCGCCACCCAGATGGGCAACCAGGGGTATTCCCACGAAGGGACGCGCACGGCCGCCGAAATTCTCTGGTCCGGCGATATCGGCGAAGTCAAGGAGGTGCATGCCTGGACAGGCGGGATTTATGCCGGTGGAGATAACGTGCAGACGGCGCCGGCCGACACGCCGGTTCCGCCGACGCTCGACTGGGACCTTTGGCTGGGTCCCGCGGCCACGCGTCCTTACAACCCGGCGATTGCCAGGCAATGGCGCGCCTACCAGGATTTCGGCACCGGCGGTTCGCTGGGCGATTGGATCGTTCACATTCTCGGTCCGGCGCACCTGGCGCTGCGGCTGCATCTGGCGGCTCCCACCAGCGTGGAGTGCGTCGAGGTGGCGGGGAAGAGCCAGTGGACTTGGCCGACCAACTCGCACATCGTCTTCCAGTTCCCGGCCCGCGCGGACATGCCTCCGGTGACGATTAACGTCTACCAGAACATGCAGGGCGGCGTGAAGTACCCGGAAGGGATGGCGGAGGGCGAGCCGCTGCTGCCGCGTAGCGAGAACCTGGCCGAGCGGGGACGGCCTGCGCCTCCGGAGCCAGGCGGTCGTGGCGGCGCAGCCGGCCGCGGGGGCGTTCCGGGTGGCGTGCTCGGCGCTCCCGGTGCGTTGGCCGGCCGCGGCGCTGTGCCGGGCGGATCCGGCGGCCGTGGCGGTGCGCCGGGTGGACCCGGCGGCGTGCCAGGCGGCCGTGGCCCGGTTGCTCCCGGCGGCGCCCCGCGTGTTCCCGGCAACGGAGCGCTGTTCGTCGGCGACAAAGGTTACATGGCCACCACGTCTCGTGGCGAAGGCGTCTGGCTGCTCCCCGCGTCGCGATGGAAGGACTACACGCTCCCGCCGCAGTTGCTGCCGCGCTCGGTATCGCACCAGATGGATTGGGTTCGCGCCTGCAAGGGCGGCCTGCCGGGATGCTCCAACTTCGACATCGCCGTGCCGTACATCGACTGGTTGATTCTGGGCGCCGTGGCGCTGCGCGTCCCCGGCAAGCTGATGTGGGACGCCAAGAACACGCGCTTCACCAACAACGAAGAAGCCAACAAGTACATCAAGCCCTACGTCCGCAAAGGCTGGGAAATGAAGCTGTAGGGGTCGGGCATGCCCGACCCTCGCCGGGCATCGCACGAAACGGGAGCGAAACAATGAAGAAAGCAATCGATGCAATTCTCGTGCTGTTGTTCTTCGCCTGCGCGGTTCCAGCGCGAGCCGCCACCCCGATCCGCGTCATGCTCCTCGACGGGGAGCAGGCCGGGGCCTACCATAATTGGCAGGAAACGTCGCCCTATTTGCTGAAAATGCTGGCGGAACCGGGCATCTTTCAGGTGGACAGAGTCACCGCGCCCCCGGCCGGCGGCGACTTCGCCAGCTTCAAACCGGACTGGAGCAAGTACCAGGTGGTGGTTGCGAATTACGACGCGCCGGACGCTCGCTGGTCCGACGAGATGAAGGCCTCATTCGACAATTACGTGAAAAACGGCGGCGGATTCGTGTCCGTCCACGCCGCCGATAACGCGTTCCCGAATTGGCTGGCCTACAACCTGATGATTGGAGTGGGGGGCTGGCGCGGCCGCACTGAGAAAGCCGGGCCCCACTGGTATTATCACGACGGAAAGCTGGTTGCCGATACTTCTCCGGGATCGGCGGGCAGCCACGGCAATCGCCTCCCCTTCAAGATCGTCAATCGGATAACCAACCACCCCATCACCCAGGGACTTCCCAAGGAATGGATGCACGTGGCCGACGAGCTATACGCGAATATGCGTGGACCGGGCGAGAACATGACCGTGCTCTCGACCGCGTTCTCGGATCCGGCTAACAGGGGCACGAGCCACGACGAGCCCATCCTCATGGTGCTCTCCTACGGCAAAGGGAGGGTCTTCCATACCGTGATGGGGCACGACTTGGCCGCCCTGAACTGCGCCGGTTTCATCGCCACCTTCCAACGCGGGACGGAATGGGCCGCTACGGGGCAGGTCACGCAGAAGGTCCCGGCCGATTTCCCCGCCGCGGACAAAACCAGCACGCGCCCGGAATACAACCCTCCGGCGGGCTGGGTTTCCGGCGGAGCGCCGGCAGCAGGCCGGGGTCGCGGCCAATGAAGAACCGCGCGAAATCCCGTCGCGGAAGTACGTCCTCGATTCGCCGGAGCGTCGCCATTCCACCGCAATTGGTCGAACTGGCGCAGCGCGGCGGCGAAGCTGAAACGGCAGGGAGGGACAATCTTAAGGCGACCCACAACCGATTCATGTCCGCGGCCGATCCCGAGCGCAAGGGAGAGGCCGGGAAGGATCTGATCCGGACAATCTTCGGGAAGGACGCTATTGCCGAAGATTCGATTCTTTAGTCTTCCTATCTTTCCGCCCGCTGCTGCTTCTCGTAAGGGTTCTTAATAAACTTCGCGGCTTCCGTCTGCGCGCCTTGCGTGTCGTCCTTGGTGCGGACGGCTTGGTTGTACTCGCTGACGGCGCGGTCGCGCTGCCCAGAGATGTCGTAGATCTTACCCAGATTGATGTGCGCCCAGACCTCGGTCCATTTCGGTTCCATGTCGCCGTTGAGCACTTCGTGGAATTCGTTGGCAGCCGATTGCCAGGTCGCCTGCAGGAAGTAGACCTCGGCTTTCCGGTAATGCGCCAGCGAGCTGGTGCGGTTGGTGTCCAACGCCTTGTTGTACTCTTTGATGGCTTCGGTGAAGTCGCTCAATTCCGCGAACTGCTCGCCGCGGCGGATGGCCACCGACACCCGTATGTCCGGGCTGTAGCGCAGCACGTGGCCGGCCGGGTCGATGATCACGTTCTTAGGCTTGCCAAATGTGTCCACCGAGAACTCCGAGGAAACGCCCTGCACTTCCACGGTCTTTTCCTCGGGGTTGCCTTCGGTTTCGATCTTCAGCGTCACGGGCATGCGGAACGTATCCAGGTCCTGCGCAACCTTGCCCATGACCCGGAAGCCCTTCTGGGTCCGGAAAATGGTGTACTCCAGCTTGAACTCCGGCGCGCCGCTCGATTCGATCCACTGGATGAAGAAGTATCCCAGATCCTGGCCCGAAGCGCTCTCCACCGCCTTGCGGAAGTCCTCGGTGGTCACCGATTTCCAAAGGTTGTCCTTGACGTACGTCTTGAGCGTCTGAAAGAATTTGTCGTCGCCGATCACCGCTCGCAGCATGTTCAACACGGCCGCGCCCTTGCTGCCCGTCAGCGCCCACAACTCCGGCGAATAGTCCTCCATGCGCGACGACTGGATAATGGGCACGTCGTCGATGGTCAGCGCCTCCACCATGACGTCGTGCAGCGCCGTCTCCATCGCGGCCGGACTGTTCTCGTGCTCGATCCAAAGCAACTCGGAGTATGCGGCCAGCCCGTTGGTCAGCCACAGGTGGTTGCGGGTGGCGGGAGATACCTCCTCTTCCCACCACTGCCGTGAAATCTGGTTGGCCAGCACCCTGGCGTTGGGCTGGCTGCCGATGCCGCGCGGCGAAAGGAAAATCAAGCCCGGCGCGGCGTAGCCGTTGGGCGCGCCCTCCTCGGTTTCCACCACCGTCAGGTCGGCGGATGCCGGCAGACCGAACGTTCCCGTGAACCAGGACATCTGCTTGCCGATCTCCTGGCCGTAGGGCTGCGCCATCTCCGCCTCCGCGCCGCGGAAATAGATGGACGTGGTGACGCCCTCCGACGGGACTTTGACCGGATCGCCCTTCACTATCGCGATGCTGCCGGGAAACGACGGGTGCTCGAACTTGAGTTCGACCGTGGTCTTGCCGTCAGCGCTCTGGCGCGTGTCGAAGCCGCTTCCGAGCACGTTGTATCCCGTCGGCACGGTGATGCGCAGATCGGCGGCGAAGCGGTCCGTGGTATAGCCTGCCACCGGAAACCAGCGCGCGGGGTACATTAGGTAGGCGAAATCCGGATGGATGGCCGCGAACTTGATGCCGTACACGGGCGAATCCTCTTGCCCGGTCAGCTTGCCGTCGTAGTAGAAGGTAACGGTGAAGGGCTGGCCCTTGGGCAGGGCCGGCTCGAAGCTCAGCCGCACGGTGGAATCCTGTTGGTTGCGGGAGGCCGGGATCTGGTTGCCCTTCGCGTCCGCAACGCGCGAGACGTTGAGAGCGTTATTCAGCTCGAAGGAGGCGGAAGAAACGTTGTCGTCCAGCGGCGTGAACCGGATCGCCGCCTTCGCCGAGAGCGTCTGGGCGGAGGGCGAAATGTCCGCGTCGATGGCGACCTGTTCCACTTCGATGCGCGAGCGGCGGTCCTGGCCGGGCGCGCCCGGCGCCCCGGCGAACAGCAGCAGGCCGACCAAAACCGGCACGGCGGCGCGAGTACAAAGTTCACGATACATGGGCAACTTGTCCTTCCAGAATCTCTTGAATGATGGCGGCGGCGCGCCGGGGAGCTCCCTCGCCTCCCGAAAGCCGGTCGCGGACCTCGGCCAGACCGGCCTTCATCCGGTCGCGCGCGGAGGCGTCCGTCAGCAAGCGGCGCGCCTCCGTGGCGATTCGCTCCCCGGTCATCTGGCTTTGCATCAGCTCGGGTACCACGGCGCGTCCGGCGATCAGGTTCACCATGGAATAAAACGGAACGTCCACCAGAAACTTACCAGCCAGCCAACTCGGCGCCGACACTTTGTAAAAAGTCACCATCGGGGTTCCCAACAGGGCCGCTTCCACGGTAACGGTTCCGCTTGCGGCCAGCGCGAGATCGGCGTGCGCCATGGCGTCCCAGCTCTCTCCTTCAATTGCCCGTATGGGCGAACCCCTCAGGCGTTCCCGAAAAAAGGCCGCTCCGGCGGTCGCGGATGCCGGCAGCACCCAATTCGCGGCCCGCTCCCGGTTCATCCGCTCCGCGGCGTCCAGCAGCGCGGGCAAATGGCGCGCGGCTTCTCCGCGGCGGCTGCCCGGCAGTACTGCTATTAATGGACGGTCCGCGTCCAGACTGTGTTTCCGGAAAAATTCGTCGCGGCCGAGGGCTGGACGCACCAACCCGGCCAGCGGATGGCCGATGTAGGTGGCCCTCACGCCCTCCCTCCGAAAGAACTCCTCTTCGAATGGAAAGATGCACAACAGGTGTTCCAAGGTTCGGCGCATTTGCTTCAGCCGTCCTCTGCGCCACGCCCACACCTGCGGCGCCACCAGGTAAACCACTGGAATGCCCTGGCGGTGCAACTGGCGGG
>OCTA010000580.1_pt1 | contig 33498 bp, 22 predicted proteins | sample 1538991 | NCBI WGS metagenome assembly OCTA01 (sample SAMEA3539302, study PRJEB22396) | soil metagenome | biome: tundra; feature: field; material: soil | place: USA | collected 2010-05 | depth 0.15 m | reverse complement strand
CCTTCGGCCCATTTCATAATCTACCCCACGCAACCTCGCTATTTGCACCAGAGCCTTTCGGACTGAGGGCGCCACTCTCGACCCGTTGGCGGCATTGCCGCCGGCGGACTCACGCGCCGGCAGCGCCACGATGAATGTTAGCGTTGCGGTCTTCGCCAGTGGCCCGCGGGCGGTGACGCTAGTGGACGCGGGGAGATCGCCTGGCCACTCAGCGGGGCCTCGGGCTAAACTCAGCGGCGAAGTCTATTGGAATGAAACCATGTTCCCGATCGGGAACATTTCGCCCCGAAAGTTCTGTTTTCCGGCAAATATTACCGCTCGGTAACTTTTTGTTGATTTTTACCCAAAACTGACATAGTATTCCCGTACGGGAACAATCTATGGAGAGGCGCTCTTGAAATATACGACCCAGCAAATCGGCCGGACGATCCGGGATACGCGTAAGAAACTGGGCGTCACCCAGAAGGACCTGGCGCTGACCTCGGGAACGGGACTGCGTTTCGTCATCGATCTGGAACGGGGCAAGGAAACCTGCGAGATCGGAAAGGCGCTGACGGTCCTGCAGACGCTCGGGATCAGACTGGCGCTGACGCCGCCGACGACGACGACGACGACGAAGGAAGACTAAAACATGGCGCGAACGCTCGATGTCTATCTGCACAACGAACTCACGGGCCAGCTCGTCCAGGACGACGGCGGCCAGATGCTCTTCACCTACGCGGAGAGCTGGCTGAACAAGTCCGGCGCCACAGCGCTGTCGCAATCGTTGCCCTTGGACAAGGAACGTTTCTCGCGCAATGAATGCCGAGGCTTCTTCGGCGGCATCCTGCCAGAAGAGAGCAAACGCGAAATCATCGCCCGCAATCTCGGCATCAGCGCGCGCAACGATTACGCCATGCTGGAGCAGATCGGCGGCGAGTGCGCGGGAGCCGTTACTTTTATTCCGGCAGGCGAAAAGCTGCCCGAACAGCATTACGGCTACCGCACGCTCTCCCCAGCCGAACTTGCCGCCACTCTGAGGGAACTGCCGAAGCGCCCGCTTCTGGCCGGCGACGCAGGCATAAGGCTTTCTCTCGCCGGAGCGCAGGACAAAGTCGCCGTCCGCGTCGAAGGCAACGAGATTTCCCTGCCGCTTGGCGGCGCGCCGAGCACCCATATTCTCAAGCCGGCGGTGGAGCGTTTCGCTGGCGTCGTCTTCAACGAACATCTTTGCATGAAGCTCGTCGCGGCCGCCGGCTTGCCGGCGGCTCCGGTCGAAACCCGGAACGTCGACGGCATGGATTACCTGCTGATCGAGCGTTATGACCGGACGCACCGGCAAGTTGCCGGCGGGCAGCCCGTCCTCGACCGGCTGCACCAGGAGGATTTCTGCCAGGCCCAGGGCTTCGTCTCTGAAATGAAATACCAAAAGGAGAACGGCCCGTCCCTGAAACTATGTTTCAGGCTGCTGCGCGACGTCTCAAGCGCGCCGGTCGTCGACCTCGCGCGTTTTCTCGACGCAGTCATCTATAACTTCCTCGTTGGCAACAACGACGCGCACGGCAAGAATTTCTCCCTGCTCTATCATGGCGTCGGAACTGAAAATCTTGAGATCAGGCTGGCTCCCTTGTACGACATCGTCAGCACCGTCTATTACCCGGAACTAAGCAAAGAAATGGCGATGAAGATCGGCGGCGAATATCTGTCGGAGAAGGTAACGCCGAAAGATTTCGAGCGGCTGTCGGAAGAGGCGGGCCTCGGCAAACCGCTGGTGAAACAGCGCGTGCCTGAGATGGCCGATGCGGTCATCGGCGCGCTCGGAAAAATCGAGATTGCCAATCCCGTCGCCGAAGCGGTCGCGGCGCTGATACGCGCGCGCTGCGAGACCATGCGAAACAGCTTCCGCCGTTGAATGCGGACAAGGACAACTTCTTTGCGCAAGCAACCAAGAACGAAAAAGGCAGGAAAACCGAAGAAAATCGGAGGCGGAGCTGGGATGAAAAGAAGACTGGCAATTGTCATCGCTGTCGAGAGATATGCGAATTCTCGTGTTAAGACCGTTAACTATGCCGAGGCTGATGCGAAGGGCTTTGCTAAAGCCTTGGAGAATGGAGGCCCGCTCGACAAAGTTTTTCTCCTTAGCGGCAAGGCCACCAGAACAACGATCTCTTCGCAAGTGCGCCAGAACGTGAAGACGCTGACTAAGGAAGCTGTCAATAACGCTGACTTGAAGCTGGCCATCCAAATTCGATGCCGCGAGAAGCTAAAGAGTCTGAGTAACTACACGTCTATGAACGTTATTCCTGAGTTCTATGTAGGTGCTGGCTTTCATGCAAGTCTCGTTCGAAACCAGGCGTCTGGAGACGGGAAATTCGCGTCTCTAACGCTTGAAGGATGCGCATCCGCATTACTCCAGAAGGCGAAATTCGAATGGAACGCCTTCGACAAGGCCGCGCGGAAAGCGGACAATGCAATTCCGCTTCGAGCGCACTTGAGCAAAGGAGGCACGGCAATTCGATTGATGGCATGGCATCGCCCTGTCGCACCGACAGGGCGATGTCTCGAGTTCTCGAACATCGGGCCGAAGTGGGAGGAGGAGATCAGCGATACCAGTCCGACTATAGCCGTCTAGCAGTAAAGGGGCCTGGCGGTCGCCGATCCCTAGGGTCCTACACACTTCCCCCACAGTGCTTCTGCATTCAACTGCGGCCAGTTGCGATGTAGGCTTTTGGGGGCGCTTCCAAGTTATTGATTCTGGGTGGTAGGCGAGCTGGGGCTCGAACCCCGGAACCCTCAGCTAGAAGTCCGTGTACCCTACCGCTTTGGCGGGCAATGGCGGGCAAGGAGCCCTTGGATCGGTGGCATTTATTGGAACCTTGGCATTGTGTTTTCTGTAACTTACAGAAAGCAAAAGGGCGACGAAAGAACCCCCTCTCTCCGCCAGGATTTTTCTATCTTCTTGAATCTAAACTCAAATAATAGAAAACAGGACATTTATATCATTTCCCTTCTGTCTCATTAGTCTCAAGAATACCCTTCAATGCCTTCAATTCCGGCCAAAAACCATAGCATGGAGAAATTACCATAGCACGGGGTTTCTCGCTCAGTGAGAACTGACTGTCAGTTTGTTGGGCGGCCGTAGAGATGGTGTTCTTCCCCGACATCACAATTCAGCGCCGATTAGCCGCGGCTGGCAACCAAGAGGTTGCGAAGCTCGTCGAGCTTATAAAGCATTTCCTTGTATCGGCGATCATTGCCCTTTTCAAGTGAGTCCAATGCGGCATTGACCTGATCCAGCAATCCCGAGGTAATACTCCCTGATTCAGTTGATAGCAAGCTCGCAAGCGGAGACTGTGGCAGCTCGCGACGTTCAAGGACCGTATCGTCCAGGGTGAAACGCTTACGTTTCTGCTGAGGGGTATTTGGCATTTGGATTCCTCCTGGGAATATGAGAACACAGAGTCAGGCTGCCAGGGTGTCCGCACCGGTTCACCTGCGGATATCTTTCGCCTATTATTCGCCTATACTGCTCCCATGCCTCCGCAAGATGAACGTCACCGAGTGTACATGTATTTCCAGTACCGCAATGGATGACAATGCCAGTTCCTTGAGAAGTATCTGAAGACTCCCTTGCCCCGGAAGCTGCACTTCACATCAGCGGATAAGGTGCTCGAATTCGTGGAACGCGGCGGAGGGATCACGGACCAGGAGAGCCGACTAATTCTTGTCCAGGCGATCAACGAAGGCGCGGCGGCATATTCCTGAGCCTGACAGCGGACCAGTACGCGAAGGTGAGAGAGTCGGAGAATCCCTCCCTCTCCGCCAGAACCTTACCTATCTTTCTCAATCGAAAGACAAATCATAGAAAATAGGGAATTTACGTTAATTCTCCTTAGTCGCTTTAGTCGCCATTGTCGTGCCAATTCTGCCCTTTTCCCTCCATTTGCACGACAAAGAGGTACCTGCACGACAAAGACCATCGCGGCGCGGGCGGACCGTAGCTGGGCCATCCCAGCAAAACAAGGCGCACCGGCAAGACACCGTGACAGCACCTTGATAATTGGCGATCTCACTGGTCGCTCCTGCCATAGGTGATGGGTTAGTTAGCCCAAATGGGCCCTTTTCGGCCCTCTCTCGAGGTCGTGTAAATCTCCGCCAGCGAAGACCCAATCAATTGCCGAAACTTCCCATTTGTCAGTCTTAAAACGCATGTATTCCTATACGGCGGAACTGTGGCTGAAACTGAACCGTACTGAGAACCAACCGTGGATCTAAATCACTTCTAGCTGGGCCCGATCATTTCCGCTTGGAAGCCTCAATTATGGCGCAGATGCGTTCTTCTGAAACTCCCGCTCGAACTGGGTAAGCGATATCAAAACACATAGAGCCGAACTACCCACAAAAGAGATAGCTCAATCCGCTGGACAATAGACACGAAGCGCACTCCGCAAGCATCGAAGATTGCAGCAATTGCTCCGATACCCTGTGATTAGCGCGCGGTCCTCTGAAGAATAGAAAATTGGGTTAACTGGGATTCGGCAGTTGTTTCCTTCATGAATTCCCGGCCTTGAGAGCTTCACGATGGGTGGGATGTTCTGGCTCAGCTCTAACAGGAAGACTCAAATTCCGATTGCATATGACCGCTGGTAGCAGCTCCGGCGTCATGCGGAAGACCAAGACTATTGAAAACCGGCCCCAACGCCAGGACCGCCACCAAAAGAAAAACTAGTTGAAAGTCATGAAGATTGGGCCCAGCGACAGAATGGCCATGCGCGCGGGCTATGAAGCGCAGGACGATGGCGCCGACCGCGACTCCCATGCCCGAACTGAGTTGCATCACAGCACTCAAGAAACTGTTGGCGCGGCTCATACTGCCGGGAGCTATCTCAGAATAGGCGAGCGTCGTAATGCAGGTGAACTCCATCGATCGAAAACCCCCATGAAGGAACAGGATGACGATGATGAGGACGACCGGCATGGAGGGTGCCAAGGTTGCGCAGGCGGCTATCGACAAGGCCGTTACTATTCCGTTGACAATGAGGACGCGGCGGAAGCCGAAGCGCACCAGGGTCGGAATGGTTAGAGCCTTCATGCTGAGGTCGCCTGCGAACAGTGCGAGTAGGTAAAGGCCGGACTGAAAGGCGGTCAGGCCGAAGGCGATCTGAAACATAAGCGGAAGCAGGAAAGGCAGTACGTTGACCGAGATGCGGAATGCGCTGCCTCCGTAAATGGAAAGTGCAAAAGTCTTCAACTTCAAGGAATCGAAGTCGATAAGCGACTTGGCGGGATGGCGGCGAGCCGCGGCAACGGCAACGATTCCGCTAATCAGGCTAAGCACGAAAATGGCAACTGGAAGCTGCTGGTGCCCTCCATCGCCGTCAATTTTCTCCATGGCGTAAACGGCACCGGCGGAGGCGAATCCCCCCAGCAGGAAGGTTTGCCAGTCGAACGGATGAACCTCATCGGCGCGCTCGTTTCCGATCCAAAGGAGCGCCAGAATCAGGGCGACGACGCCTACAGGCAGATTGAGAAAGAATATCCAATGCCAACTTGCATAAGTCGTGATGAAGCCACCAAGAGGAGGACCGATGACAAAGGCGGAGAGCGCCGGCCAGGTGATGTAGGCAAGGGCCTGGGTCAGCTTCTCCTTTGGCGCGGTCCGCAGCACAATGAGCCGGCCAACAGGGACCATCATGGCCCCACCTATGCCCTGCAAAACTCGCATCAGAATGAACTGCGAGAGCGTATTGGAAATGCCACAGAGTACGGAAGCCAGCGTAAAGATGCCGATCGCAGTTGAAAACACCGAACGCGAACCGAAGCGGTCCGCGACCCATCCGCTAATGGGAATGAAAACGGCCAGAGTGAGTAGGTAAGCTGTGATACCAATGTTGAGGCTAACCGGACCGACGTGGAAGCTGAGGGCCATCTGCGGAATGGCAGTGGCGATGATGGTGCCGTCGAGCATTTCCATGAAGATGGATCCAGCGATCAAGGTCGTCACATAAAACGGCGATCTGATCTTCTCCATCCCACTAGTGTTCGTAGGCACCGGCTCTCTCCTTTGACCTACCGACGTTGTTGAACAGCACTATTCGCAAGGAACACTGAAGAGGAGAGTCACTACCCAGGTCCTATTGCTCGCGGGTACCTTTGTTGAGTGTAGCGAGACCCTCGAGCAATGCCTTATTAAAGGACGCTGGATCTTGAATCTGTGGTGCATGCCCCAAGTTCGGGAAGTCGGTCAACCTCGCCCCTGGTATGCGTCCTGCAGCACGCTTGCCAAGTTCAGGGTAGTTGCCCAGCGTTGCGCGAACTGCTGGTGAAGCAAGATCCTTGCCAATGGCCGTATTGTCCTTGTCCCCAATCATCAGGAGCGTTGGCACAGAGATGTTGCTCAGCTCATAGAAGACCGGCTGCGTGTAAATCATGTCGTCTAGCAGCGCAGAATTCCAAGCCACCAGTTCTTTGCCAGGGCCGGCGTTCAGCCCAGCGAGCATTTGAACCCATGGATCGTACTCAGCACTCCACTGTCCTGCGTAGTAGGTGTTTTGTTCATAACGACGGATGCTGTCCGCGTTGGATTTCAACTCCCTTGAATACCATTGGTCGACCGAGATTGATGGGACCCCTTTTGCTTTCCAATCCTCGAGCCCGATGGGCGCGACAAGTACCAGTTGCTCTGTTTCACTGGGATACATCAGCGCGTAGCGAACGCCTAACATTCCGCCCGTTGAATGCCCGATAAGCGTCACATCCGTTAGACCGATAAAGGCCAGCAGTGCGTGCGTATTTCGGGCCAACTGCTGAAAGGTGTACTGATAACGTTCGGGCTTGGTCGATTTACAGAAGCCGATTTGATCTGGCGCTATAACGCGATAGCCGTTCTTGACGAGTGCATCGATCGTCTGTTTCCACGTGGCAGCGCAGAAGTTCTTCCCATGCAGAAGTACCGCGGTGCGCCCATTGGGTCTTATGGGGCGCACATCCATATAAGACATGTGCATGGTCAGTCGCTGCGATGTGAACTCGAACTCCGCCACCGGGTACGGATACTGGAAGCCTTGGAGTTCAATACCAAACTCCGTGATTGGGCCCTCTGAGCCTACGGGCGCGTTCTGTGCCGAAACCGCACGAGACGCAAGCGTCGCCGACATGGCCAGGAATGCCGCAAGCAAAAGAGTATTCAACCTAAGCATCTGCCCTCCAGAAACAAGTGCAGGAAAATACTCCCGCATACATTGCGCTCTCGAGACCCCCCGATCGAGCATTCTAAGCCGGAACTTTGAATGCAAAGAGCCCAATCCCAGGCTCTCCGAAAACAGAATCACTTTTGGTTTGAGTTAGTTTCATTGAGCATCATCCCGACTTCTTTGATTTGAATAACGCAATCATGGTCAGAGATTTCCTCAGGCCATGATGGATCAGAGCGAAACTTAGAATCCTGAGACCGAACTTTGCCAACTTTAAAAATGCAGGAATGCTTTACCAAGTAGACCCCAGAGGGCTGAGAAATCATCCGAGCGGCAAGTAAATCAGTTCGATGCCCCGGCCGCCCTTCGGATCCTGGTTTCGCGAATACTTCCGTGAGGCGTCGCTATCCCAATGCTCGAATACGCCAAGACTGGTTATCGGCTTTCCACCCTGCATGTATTTGGACCCAGAAGGCGGATTTTCCGGCGCGGCCATCTCATGAAGATAATCGTCCGCATTCTCTCGAATCACGATACGCGGATTTCCATTCTCGTCTACGTTATTCCTCGACTGCGAGTAGAGAATGTCGAGCCCAACCGAATCGAGCGCCACTCCGTCCATCGAAGCCAGAAGGCTTGATGGCCACTCTGGATTCTCATACGGAGTTACTCGGTTGTTGAACGGCGGATTCGGGAAATGAAGTGGGTAGGACTGATGCCGACGAGCACAGTACAAACCGTCTAGAACATAGAGGATTGTCTTTGCCCCAAGGTTGGGCGAGGCTGCAAGATCCACAATTGGCGAATAAGCGTGCGGAGTTCCTTGCCTGTTGGTGTTGATTGCTCCATGCAACTCCGGCGTACCTTTGATCGACCCAAAGTGGTTCTTGCCCGTCATAGTCACGCCCGTCTGACCCTCGTCGCCTCCCTCCGCTGCAGAGTACGGGTAAGAGTGTGCTTTCAGCAGCGCAAGGTTCACCAGATACGTGGCGTCCATGATCTGTTTTGGAATCAACTTAGCGTCATAGTATTCGTTCTGGTTCACGGAATAGCTGACACCCTCAACCCAAAGCGCTTGTTCGAGTCCGCGGTAATCGTGGTAGCTGGGATTCTTGGGCTGGGGCGCAGCGGGCAAATCCCACTGTACAAAGCGAACCTCCGGAAATTCGTCCCAGACCTTGGTCAGCAGAGCAGGGTAGATGTTCCGACGCGCATCGTAAACAATAATGTCGGCTGGGCGCACCTTCCCTCGGTGTACAAGTTGCCGCACCATGGCCAATGCCACTTGTGGCGACACATTCACAATGTTGCCCGGTCCCTCCGCGCTGCTGTTGTTCAAATTCACCTTTACTGCCACCGATTCGCCTTGCACATAGCCTCGGTGCATCCCACGCGCCCGCCTATTGTAGTAGGCAAATACTCCGGCCCAGGCTTCACTGTCGCTGGTCGCGCTGGTCAAACTCCGCAGTGTTTCCGACAGCATCTTATCTACGCGGTTCTGATCGGTACTTGTATCCATCCACCAATGCCCACCAGTCGCCTTAACGTGCCCACTCCACCGCGCAGCCTCCGAATCATGAACCCATACAACTCGCCCGGGATGAATGCCGCGAGCCTCACCAACCGGAGCGTTTCGTGTTTTGGGCTTGAAGTCGTAGCGAGTAGCAGTTTCAGCGGCGCTCAACCGAGTTGCCACGCCTGGCAGCCCTAGGAGTGCCGCCGAGACGCCAGCCCGCTTCAACACGCTGCGTCGAGAACATTTTGGACTCATTGTTCGATCTCCTTCTCCGCGTTTATCGCGGTTACAAAAGCGATTCCATTTCTCTGAGCTGCCCCGGGAATCCAGAGGATCCATAAGTCGCCTGATCGTAAAGCAATCGAGAGGCGGAAGAGGTGACCCGAGACACAGTCGATTCGTGGTTGTCGAGATTCATGAACAGGTGGCACTAGGGAGCCCTGTCCTTTCGGTTCACCTTGAATTTGTAGGTCAAGCCGAAGTGCCCCTCCGTCAAATTGGCTCCGTGGGCGTTCTCCTGCATTAGCGCTCCAGGCGAGAAGCGGGCAATGCCGAAATTCAGCGTCAGGTTGCTATTCAGGAAGACATACTGCCCTGTGGCATCGAATTCCCTACCTATGTCGTCGCTTAGAAATCCACCGAGCGGAGCCTTTACTATCGTCGATCCGGCCCCGCCGTAGACGCCGTCGTGAACACTGGCGACCTGAAGCCACCCTTGCTCGATCAGCAGCGACAAACGTTTAGCCGGGGCAAGTTCCAAGTGAATTCTGTCCATCTTGATGTTTTGATAACCAAACAAATCGGTCATCCCGAAAGCGTTGTGGTTGCTCGGATACTGCTGATCGAAGGTTCCGATCCGAGTCGAACTGGTTGTCATATTCGGACTCCCGGAGGCGTACTTGTACTCACCCGTCAGACGGGGCATCCACTTGATATGTTCCGCAGTGTAGCCGGCTTTTACGTATCCTGCTGCGGAGCGAATTGAATCGCTAGAATAGCTACCGCGCTGCAGAGCCCCAAGCGTCTCAATGTAGAACCCTCCCAAGTACTTCCCTGAAATCTCGACCCCAGGCGTCAGCTCCGTCTCGGTGCCGTATGTTCCCTGCTGACTCTTTACCCGAGGAAAGGCCTTGACGTAGACAAACGGCAAAACGACTGTATGTGGCACCCAGGACGTAATGGTTGCCACCGCGCCATGAAAGGTCAGTCCAGCACCGTGTTTATCGAGTGACTCGGGATGAATCGCGACGACGGATGTGCTGAATAAGTCCAGACGGTTCTTATCCCCAATTCGCACCAGAAATCCATCCCAGGTGCGGCTGGTATTGCTCCAATTGCTGATTCCGACCAACCGCTCTTCACCGTACCTTAACTCCTGCCGCCCGACGATGACTCGCACATGCTCGGCGCGGAACTCCAGAAACGCCTGGCGGTCATCGAAGGCGTCCCGCATGTTGGACGAAACATATTTCAATGGCAACCCGAGCGCGTGTGCGTCCACGAATTGGATATAGGCCGTAAGCCACTTGGTCGGGCGCAGTTCCAGTCCACCCCAGATTCTTGTCAGGTCGTACACCGCATCGTTGCCGGACACATATCCTGCGGAGCTCTGGTTCTCACCGCGCTCTCGTATCTGCATGTCCAACGTAGCCCACTCGGGAAAGTTGTCCAACTTGAACTGCTTAACCTTGCTCGCTGGAGTCGGGTATTCCATGTAGACCAGCGCTTGACTGTTTAGTGCGGATTGTTGTGCCGATGCACCGTGGGCAAGCAACAGACAGCCGACCAACCCCGCAAAGCCACTCAGACATTGCCTCGCACATGACGCGGACACCTCTGAGTGCTCTAGGGAGCCTTGCGTCGTGTTCTGGCCATTCCGCTGAGGTGGCTCCATCACTTGAGTTTGATTACGTGGTGCGGAATCGTCTCCCATCGGGTTAAGAGCTAAAGCAATCCACGCTCCATTCTTGCTTTGGTTAGCTACCGAAAATGCAGGACCGCAGGAAAGCCGGGAACCTAGTTGCGAATAACGAGTGCCGAAGGTTGTGATTGATTTCTTGCGGAAGTCCAAATGCAAATCACGGAAAGGCCAGGACAGCAGGACCATCGGGAGCGGCCCAACTAGATCATCCTCTTGCCCCCCGAGCCCGCTCCGAAGTGTAGAGCGGGCTGGTGTTGAGCTTGAGCGTAAGCGCGCCGGCCACGGCCACAAACCTTTCCTGCCCCCGAACCACTTCAACTCCAACCATCCCAAGAAGCCGGAATCAGAGCCAGGTATGAGAAGGGTTGTCGACCCTGATGTGACTGGCATCCATGCCAAATTGCCCCGTCTTCTTGGTAACGCAGTTGCGCTGTTTTCCCTAGTGAGAGATCCTTTCGAATTCCTCCTTGACGATAGCATGATCAAAGTTCTACCATCTTCTTCGACCCATAGCAAACGTTTTCCATAGCAAACGTTTGCTGAGATCGCTTTTCCGAAAGCCCTCGTGGTTCGAAGACTTTACCATCTCACTTGGAGAAATCATGCCGACTCTACGCATCGCACCTCTTTGCCTACTTGCGCTTCTGGCAGTTGGTACTTCGACTGCCCAAAGCAAAGATAAAGTTCCCGTGACTGTCACCTCTCCCAATGGCCAGGTCGCTCTGCAATTGTTTGACGCAGAAACGCCTTCGACCGACGGCGTACAGTTGGCGGCCGGCGCCCTGTCAGCATCTGATTTGCGCTATTCGGTTGACTTCCACGGCAGGCGGATGATGCAGTCGGCGCGCCTCGGATTGGAACTCGTAGGCCAGCCCGCTTTGGGGCCGGGCATGCGCCTATTGACCGCACAGCCAGAAAGTGCCGATGAGAGCTACACAATCCCGGTTGGAAAGACCAGCACAGTGCGCGACCATTACAACGGTGTGCGCGCGGATTTCGAAGACGCTACCGGTCGCAAGCTCACTGTTGAGGTCCGTGCCTTTGACGACGGCGTGGCATTTCGCTACCTCGTTCCGGAGCAGCCTGCGCTGAACCAGGTACACATTGCAAACGAATTGACGGAATTCACCTTTGTGAAGGATGCAACCACGTATCCACTGATTCTGGACGGATACCAATCCTCTTGGGAAGATGAGTACCAACGGCGGAATATTGGCGGCCTGCATCCGGACTGGCTTATCGGACTACCCCTTCTGGCCGAGGAACCTGGACTCGGCTGGGTCGCCATTACAGAGGCCAACATAGATAAATATGCCGGCATGTATGTGCGCAAGGACTCTCACTCCGGGCGCCTCACCATCAAGGCCGACCTTTCGCCCCATATCAATGAGGCAGGAGTTTCGGTTCCCGGTCTTGCAGTTGACACCACGACGCCCTTTCAAACCCCGTGGCGTGTATTGATGATCGCCGACGAGCCCGGCCGTCTCATCGAGTCCAACATGGTTCTTAATCTCAATCCGCCCACGAAGATCGCCGACACCTCCTGGATCCAGGCCGGTAAGTCAGCCTGGGATTGGTGGTCTGGCAGAGCTGCGCCAAGCGTCTCTTTTAAGACCGGTATGAACACTGCCACCATGAAGCATTACATCGACTTCGCCTCCGCATCTGGATTTCCATACATGCTTATCGACGCGAGCTGGGAGGTTGACCCGCCGGGAAGCGGTCTGTGGAACTTCCACACACTCTCCGACATTACGAGGGTGACGCCCGAAGTGGACATGCCTGAACTGCTTCGCTACGCCAAAGAAAAGAATGTCAAGATCTGGCTCTGGGCCCACTGGACCTCGGTCAACAAGTATATGGATCAGGCTTTTCCGCTCTTCGAAAAGTGGGGCGTCGCCGGCGTAAAGATCGACTTCATGAATCGCGACGACCAGTGGATGGTCGACTTTAATCACCGCGTCGTCGAATCCGCTGCCCAGCACCATTTGATGATCGACTTCCACGGCTCATACAAGCCCGACGGAATGAGCCGCACCTATCCTAACTTGATGACACGCGAAGGCGTCATGGGTAAGGAATTTCTCAAGTGGAGCGCACGCACCAGCCCCCTGCAAAATGTAACTTATCCCTTTACTCGGATGTTGGCCGGCCCGATGGATTACACGCCTGGAGCCTTTGGCAACAGCAACCGCGAGGACTTTGTCCCCCAAAATATCATGCCGATGGGGTTGGGGACGCGGGCGCAGGAGTTGGCCTTGTTCGTTGTCTTCGAGAGCCCGTTCGAAATGGTGGCGGATTATCCCGAGCACTACGCCGGCCAAAAGGAGTTTGACTTCATTAAGCGGGTTCCTGCCACATGGGACGAGACTCGCTCGATCGGTGGAAGGCCGATGGAGTGGGTCTCTTTGGCGCGACGCAGCGGCAACGATTGGTACATCGGCTCGCTAACCAACTGGGATGAGCGCGACATCAAGATTCCATTGACCTTCTTGGGCGAAGGAAAATATGTGGCAGAGATCTACGCGGACGCTCCGGATTCGGCCGTGCAGGCTACGCACACTACCTTGTCCGACTCAACCGTGGACCGAACAACAGTACTGAATGTCCATATGGTTTCTGGAGGGGGCAACGCCATCTGGATTCACCCGGTTGCCAAACCTTGAGTTGCGCAGTTTGGCAAACTGATCCTGATGGTTCCGGTCGTATCCCGGAACCATCAGGACCAAAGGTGAGCAATACCATAGGCCCATCTCCGACAGTCCTATTCATAGCCAAATAACCCCTCCTAATTCTGCAATCGACGCGAGGAAGAATGAATACGTTGGAGCTACTCATCGGGGCCTTGTGTATCTTTACCTTGGGCTATCGCTACTATGCCGCGTTTCTGGCCGCTAGGGTACTGGTGCTGAACGATAAGCGAATTACACCCGCACATACCTGCGCAGACGGCCAGAACTATATGGCATCGCCAAAGATTGTGCTTTTTGGGCACCATTTCGCGGCAATCGCCGGCGCTGGGCCACTAATCGGACCCACGTTGGCGGCTCAGTTTGGATTCGCACCCGGCTTTCTTTGGATTGTCCTTGGAGCAGTACTCGCCGGCTGCGTGCAGGACTTCACTATCTTGGTTGCCTCTACACGCCATCAAGGACGTTCGTTGCCAGTTATTGCAATGACCGAGATAGGCCCCTTCGCAGGAACAGTTACGATGATTGCCGTACTCTTTATTCTGCTTGTCACTCTCGCAGGCCTCGGCATCGTCGTGGTAAATGCTCTGGCTAACAGCCCCTGGGGTGTCTTCACAATCGGCATGACAGCACCCATCGCTATGCTGATGGGCTTATGGATGTTCAAGAGCACCCCCGGGAAAATCCCAATTATGGGGCCATCAATTGTTGGTGTCATCCTGCTCTTCACGGCCGTATTTACAGGTCATACGGTGGCTAACTCGATTCTCGCGCCGTACCTCAGTTTTTCTGGACACCAGATTACCGGCTTGCTGATGATTTATGGCATCATCGCCTCATCTTTACCCGTGTGGCTGCTTCTCGAACCCCGGGATTATCTGGCCACTTATGTAAAACTCGGAACGATCGTTTTCTTGTGCATCGGCATATTTACCGTACATCCTCAGCTTCAATTTCCCATGGTGAGTCAATATGTCAATGGTGGCGGACCGATCATTCATGGACAGCTCTTTCCGTTTCTCTTCATTACTATCGCTTGTGGCGCCATCTCCGGATTTCACTCGCTCATCGCCTCCGGAACCACCCCCAAGATGCTGAACAAGGAATCGGACGCGCGCTTCATAGGCTACGGAGCCATGGCGGCCGAAGCACTGGTGGCTGTGATGGCGCTCATCGCGGCATGCTCGCTTTATCCGGGCGACTACTACGCCATCAACGTTTCCCCCGCCGTCTTTGCCAACCTTGGCATGCACACAGTCGACCTATCCCGTCTGTCTTCTGAAGTGGGCGAGAACCTTGCGGGCCGCACCGGTGGCGGCGTTTCCCTTGCTATTGGCATGGCCCATATCTTCCGCGGTCTTCCGCATATGGATAAGCTGGTCGGCTACTGGTATCACTACGCAGTCATGTTCGAAGCCTTGTTTATTCTCACGACCGTGGACGCCGGAACGCGCTCCGCTCGCTATATTCTTCAGGAACTGCTTGGTAAGGCCTTCAGGCCTTTCACCAATGCAAGGTGGGTTCCCGGCATTCTTATCTCCACGGTCATCGTGGTAGGTTCCTGGGGATATCTCATCTATACCGGTTCCATCTCGACGATCTGGCCGTTATTTGGCGCGGGAAACCAGTTACTCGCCACCATCGCCCTCGCTATTGGAACCGTCTTCCTCATCAACAGCGGAAAGCTGAAGTACGTATGGGTGACTGCTGTGCCTATGGTGTTCGTAGGCATAACTACCTTGACCGCGGCCGTTCTTTCCATCGCCAACATATTCTGGCCACTGGCACACAAGCATGGGACTGAAATACAAGGCTATCTCGATTCCATCCTCATGGCGTTATTCATTGCCGGAGTAATTCTCGTTGTAACTTCCGCTTTGCGGCGTTGCTGGCAGACACTGCACGGAGTTCCACTGCCACAAGATTCGTTTGGTGCCGCAGAGTCAGAGGGCGAACAAATCAAGATGAGTTGCTGCTAGCGGCGCGGTTGGAGCTCTTTTTCCAATAGCATCGCTCCGCGGACCAATAAGTGCAGCCATCCTTTCTGAGAAGGGTCGCCTTAGTTTTTCTGAGTTATGGAACTGCCCGAAGGGGCCGTGCAAAGTTGTGGGGTGGTCAAGCTGAGACAGTGGATTGGAGTCGTCCTTCGAAAGGTCGAAGGCATGGTACAAGTGGCGGTTTGCAAATTGCAGCGTATCAATTTGATCATGAATCGGCTCGATGTCGGAGCGGAAGCCACCCTTGACGCTATCGAGTTTGTGCATCGGTTCCCGACCTACAACCGGTTTCAATGGATGGGCATTTCAGTTTCGCCAAGGCCGGTGACGTTCGGGTGACGATTACCTGACTCGTCAATGAGAGGGATGTGGTTACATGAAACATAACGTGAATCTCTGCAGAGATAATTGGACAATATCCGTGGTTCGAACAAAAGTGTATAAGGAAGGTGAAGTTTGAATTGGTTTCCAGTAAGGTCCCGCTTATCCCGCGAACCTCGCCCGATCTGTTGGGTAGTGTTCTTTTGCTTCTTTTACGTATCGTCCGCCTTCGCGCAGCAGCCACTGAAGACCCTTCTTGTGGATGTCGACCACCGTCCCGCTACCAGCCTCGATGGCGAGTGGCACTACCTCGTGGACATGACCGGACGAAGTCTTTACGACGCCGACGGTGCGGTGCGCGATAACGGCTATGGGCTCAATGAGCATCCTGCACTGGTGGGCGAACACAGAGTGCAGGAATATGACTTCGCTAGCGCCCCCACCCTCAAGGTTCCCGGAGACTGGAATACCCAAGACCCAACGCTGTTTCGCTACGAAGGCGTCCTCTGGTACGAGCGTGATTTCTCTTATCAGCCAAAGCCCGATATGCGTACCTTTCTGCACATTGGCGCAGCCAACTATCGCTCCCATGTTTGGGTCAATCAGAAGAGAATCTGCGATCACGAGGGCGGTTTCACGCCATTCGACTGCGAAGTCACGTCCGTTCTGCATTCCGGAAACAACTTCGTCGTCATCGCGGTGGACTCGACGCGCATCGTGGACGGCATCCCCGGCGTCATTGCCGATTGGTACAACTACGGCGGACTCACACGCGACGTAACACTGTTGGACGTGCCCAAGGCGTTTGTCGATGACTTCGATGTGCATCTCAAACCGGGGAGCAGGGACAGAGTTGAGGGGTATGTCCACGTCGAGGACGCGCACGAGGGAATGCCGGTCAGCGTCAAGGTTCCCGAGGCAGGTCTTACCGCAGTGGTGAAGACGGACTCGAATGGGCGTGCGAATTTCGGCCTGCCCGCGAAGAATCTCGATCTATGGTCGCCGGAAAACCCCAAGCTCTACAAGGTGCGGATTGAAGCAGGACAGGACTTGCTCACTGACGATATTGGTTTCCGCGACATTCGCGTCCATGGAACTGAGATACTGCTGAATGGAAAGCCCGTCTTTCTGCGTGGAGCAAACGCTCACGCAGAGGCACCTTATCGCACCGGACGCGTGGACTCAGACAAGGATGTCGAAGCGATCTTCGGATTTCTCAAGGACCTTAACGCAAACTTCGTGCGTCTTTGCCACTACCCACATGACGAGCGCATGGAGCGCATGGCAGACCGCGACGGAATCATGGTTTGGTCCGAGATTCCGATATGGCAGCACATCTCCTATGACAAACCGAGCGTGTATGCCAAAGCAGTTACGATGCTGCAGGAGATGATTCGGCGCGACCGCGATAAAGCGTCCGTGATTCTGTGGTCGGTTGCGAATGAGACACCGGACAACTCGACGCGCACCGAGTTCCTCACGAACCTTGTTGCCGAAGCCCACAAACTCGACTCTACCCGCCCTGTGACAGCGGCCCTCCTTCAGCCACAGTCAGCCGGGGACACAAAGATCCTCACAGACCCGTTTGCCCAGGCACTGGATGTAGTCGGCGTCAACAACTATGTGGGGTGGTACACCTACACTCCTCCTCAAGCGGATAACATCAAGTTTGAACTTCCGCAAAAGCCAATCATCATCAGCGAGTTCGGAGCCGAGGCCAAGGCCGGGAACAACGGCCCCAAAGACCAGCGCTGGACCGAAGAGTTCCAACTCGACTTCTATCGCCACAACTTCGTGATGCTTTCCAGGATTCCGCAGATACGCGGGTTCGCTCCCTGGGTGCTGATGGATTTTCGCTCACCCACGCGAAATATTCCTCTGCTTCAGGACGGATACAATCGCAAGGGTTTAATCTCGGAAGACGGCAAAAAGAAGCAGGCATTCTTTTTCATTCAGGAGATTTATAAGGACCACACATATGGAAAGGCAGATTAGACAAATCGGCGCGGGATCTGCCTGACCCAACGCAGTCTCCCCGCGATCAAGGACATACATTACCGGTCTTGGGAGGCGGCAGGTCGGCCCCACCTCCAAAGACAGGCCTCAGGCTCGCTTCATTTACCGCTCCGAGACGACTCCTTCGAACACAAACTTCTGTGCTCGCCGACCATCTTCGACCTCGGCCGTGTAGAGATTGCCTTTCGAGTCGGTAGCCATATGGTGGATCACATAGAATTCCCCGGGGGCGATACCCGGCCGTCCAAACGAGGTCAAGGGCTCGAGCGTCTTCCGGTCAAATACCCAGACACGCGCGGGACTCCTGCTGGCGACATACAGGAATCGCTGCCCAGGATCCGATGAGAATGCCACACTGGCTGCCGTCTCGCCATTGCCGCAAAAGGCGTCTGAGCCTCCTGGAGCTTCGCACCAACGGTCGACGAAGACCTGCTTCAGATATTTGCCATCGATCGTGAAGACCTGCACGCGCTTTCCGCCGCGGTCGGCAACATAAACCAGACCGTCGCGAGAGATTTTGACGCCGTGAACTGTGTGGAATTGCGGAGCGCCGGGGTCACCGGGGGGAATCTCCTTGGCAGGGAAGCGATCTACATCTGACGCCCTTGGATTCCGACTTGAACCCGGAGCCGGATCGTCCATCGGAACGTTACCAAACGCACCCCACATCCGCTTGTACGCACCAGTATCCGCATCGAACACAATGATGCGATTGTTGCCATAACCATCCGACACAAACAGTTCGTTGGTCTTCGGGTATACATAAACGTCGGTTGGTTTCCAGAAATTCTGCGTGTCCTGATTTGTTTTCTTGTGGCCGCCGTGGCCAATTTGCAGCACGAATTTTCCGGTTCTTGTGAACTTGAGGATTTGATCGTCGTTGCCACTGCCGCCGATCCAGACATATCCTTTATAGTCGACGAAAATGCCGTGCTCCGAGACTGGCCAATCGTAGCCGTCGCCCGGCCCGCCCCAGCCCTGGATATAGTTCCCCGCCTGATCGAATTCCAAAACCGGAGGCGCCGGCTTCTGCCCCACTCTCACTGTCTCAGGACGTTGCAAAACCCAAACATGACCCTGTTCATCACAAGCTACGCTGGACACCTGTCCCAGCATCCAGCCGCTGGGGATCTTCGGCCACGACGGATCTGCGTGGAATTTCGGTATTTGGTGCATCGGTGCCGGCTTCGATTGAGCCGCTGCGTTCCTGCACGACTCGTTCATTCCCAGTAGCGCCATCACAGCCAGTGTGGCGAACGTGATTTGTCTGCAGATTGCTCGCTTCATCTTCATGAGTTCATTCTCCGTCAATATGTCGAGAAAATCGCTGTCTGTGCGTCGGCATCGGACGCATTGTCAGAGAGGTCGAGGATTACCAAAACTCGCCAAAGCGTTCATCGGCTCCGCGAAATCCTTCACCTTTTGCAGATTGAGCCACAGGTCCCTCGCGCGATCCCGCTGCGGATTTGAGATGGATCGAAATGCGCAGACGCGATTGAACTTGTCGATAATCTCCTGGTGCGTCATCGGTCTGTTCATGTGAAGCAATGTTTCCTTGACCATCTTCTGACCCGTCTTCGTAACTACTGTGATACGCGCTTCCCCCTGGTAGGTATAGTCATTGTTCGGTCCGGCGGTAATTTTATCCATTAACTGCCTTGCCACAGGGTCCATGAATTTCTCTTCGGTAAACGAGTTTAGATAGATGTCGCCGTCTATCAACGCGCGAGCGATAACGTAAGGCATGCTATGATCCGCGGTCTCGCGATTACGGGGATCCCACTTGGGTGGATCCGCGGTTTCGAGCCAGCCGTCATAGGGAAGTTCGATGTAGATCGATGCAATGTCATCAGGCCTAGTAAACTCCCTGACAGCAGGTGTCAGTTCGTCGAGTACCGACTGCGTTGAGCCTTCGGAGGGAAAGCGCTTGTAGCCAGCCCTCTCGATCTCCATCCTTCCATCCGTCGAAATGGGAAGGCGTATTGGGCGGGAAGGGCGGCCCATGTGCTCAAACAAACCCTGGCGGGCCTCGAACGGTTGGGACGGTCCGGTCATTCCCTCGCGTGCCAGCAAGGTATCAAAGACCGCGCAGCGCACGGATTCCGCGCTGTGACATCCCTTCCACATCGAGAGCGCGCCCACATGAGTGACTTTCAGAGGGATGTGAGGGACCAGGGAGAGAGACAAAGCATTTGCGAGTTGATCCTCGTTCATCTTCAGAAGCTTTCCCATGGCCATGGCGACTGCGGGACCATTCGCAATTCCGTCCCAACCGGCGCCCGGCCCCTGGCCTCCCGTTCTAATTCCACTCGCGAGTTCATATCCCAACGCTATGGCAACAAGCATCTCGGGCCCTGTCGAGTGAACCGCTTCTCCGATTGCGAAGATGCCAGAGACGATGTCGCTATTGTGGGGAATATCGTTGAAGTCCGTGTGGCGCACCATGCATCCGTTTGCAAAGGCGGCAATGTCCGGCGTGGTCGTGATGCCGTAACCCAGTACGGTGCTTTTGAGATCACTCCGAGTGGTGCGAGCCAACCTGGCACAAATGCGGGCGGACTCGGATTCAAAACCGGCAATGAGGGCCGCGAGGGAGTCGAGCATTGTGAAGCGAACGGCATCCACGAGCGAACCCGTCAACTGAGATTCCGAAAAAGAGATCACATACTCTACGATCTCGCGCGTTGTCGCGTCCATCGGGCCGTTGCCAGAGGAGCGATTCGCAGTGTTCTTCCATCCCGGTCCCGTCCGCTTACCTCCATCCAACCACCCCACAAGCGGCTGAGTCGCGTCATCCACGAGCAGATTTGCCGACTCTTGAGCCATTGCATTTGAGGGAGGGATCATTTGACTGATGGCAACGCTTGCGCCTGTGCCAACACCCATCTTCAGGAAGTCTCGCCGGCCGATGTCGGAAAAGTGCACGCCAGCGTTGTCTTCTTTCGAATCATGCTTTACAGATTTCATGTTCTTCTCCGTAAATAACTCGATTCGTGAGGCCGGACAGTTCCAAAAAGCCCGGCCTCACCAACAGAATCAGTTGTTGACTACATGTCTTCCGGCCGATCGCTGCCTGGACTCGATGATTACACGCGCCCGTCCTTCAACGATCCGTTCCGCTCCAGAAGGTTTGTAGACTGCCAGGAGTTCATCGAAATACCGGATCTCTTCATGCCTGCCCGTTTGAATCGTTTCCAAACAGGTGAGCCGACCTCCCTGTTGTTCTCCCGAATCCCTCTTGCGTTGTGCAGTTTGTCTGCGGCTGAAATGAGCTGGGCATCAGCCGGTCTCTCGTGAAGCGCAACCCTTATACAAGCTCGCACTCACAAACCGCAACTTCAGCAATCGCACGATCAATACGTTCCAGCGCTTCTGCAGGCAGCGTAACGCCCGCGGCCCTCCCATTGTCTGCAATCTGCTCGGGTCGCGATGCCCCGATAATCGCCGACGCCACCTCCGTTCTCCGCAGCACCCACGCCAGCGCCAACTGCACCATTGTCAATCCAAGGTCCGAGGCAATCGGCTTTAGTTGCGCCACTGCTTCCAGCAGATAGTCTGATCGGAAATGCCGCCCCTCCGACTCCATAAACATGTTCATCGCTTCGCTGGCCGCGCGGCTTCCCGGAGGTGGAGGCTGCCCCGGAGCATACTTTCCGGTCAGCACCCCATGCGCGAGCGGCGAGAACGCCAAGTTGCCGATCCCATGTCGAGCGCAAGCCGCAAAGACCGTTCGTTCTGGCTTTCGCCAAAGCATCGAGTACTGTGGCTGACTGGAAGAGAAAGGAACCAGCCCACCCTCGCCCGCCAGCGCCACAGCCGCATCAATCTGCTCTGCAGTCCACTCGCTGAAGCCAATCGTTCGCACCTTCCCAGCGTTCACTGCCCGGTCGAGGGCAGTTAGCGTCTCTTCGAGTGGCGTCTGCTTGTCATACCGATGGCACTGGTAGAGATCAATGAACTCGACCCCTAGCCGCTCAAGTGACCGATTCAGTTGCTTCTCGATCTGCGCCGCCGAAAGGCCATGATCCGGCTCGTTGCCCACCGTAAAGTAGAGCTTCGTTGCGACCAGGTACTTATCCCGGGGATAGGCCCGCAGCGCCTCTCCTAGCAGTTGCTCAGCCGCGCCCGCCCCGTACTGATTGGCGGTATCGAATAGCGTAATCCCGTTATCCAGCGCCGCTTGAACGCAGCGGATTGCCTGCTGCCGTTCGATCCCCCCGGCGACTGTCAGCCAGGTCCCAAAACTCAACTCCGATACTTCCAACGGTCCATTGCCAAGGCGCCGATATTTCATCATGTTCCTTTCTTGTTCCAGCACTGACGAGGGCCGGAAGAGGCCTTCAGTAATCATTTCTGCAGTTGTCGCGACACCCTATTCGTGAGGATTCTCTCTCGGGGCGTGCTGCCGTTAGTAGGGATGGTTAGGAAACCGTAAAAAGTTATGGGCCGTCAGCTGAGACAGCGGATTGGAGTCGGTCAACGATAGGCCGAAGGCATGGTACAAACGACGGATTGCAATTTGCAGAGTAGCAATGTGATCATGTACCGGAACGTCGGGGGAGGGTCACCCCACAAATTTGCACACTCTCCATTCGCACTTTAACTTTGTCTTCTTTCAAATCTTGCCCCTACCATTGTCATATTCTCTTCTGCCTGCAATTCATTAGATAGTGAGGCCGGGCAATTTTAAAACGTCGCTCGGCCTCACCATCACGCGTCCATCTGTTGAGCAGTTTCTTAGAAACTCAACTTGAGTGCGCCCTGTCCCACACGCGGCGCGATGAAGCCGATGCCGGTGATCTTACCGAAGTTGCTGGCGCCCACTTGACTGACAGGGACGCCAAAATCCGGATGGTTAAAGGCGTTGAACATCTCCCACCGAAACTGCAGGTGAATGCCCTCCGTGAGGCTCCAATTCTTACCGATCCCCATGTCGGTGCTGTTAATTGGTGGGCCGGAGAACACGTTTTTGGGGCTGGTACCAAACGTGCCGCCCGGATTGCTGGTAAAGGCGGCGGTATTGAAGTACGAATTGAGCCAATTGCTCCTGCCGCCCTGGCGCACCTTAAAGGACTGGCCGGAAACGACATTTGCACGATCCGCCGCTTGCAGTGACCCGGAGTTGTTGTTGCCACTTCCACCAAGAACGGTGATCGGTGTGCCGGACTGCGAAGTCACAATGGCGCTAACCTGCCAGCTACCCAACACCTGCCGAAACAGTGCATTCTTGCTGGAGAACGACGGGGTTGTGTAGACAATGTTGCTGACCCAGATGATTGGAACGTTGAGCGCAGACGTTCCACGATTGAACCGCAGGTTGAAGGGATTCGGCAAGACGGAGCCACCGGCGGATAAGTTTCCAGTTTGCCATGTGTCAATCGTTTTCGACCACGTGAAATTCGACTGGAATTGAAGATTATTGGAAAGGCGCTTGTCGGCAGTAACCTGCAAAGACTGGTAGCTCGCCGTTCCGTAGCTGTTATTGGTAATGACAGGCCCAAAGTCTGTATAGGTTGTACGGTGGTTGCTGTTGGCAAATATGCCCGGATTGAGATCCGCTCCGAGAGACATGTGATAAGACTCACTGGCGACGTATGCAACCTGCAACGAAAAGTTGTGCCCGAGATCCTGCTGAACTGAGGCATTCCAGCTTTGCGTTATCCCAAGGTGAAAGTTCGGGGTAAAATTGGCGTCAATCGTGACCGGCTTAAGGAACACGAAGTTCGATGGTGGTACGTAGGTTGGAGTGAGAAACGGCGGAAATGGATTAGCGCCCGCCGTACCTGCATAACTTGCCCAAGGATTTGAAAATGAAATAGGCGTCGTTGACGTCCCATTGAATGAATAGAGCGGACTGAACGGGGCCTGAAGAGCCATGTGGTTATACATTACGTACGGTAACGGGCTGGTAAACACACCAAATGCTCCGTGGAATGCGGTGCGGGGAAGCCGTTTCGGCTGCCATGCCACGCCCAATCGAGGTTCCCAATAGTTATACGTGGTTGGCATAAGTGCGGCATTCAGTCCCTTGTCTCCAGGGAAGATCATACCAAGGGGCGCGTTAGGATACACCGTGCTTTGTTGCCCGGGACGGAACCCAACGCCCAACCCGTTTGCTTCAGATGGAGGAGTGTTTGGATCCCATCGCAGACCGAGGGTGACGGTGATTCCTGGCTTCACGCGATACTCATCTTGAGCAAACAAGCCAAGCTTCCAGCCAGTGGTATTGGCGAGCTGCCCGGCGCCCTGCGTAAAGCTAAAGGCGTCGCCCAACAAGAAGTCGCCCAATCCAAGTCCGGTGTAGCTTCCGTTAAAGTTGATATTGGGGTACCCAGGGTATGCGCCGATATTCACCGCGTGTTCGTGCTGCAGGTTCGCTCCTGCTGTCACAGTGTGCTTGCTAAGGGACTTAGTAAAAGTGTCATATGCCCCATAAGTGTAACGAAGTTCCTGTGCTGGGATATCGCTGAACGAGGACCAGGCACTGGTCACACTGACGCCGGATATATAGCATTTGCCCGAATAATAGGGCTCCGCAACATTGATCAACTTGGATAAGCAGAGATCATTGCCGGCAGAATCCAGAGCCTCAGACATTTGGTGTCCTGATATCTGCGTATAGAAAATGGATGCAACGTTTACCGTAGTCGGGTTGATTGTCCAGGTGTGATTGAATGCTTCGTTATAGTCCACATCCTGGTTGCCTTCGGCCAGCGAAAGGATGTTGCCCCTCACATTGCCCGCAGGTGAATCGAGATTATCAACATAGGATCTGAGCATAAAGCGATGTTTATCCGAGAGTGAATAATCCAGGCGCTCCGTTTGCTCGTCAATGTTGGTCACCGCTCCCGCCACTGTATATGAGAACTGCCCATTTGCAGCGACTCCAGCGGGAAGCCAGGTTTTCGCGAGCTGGACAGAAGCCGGGTTGAAGAGCGCAGGGTTAATTTGATTTTGCTTGCCGTTTACGGTTGCGAATGGCGCCTTGAGAGTCGTGCTGATTCCACTGAAATCGCCAGCCAACATCGCCGGCGTGGCATTGTAGGCAACGTTCCCGGAAGCAGCGGCATAAGCACGCGTTCCCTGATAATTTGCGAAGAAGAAAAACTTGTTCTTGATGATTGGACCACCAATACCGCCACCAAATTGATTGCGCCGGAGCGGATCGACTACGTGCGAGAACCAATTCTTGGCGTTTAGATCCTGGTTGCGCAAGAAATCGAAGACCACACCATGGAATTGGTTGGCACCGGACTTCGTAGCGATGGTTACAACTCCGCTGGGAGCGAAACCGTATTGGGCGCTAAAGTTGTTGGTGATGATGCGAAACTCCTGCGTGGCGTCCGCATTCGGGAACGGCGCTGTCATCAGGTTGAAGTCGTCCATATTCGTCACACCGTCCAGAAGGTAGAAGACGCTTCCCTGACGACCACCGTTGACTGAGGCGCCGGTTTCTGTCGTGAATACCGCGCCAGTAACGTATGTTGCGGCCATATTCCTGGCGTTGGCAGTGCCCGGTGCAAGATAGACCAGGGTTGAGGGGTCTCGGCCATTAAGAGGCAGCTGCACGACGGAAGCTTGATTAACCATGGTGCTGATCTCGGCTGAAGTCGTATTCAGGAGTTCTGCATTAGCTGTGACATTGACCGTCTCTTGCACGGCTCCAGGCCTCAAAGAGATGGTGGCCAGCGTGGCGGCCTGGTTTACAGTCAGAACGATTCCGGCCTGAACATAGGTTTGAAAACCCGGCGTGGTGACTGTAACTGTGTAACGCCCAGGGGGCAACGTGCTGATTTGGTAATGACCCTGGTCATCACTCGTCACGTTTTGAGTTAGATTCGTGTCCAGATTCCTGACAGAAATCTGCGCTCCCGAGACCGCCGCCGATGAACTGTCTGTCACCAGACCATTCAGGCTCGCACTTCCAGCCTGACCATAGGCAATCGTTGCGCAGGCAAGGATGCCGAGCAGCAAGTTCAGATTCATGAGTCGCTTCGCGAATTTGATGCAACTACAGTTCATTTTCAGCCTCCAAGTTGAGTTGCGTTCCATAAAATGCCGATCGCTCTTGGCGACGGTAAGAATTTGAGCTTTGAGTTGTTCCGGTCATTCCATCAAAGATTCGATCTTGAGTGCAGAGCAAAACTTTGAAGGAACCTACCAGCAAACGCTTGCTCTAGCAAACGTTTGCTGGACGGGAAAATAGTAGGCCTATAATCATGGCTTCGTCAAGAAGAATTTCCAGAAACTTTTCCGAGTAGGAAAAGAGGGCGCAGGACCCGAGCAAGAATGGGGGTTCCAAGCCGGGGGCGCCGCTCAATTTGAGGTAGATAATCCCTCGTTCATCTGGGGCTTATCCCTGTTGCTCTTGATACTGCAGAGTCGGCCACATCGGTCTTTCGCGAGAAGCTTAGAAGAGTTAGAAATCGTGCTGGGGTCCGATTGCCAAGTTCCGGACCGTCATCAAATTGCTAATTTGCATTATGGAATCCGTCGTTTACGATGTCTTCGGCCTATTGAAAACTGACTCCGATTCGCAGTCCCAGCATTGCCACTTAACAACTCTGGACAACTCCCTGCTAGGCCTTCATGGTTCCCATCGGCGAGGTCAGCAACAGGCACACGCTTTCCATGGTGCTCCGCTTATGAGGCGTTCCCCGCGGAATCACCAGCATGTCCCCCGCCTTAAGTGTGAGCGCGGTCGACCCAACTGACGTCGGCGCCAGCCACTCCCCTGGCTTGACATTGCGTCCGTCTTTGGGCGTTCCGCCGACTTCGTATACTGTCGTCCCATCGAGAACTTGCAGAAAGTGGTCGCGGCCCTCGTGCCACTCGAACTCCTTTGCGCTCGCTGCCTTCTCGATGATCAGCATTACGGTAAAATTCTTCTCTGTCACCAGGAAGTTCGTACCCGGCTCTGCTTCCAGGACTTTGATGTCGTCTTGAATAGTCTGCGCGGAAAGAAGTTTGAATGTGCCGCCAGCATCCACTGCGCTTTGCGCCGCTGCACTAGCAGCGAAGAGCGATGTGTCGGAAAGTGCAAAGCCCGCGGCCGCAGCAACTGGCGCAGTGCGCAGGAAACTGCGCCGACTAGAATTCTTGGTTACAATATTTACCATGGCTTTGCTCCGGCAACAGTAAATCATAAAGCCCGGCGACACGGTCACCGTGACTGTGAAAGGAATCAGATCTCTAACCACTCCGGTGGTTGCCAAGCAAGCACGGTTGGCGCAGGTGATGTATGGGCGGCCTGCACCAACCGAGCCATGCCTTACCGGCAATAGCCAGGTGTTACTGTTTTCCTGCGGTGCTGGGCCAAATCGCGCTCATGCCGCTCTTCACCTCGCTCAGAGGCACCATCCCTTTGTATACAAATTTCTGCACACGCTGGCCATGGTAGGTCTCGGTCGTAAAGAGATCTCCTTTGGAGTTGATGGCGATGCAATGCACTGCATAGAACTCACCTGGCTGCCTGCCGCCATCGCCAAAACTGTATAGCTCCGTCATCGACTGGCGATCGAAGACATGGATCTTCTCGTTGGCGCCATCGGCAATGTACATGAACTTCTGTTGCGGATCGGGGGAAAGAGCTATGTCCCAAACCGAGCCGTCCCCGCGCGTATTCGGCTCCACCACTACCTGTTTCACGAAGGTCCCATCAAATTTGAATATTTGAATGCGATTGTTCGTGCGGTCGCAGACATAGATCAGGCCGTCGTTGGATGGCGCATCGCAATGCACCTGGTTTCCGAATTGCGGCGAATCCGTGTTGTACTCCGGAAGGGATTCGTCGCTAGGCATGTGCCCGTAGGCGCCCCACATGCGGACGAACTTCAATGTATCTTTATTCCAAACCGAGATGCGATGGTTGCCGTAGCCGTCCGCAGCAATCAGCTCGCGCGTCCCCGGAATGAACCGGATCTCGGCCACACCTTCTACATTCTCCTTATCGAGATTTCCCTTGCTCCCGTTAACACGTCCGATTTCGCCCAGGAACTTTCCGTCCTGGCTGAACTTGAGAATGAAACTGTCGTGGTAAACAGGGTTGGTGTTGATGGCGTCAGGCGCAGCGGGCTGATTGCGCGCGGCGAATTGAGCCGCGCTTCCCGCTGGAGGACCAGGCTGGGCGGGGCCGTTTCCACCCAGCCACACGATGCCCTCGCTATCGACCGTAATGCCGTGATTGGAGGTTGGCCAGTCGTGGCCCTCGGTTTTGCCCCAGTGCCGTATCAGGTTTCCTGCGGAATCAAATTCAAGAATATCCGGAGCTGCCGTGCAGCAATCCCCTTCGTTGCGGGTGAGTAGGGACTCTCTCTGGTCCAGCGTTTGCGGCCGGTGCACCATCCACACGTCGTCCTGCGCATCCACTGCCACGCCAATGGTCATGCCCTGAACCCAATGATTCGGCAAAGGCTTGGGCCAAAATGGATCCACTTCAAACTTCGGCACCATGACATCTGCGCTCTTACCCGCAGCCTGAGCTACGGCCCTTCCCTGCCCTGCCAGTACTAGTCCCGCAACCATAGTCGCGATACCAAAACAGATAATGATTGGACGCTTCATATACACCCCTTCTCGCTACGTCCGGATCTTATTGCTTGCTCAAACCAAAGTCAAGCAAACGTTGTCTGCAAATTCCTCAAGAAACCAGAAATGCAGTCTACTCAAACCACATAGCATGGCAATGCAGTGATTTGAAGCCGCTGAAGTGCGCTCGGTTCTTAGGATGGAAACGACCGAGCGCTACGTTGTGTGTGCAACGATCGGAGTGACGTTCAAGCACGGCATGAGAGCTTCGGAAGCCTGTACTAAAACCGATACAGCTCGACCTTTTCCGTCCTCACCTGTTTGGAATCGAACCGCCAGGCAACGCCCTGCTCGTTCTCATCCCCGTTCAGCCGCCGCCCCGCAACCCACTTTCCATCCTCGTAGGTCCCTTCGTCCACACCAGCAATACCCACCTGCTGGCCACCGTCCGCCCGCGCCACAAACGTCACCCGGAACCCCTTGCCCACGCCCACAAACTCGTTCTTGCCCGTGGCCATGATGAGCCCGAACGCGCTCGTCGCCGCCGAGCCGAAACTCTTATCAAGCGACAGATGCAGCGTCACGCCGTTCATCGTAAAGTTCGCCGTGCGCCGATTGTTGTCCAGCAGAAACCCATGCACATCGCCCTTGCTCTGGGCTTCGGCCAGCAGCGGCGCAACACCCGCAATCGCTTTGTAGCTCTGTCCCAGAGGATTAGTGTCGCTTGCTTCTGAGTCAATCGCCCACGCCGAAAACCCAAGCCCAGCCTCTTCACCCAGGGCATAGAAAACGTTCGCGGCTCCCAACTCGCCGCCCCGCGTCTCCGGCACATACAACGGATTCCCGTCGCGATGATAGCGCCTGGACCACTCTGTAAAATTCGGTGCATAGATATCCGGCGAGTAGAAATCCAGCCCCGGCCCGGCGGCCCGCCACACATCCATAACCCGTGGCTCCGCCCCCCCGCTCGGGTATTCTCCCGGCGGTGTTGTATCACCCATCAGCCACGTGTTCGCATACATCGGAATGTCGTACTCCGCTTTGCCAGCCTTGGCCACCGCGTGAATGTAACGCGCATAATGCCACGCCATGAAGATCTCGTCGGCGCGCTCGGAATCTCCAAACACCTCCGTCCATGTGCCTGCCGTCTTGTTCCCGTTCGCGTCCCACCAGTCCTTCAAGTCCGGATAGAGCGTCTCCCGATGCGCCTTGAGGTACGCGGTCAACTCCGCCGGAACCGCGCTCGCAAAGGCCTTGTTTGCAGCCTCCGAGTGATCGCGCGAGTCGCCTAGAACGCCGACCTCGTTTTCGATTTGCATCATCACCACGGTGTGCTCGCTACCGTCCGCAACCTTGATGTGTTTCATCAACGCCGCAAATGCACGTGCGTCCGCCTCCTCGGTGGCCGCTCCCTGCGGACTCAGAATCTCCACCGGGTTCGAGTGCAACACCATCCGCGGAAACCGTTTTGTATCCTGCTTTACCCACACCGGCTCATAACTTGACAGGCCGTTCTTCCACGACGCCAGCCATAGAAACACAATCTTCTGCTGCGAATCTCGCGCCTGTTCAATCAGTCCGTCCACCAGCGCAAAGTCGTAGCTTCCTTCCTTCGGCTCAATCAGTTCCCAACTCAGCGGTGTCACAACCGAGTTCAGGCTCATGGCTTTGAGCCTCGGCCAGATCGGCTTCATGTATTCCAGGTTCGATGACGACGAGTTATGCAACTCGCCCGACAGCATCAGGAACGGCTTCCCGTCCAGGATCAACTGTGTGGCCGCGCCCCGTTTTTCCAGATGCGGCGCGCCGGTTGTCTGCGCGGAAAGCACAGCAGTTTCAAGACAAAGGAAGGACATCAGAATTGGCAAAGTGAAGAGTAGGTTTCGCATATGGATACGGAGTTTAGCACAGAGGTATCGCAGGTTGTTCCGTTGAGTACTCCGTCCTTCTCCGGCCCAAAGTTCCAGTTCAGTCCAGAAAATAGCCGTACCACCGCCTATCTCGCTTATCCCCAGCCTCTCCTCCGTCATACCGTTGGAGAGTGGCCGTCCACTCCGCAAATCTCGTGTACCGCCGCTTTTCCGGTACGGGCTTGAAGTCCTGGCCGGCGGGCAAGCACATCTCTAAGGCAGTAGATCTGCTGTAGCAATACGCCACCCAGCCAGCAGCGGCAATGAATCGAATTGCTGTTGAACGTTCGCGCAGAGTGTTCCTTCTGATTCCGGCAAACGCTTGCCTAAATCCTGCGAATTTACCGACTTTTGCTGGCCGCGCACGGTGACCGCTTGCCTGCAAATCACTAAAATCCCGGCCTCTGTACGTCGATTTGGGGCAATCCAGGTTGAGAAACACTCAGAAAAGAGTACAATCTCCTTGCCTATGAACGCCTCTAGAAAGAAACCTGCGAAGAAATCCTCAAACCGTCGTCGCGTAACCGTCAGCATCCGCGATGTGGCCAAGCGAGCCGGTGTCTCCATCTCGACCGTGTCGCGAGCGGTCAACGGCATCACCAGCGTCGAACCCAAACTGGCCAAACGCGTGTGGAAGGCCGTCGCGGAAGTGGGCTACGTGCCAAATCCGCAGGCCCGTTCGCTGGTGTCGGGCCGCAGCCGCATGTTGGGCCTGATTGTCTCGGATATCACGAATCCATTTTTCCCTGAGTTGGTAAAGGAGTTCGAAATTTTGGCCGTGGAGCAGGGCTACGAAGTCTTGATCGGTTCTACGTACTACGATCCCGTGCGCACAGGTTCGTTGATTCGCCGCATGCTTCAGCGCAATGTCGACGGCGTCGCCATCATGACCTTCGGCGTTGAAGGAGACGATGCCAAGAAACTGGTGGAGAGCGACTATCCCCTGGTATTTGTAGATGCGGGACCCAATTTGCCAAATACTCGCATTCTAAAGGTAAACAAGGGCGAAGGGATTCGCACGGCCGTGCAGCACCTGGCCGATCTCGGCCATCGCGCTATTGCGTTTATCACCGGACCGCTGTACCTGCCCTCGGCGATCGCTCGGCGCGACGCATTTCTCACTTCCATGGCTGAACTAGGATTGAAAGTGCCGGCCGGGCACATTATTGAAGGTGACCACACAATGGAAGGCGGCATGGCGGCCATCGAGCGCATCGTCTCGCATGGGGAACTGCCCACGGCCGTTGTCTGCTCCAACGATATGACCGCCATTGGCGTTCTTCATGGGCTTTACGAGACCCCCTACAGGGTGCCCGCAGATATTTCCGTGGTGGGGTTCGACGACATTCATCTGGCGCAATTTGTGCTGCCGCCGCTGACCACGGTGCAGGTGTCATGCAAGAATTTGGCTGCCGCCGCAGTGCAGGCGCTCCGCGCGGGTATTGAGCCCGATCACCCCAGAGCAGCCCAGAGGGAGTGGCACATTCCCACTTGCCTGGTTGTGCGTCAGTCAACGGCAATCCCGCGCGGCACACTACTGGCACGCGTGCAGGAAGCCACCGGCAAGCCGGGCAGGGCAAGATCAAAGGAGCGCGATCGCCCAGAAAATCTGCTGGCTCCGAAGCCGCCTCCAGAGCGCGCTCGAGATCAGGTCAGCCGGAAATCTCTTTAGAGTGCCGACACGAGCCTGCCAAGGAATCCATGAGCCGCCACCCGGCCTGGAAGACTCTGCTGGCCTTCGCGATAATCCGCTTTGCGTGAGTATCCATATTTCTCACCATCCGTTTGGAAGTGCGCGAAGTATCGCTGCTGCTTCTTGCAGCGATGCGGTTCCTGGTCACCGGGTTTGTTCTGTTTGGCTGGAATTCTTGCACGCAATGAGCGCTCACTCTCAAGTTCCCAACATCCTGCCTGGTCGACTGCCTTCAGGGAAAAATATGTTTATTATCATATATTTACGCTGTAGCACGTCCACCCTTCCGCACGCACCGTCCGGGCAAGATGCCGGCGTTGCCGCTCGGGAGCGGAAAAAAAAACGGCATTTTGAGCGGCAAAAACAGCGGCATTGCTTCTTTTGGGGCAGTCTCCGCACGGCCGATTTCGACCCGGTCCCCGACTGCCCCAGTGCCAAAGGGGGCTCTGGTGCAAATTGCAAGGGCGACTGGGTTACAGTAATGATTTGGAAGAAATGGGTTGACGATGAGCGAGTTAAGAGACATGAAGGATCTGTTTGCAGGGCGACATTTCGACCGGGATGTCATCATCCTTTGTGTGCGTTGGTACCTATGTTACAAGCTCAGCTTCCGCGATCTGGTTGAGATGATGGACGAACGTGGGCTGCGCCTTTCGCATACCACGATCATGCGATGGGTACAGCGGTATGCGCCGGAGTTCGAGAAGCGCTGGGCTCGCTTTGCGCGCAAGGTGGGCCGCTCCTGGCGTGTGGACGAGACATACCTGAAAGTGCGAGGACGATGGGTCTATCTGTATCGTGCCGTAGACCGGGATGGTGATACCGTCGACTTCCGCCTGAGTCTGACCAGAGACGTGGCCGCAGCTAAGGCATTCTTTCGCAAGGCGCTTCGTACCCAAAAACGTGCACCAGTCAGTATTATATTAGATGGCTACGCTGCATCGCATCGAGCAGTGCGCGAGATGCCAAGGGAAGACGAGGCATGGAAACACACTAAGTTGCGATCGTCGAAATACCTGAACAATCTGATCGAGCAGGATCACAGGGGGATCAAATCCCGAACAGGGCCGATGCTCGGCTTCAAGAACTTTGACTGCGCAACTACCACCATTGCCGGGATCGAACTGCTCCACCGTATCCGCAAAGGACAATTCGCCCTGGGGAGTCTTCATCTCAAAAAACAAACTGTCCCTGCAATCTGGAATGCCGTACTCGCCGCATAGTCTTTACTCTGCCTCTGGTCTTGTTGCGCCCCTCACGCATATTTGCACCAGAGCCCTTTTGGATACAGCGCCCCTCATCTGAGCGCCGGAGGGACTTCAACCCTCCCGAACAATGCGCTGCTCAGCGCACACTACAGGATGATCCGCCATCTTCAAGTGCATCGATATTTCCCTTTCGTGGGTCGCACTTATAGGTTTTCTCTTAGCATCACTTGAAGACTTCCCATGTTCCGCCTATCCGCCTCCTTGGCAAGCTCAGGCCACCTCTCATGCCGGATGCCACTCCGCCCATAAACAGGCTCCGTCGGAGCTTGTCCCGCAGTAGTAATAACGCCGCGGTTTTGACATCGTCTTATAGCTTTCGACACTTCAACAGTGGTTCCCTTGCGGTCCTCTTCCTGCCTGATACCTGACCCGGTCAATGCCGGGCCTTTTCCTTTCGCGCTCACGACCATGGCTTTTGACCACAGCCGCCGAAAGGCGGTTTGAAGTCCGCTCCTGTAAGCCGACTT